>Ga0068860_100003416_pt1 | contig 16324 bp, 7 predicted proteins | sample KBSSwiS32_FD_66597 | JGI IMG/M metagenome (GOLD analysis project Ga0068860, IMG submission 66597) | Switchgrass rhizosphere microbial communities from Kellogg Biological Station, Michigan, USA - KBS Switchgrass S3-2 | ecosystem: Host-associated > Plants > Roots > Rhizosphere > Soil ... | reverse complement strand
CCGACGCGTCCTCGAGGCTGGTGCCCAGTCGCCGCAGCCGCGCCTGGGTGTTGTTGAAGACGATGACGATGCAGAACGTCGCGTGACCGACGATCACGGTAGCCAGGCCCAGCGTCACGCCCAGCACCGAGGTGAAGGTCGCGTTGAGCGCGATGCCGGTGACGATGCCCGGCAGCGTAATCGGCAACACCACAAGGAAACTCACCACATTGCGGCCGAAGAACGTATAGCGCTGCACCGCGAAAGCGGCCATCGTGCCGAGCACAAGCGCGATGACCGTCGCGCCGAGGCCGACCACCACCGAATTGGCCAGCGACTTCCACATGCCTTGGCTGTTGGCCGCGACGGCCCACCACCGAAGCGTGAACCCGCTGGGTGGGAAGGCGAACGTCCGCGAGGAGTTAAACGCGTTGATCACGACCAAAAGCAGTGGGGCATAGAGGAATACCAGAACGAGCACCGCCCATGCCCGTACCGCTCGCCGCGCTCCGGTCGAGAGCATCAGACGTTCTCCAGCGCGCCGGTGCGGCGCATCGCCAACAGGTAGGCGATGATCGCGACCAGCGGGATGATCGACAGCGCCGCCGCCAGCGGCTGGTTGTTGGCGGTGACGAGTTGGCCGTAGATGATGTTGCCGAGCATCTGGGTCTTGCCGCCGACGATCGTCACCGCGATGTAGTCGCCCAGCGACAGCGAGAAGGTGAAGATCGAACCGGCCGCGATTCCGGGGAACACCAGCGGCGCGACCACCATGCGCAGCGTCGCGGAATCGGAGGCGCCCAGGTCCGAGCTGGCATCGATGAGCGAATCCGGGACGCGTTCGAACGCCGCGAACACCGGAATGACCATGTAGGGCAACCACAGATACGTCAGCGTGATGACCGTGGCGGTCAGCCCGTAGCCCGGGCTGTAACCCGTCGCCCAAGACATCGGGCCCGCCGGCGAGAGCAGCATCCGCCAGGCGTAGGCCTTGACCAGGTAGCTCGCCCACAGCGGCGTGGTCACCGCCACCACCAATGCCAGGCGCACCCGCGGCGAGGCCACCTTGGCCATGTAGAACGCCAACGGCACAGCAAGCGCCACGCACAACACGGTCACGACCAACGCGACCGAGACGGTGCGCACGGTCGCCGTCCGGAACACCGCGTCGGTCGCCACCCTGACGATGTTCTCGGTGGTGAAGGTGTGCACCACCGCGCCGGTGAACGTGTTGGTGGTCCAGAATGCCGAAACCAGCAGCACCGCAAGCGAACCCAGATACGCCACCACCAGCCAGGCCATCGGCGGCACGAGCAGGAAGGCAAGGCTGATACGACGCCCCACCGCTATCGGCAACGATGCGCCGCGCGGCGTCAGCCCTTGATCTGCTGCCACTTGTCGACCCACTCGTTGTAGGCCGTGCAGTTGTCGCCGCTACCGTCGACGCATTGTTTCTGCGGCGTGGTCCAGTAGTGGATCTCGGCGGCGAACTTCTCGTCGGTCGCGTGATAGATGTCGCAGAAGTCCTTCTGGGTGATGTGCTCACACGCCTTCGCTTGCGCCGGCGCCTCGCCGAAATACTCGGCCACCTGAGCGTTCACCTCGGGCGAGGTGATCCAGTCCATCCACTTGTACATGCAGTTCGGATGCGCCGCTTTCGACGAGAGCATCCAGGTGTCCGACCAGCCGGTGGCGCCTTCCTTCGGTATCACCGCGTTGATCTGGACCTTGTTGTCGGCGCCGATGGTGTTGGCGATCACCTGCCAGGTGGTGCCGATCACCGACGTGCCCGACTCGAAGGCCTGCACCTCCTTGGTGTAATCCGACCAGTACTCGCTGACGTTCTCCCGCTGCGCCTTGAGCAATTCGACTGCGGCGTCTAGTTGCTCGGAGGTCAGCGAATAGGGGTCCTTGATGCCGAGCTCCGGCTTGCTCTTGGACAAGTAGAGCGCCGCGTCGGCGATGTAGATGGGATTGTCGTATGCGGTGACCTTGCCCTTGTACTTGCCTGCATCGTCGAAGACGGCGGCCCAGGAGTCGGGCGCGTCCTGTACCACCTGGGTGTTGTACATCAGCAGGTTGGCACCCCAGCCGTGCGGAATCCCGTACATCTGCCCATCGACCGAGTTCCACGACTTGTCCTTCAGGAACGGCGAGATCGTCGCGTAGTTGGGTACCAGCGAGGTGTTGACCGGCGCCACGTCGCCCGCATAGATCAGCCGCAGCGTCGCGTCCCCCGACGCGGACACGCCGTCGTACTGACCGGTCCGCATGAGCTGCAGCATCTCGTCGGAGGTGTTGCCGATCTTCACGTTCACCTTGCAGCCGGTCTGCTGCTCGAACGGGGTGACCCAGTCGACCTTGGGATCGTTCGAGCCGTTCTCGGCGTAGCCGGGCCACGCGATGAGGTTCAGCTGGCCTTCGCCGTTGCCGACCGCAGACAGCGGTTCCATCTTCGGTGGTGACTGGCCGTTGCCGCCGCCGGATTGTTCCGATTTCGAACAGGCAGTGGAGAACGGCAGAACCAGGGCGGCGCAGGCGACCAGCGCAAGACCGATTCTCACGGGCGTGGATGTCATGGCTACTCCTCGAATTTCAATTGATGGACGGCCTTTTCGGGCCAGGCCAACGTGATCGGCGTTCCGTGCTGCAGGTCGGGCGGCAGCCAGGTGTTGGCCGTGAGAACCGTCGCGGTGAGCGTGACGCCGGGCGGCGCGGTGGCGGCGATGCGGGTGGTGGGGCCGGCGTAGATGACCTCGGACACCGTGGCGTCGACCGTGCGTACCTCGGGCACGGGATCGGTGCCCGGCCGGACCACGCCGACGCGTTCCGGCCGGATGACGAACGTCCCCGGCCGGCCCATGAGTGCCTCGGCCGCGGCACCGTCGAGGACGTTGGAGGTGCCGACGAAATCGGCGACGAAGCGGTTGGCCGGATTCTCGTAGACGTCGCGAGCCTTGCCGACCTGCTCGATGCGCCCGTCGTTGAACACGGCCAGTCGGTCGCACAGCGTCAGGGCCTCGTCCTGGTCGTGGGTGACGATCACGAACGTGATGCCGACCTCGCGCTGGATCTCCTTGAGTTCGATCTGCATCTGCTCGCGCAGCTTGAGATCGAGTGCGCCGAGGGGCTCGTCGAGCAGTAGCACGCGCGGCCGTCCGACCAAGGCACGGGCCAGCGCCACACGCTGACGTTGCCCGCCCGACAGTTGCGCGGGGCGGCGCGGCGCCTGGTCGCTCAGCCGCACCATGTCGAGCGCGTCGGCGGTGCGGCGCCTGCGCTCGGCCTTGGGCACGCCCTTGACCTTCAGCCCGTACTCGACGTTCTGCGCCACCGTCATGTGCGGGAACAGGGCGTACTCCTGGAAGACGGTGTTCACGTCGCGGTGGCGCGCAGGCAACGCGGTCACGTCGACGCCGCCGAGTTTGATCACGCCCGCGGTGGGCTGCTCGAAGCCCGCGATCATCCGCAACACCGTCGTCTTGCCCGAACCCGACGGGCCCAGGATCGCGAACAGTTCACCGTCTGCGACGGTCAGGTCGGCGCCCTCGACCGCCACGACGTCCGCGAACACCTTGCGCACACCGATCAACTCGATCTGCGGATCGTCAACGGCGGCAGCGACATTCGCGTCCGACTGTGAGCTGACCGTCCCCGAGGGCATGGCTCATCGTAGGAATTCCACGGTGTCGGCGCAGCTTCATCGCGGATTTCGTGATCTTGGACGCAACCGACCACTGGTTTCGCACATGCTCCCCGGCTTGTCAGGTAGCGGATGGCTTGACCACGGCCGATGGTGAATTTTGATGCAGTTGTGACCAGTGGCGTTAGCGTGAAAATTGATGCACCTGTCGTACCCTGTGGCACGTGGCAGTAACCCGGCGCGACGTGCTCAAATACGCCGCCGCCGCGCCCGCCGTGCTCGGACTCGGTGCCGGCCTGCAGGCGGTGTCGTCGGCGTTGGCACCGCCTCAGGCGGCGGCGGCGCCGCTCGGGATCCTTCTCGACTATGCGGCCGGTGTCATCAAGGCCGGCGATCTGCGGGCGTCCGGCGCGTTGGGCGCGATCCGGTACGTCTCCGATCGGCGGCCAGGTGGCGGCTGGATGCTGGGCAAGCCGATCCAACTGCCTGAGGCCCGCGACCTCTACCAGAACGGGCTGAAGATCGTCTCCTGCTATCAGTACGGCAAGCAGGACACCGCGGACTGGCTGGGCGGGCAGAATGCGGGCGTCGCGCACGCCAAGCGCGGCTGGCAGTTACACGTCGCGGCAGGCGGGTCGTACGGGGCGCCGATCTATGCGTCGATTGACGACGATCCCAGCTACGACCAATACAAGAGCGAGGTGGCGCCCTATCTGCGCGGCTGGGAGGCGGTGCTCGGCCAACAGCGCGTCGGGGTGTACGCCAACTCCAAGACCATCGACTGGGCGTTGCAGGATGGTCTGGGTTCCTACTTCTGGCAGCACAACTGGGGCTCGCCACCGGGGTTCACGCATCCCGCCGCCCACCTGCATCAGGTCGAGATCGACAAGCAGAATGTGGGGGGTGTCGGGGTGGACATCAACCACATCCTGAAGCCGCGGTTCGGGCAGTGGGACTAAAAATTACTGATCAGTAATAAGGACCAGCAAACTTCTCGCGGTAGCCAGCGCTCAGGAGAAGACAAATCTCCCCGAGTTGTCGACTCTGGGCACGACATTGCGCCCGTCGAGACAGGTCGCAATTTTTACATAACGATTACATAACAATACTGCCTTGATCTGCAGTGTTTCGCCTACTCGACCGTAACCACCTGCATGCAGGACGTTTGTCCCGCAAGCGTTCGGTGCCCGCGAAGGCGGGTGTTATCGAAGATCTGGTTACCCGTGCGTAGAACTCGCCAGTAACCATTTCGAGCGCGAAGATGGTGTCGTCTCTCATGCCACTCTTAGTACGGCTGGAGTGTCCGCTGGGGCCGTCGAGAAAGACTGTCGGATGGCCCGCACGCTGGACGCGCCTGGACCAGTCGGGATTCGACGCCGAATCGCATGGCCTCCGCAGGGAAGCGCGGGTCACACAGCCCAGAGACGACAACCACAGACGACGAGCGATACGCGCGAGACAGCGCCTAGGGAGATAACAAGACGTGACGATCAACGAACAACAGACCAGGGTGACGAACGGCCGCAAGAACGAGTCCTCGGAGAGACTGGCAGGTGCTAGCGCCCTCGTCGATCGGTTGAACGCCGGCGAGCCGTATGCGGTCGCGTTCGGCGGCCAAGGTGGCTCCTGGCTGGAGAACTTGGAAGAGCTCGTCAGCTCGGCGGGCATCGAATCCGAGCTCAGTGAGATCGTCGGTGAGGCCGCGCTGCTTCTCGAGCCGGTGGCCCGCGAGCTGGTCGTGGTGCGTCCGATCGGCTTCGAGCCACTGCAATGGGTCCGGGCGCTGGCCGCTGAAGAGCCGCTGCCCGCCACCAAGCAACTGATCACCGCCGCGATCTCCGGCCCTGGCATCCTGCTTGCTCAGATGGCCGCGATTCGCGCGCTGACGAGGCAGGGCCTCGACCTGTACGGAACCCCGCCGGTCGCGATGGCCGGTCACTCACAGGGCATCATGGCCGCCGAATCGCTGCGGGCCAAGGGCGCCAAGGACGCCGAGCTGCTCGCGCTGCTGCAGCTCATCGGCGCGGCCGGGTCGCTGGTCTCCCGCCGCCGCGGCATGGTCGGCCGTGGTGACAAGTCGCCGATGGTCTCGGTCACCAACGTCGACCCGGACCGCATCGCCGAGCTACTCGAGGAGTTCTCCCAGGACGTGCGCACCGTGCTGCCGCCGGTGCTGTCGATCCGCAACGGCAGGCGCTCCGTGGTCATCACCGGCACCCCGGAGCAGCTCGGCCGCTTCGAGCTCTACTGCAGCAAGATCACCGAGAAGGAAGAGGCCGAGCGCAAGAGCAAGATCCGCGGCGGCGCGGTGTTCTCGCCCGTGTTCCATGGCGTGCAGGTCGAGGTCGGGTTCCACACCCCACGTCTGGCCGACGCCGTCGACGTCGTCGACGGCTGGGCCGCAAAGTGCGGCATCGACGCCGAAATGGCGCATGAGATGGCCGAGGCCATCTTCGTGCGCCAGATCGACTGGGTGGCCGAGGTCCAGCGCCTGCACGACTCGGGGGCGAAGTGGATCATCGATCTCGGACCGAGCGACACCGTCACGCGCCTCACCGCTCCGGTCATCCGGGGCCTGGGCATCGGCATCGTTCCGGCCGCGACCCGAGCCGGACAGCGCAACCTGTTCACCGTCGGCGCCGAGCCCGAGGTGCCGCCAGCGTGGTCGAGCTACAAGCCGACGGCGGTGAAGCTGCCGGACGGCTCGGTCAAGCTGTCCACCAAGTTCACCCGGCTGACCGGACGCTCGCCGATCCTGCTGGCGGGCATGACCCCGACGACCGTCGACGCCAAGATCGTCGCCGCGGCCGCCAACGCAGGCCACTGGGCCGAGCTGGCAGGCGGCGGCCAGGTCACCGAGGAGGTCTTCGAGAACCGCATCGCCGAACTCACCGGGCTGCTGGAGCCCGGCCGCGCCGTACAGTTCAACACACTGTTCCTCGATCCCTACCTGTGGAAGCTGCAGGTGGGCGGAAAACGGTTGGTGCAGAGGGCCCGTCAGTCCGGCGCCCCGATCGATGGCGTCGTCGTCAGCGCCGGCGTTCCCGAACTCGAGGAAGCCGTCGAGCTGATCGACGAGCTCAACAGCGTCGGCATCAGCCACGTGGTGTTCAAGCCGGGCACCGTCGACCAGATCAAGTCAGTCATCAAGATCGCGGCCGAGGTTCCCGGCAAGGACGTGATCGTGCACATCGAGGGCGGCCGCGCCGGCGGCCACCACTCGTGGGAGGACCTCGACGATCTGCTGCTGTCCACCTACGCCGACCTTCGCAAGCTGCCCAACATCACCCTGTGTGTCGGCGGCGGCGTTGGCACCCCTGAGCGGGCCGCCGAGTACCTGTCCGGTAGCTGGGCCGAGTACTACGGCTTTCCCGCGATGCCGGTTGACGGCATCCTTGTCGGCACAGCGGCGATGGCGACCCTCGAGTCGACCACGTCGCCGTCGGTCAAGCAGATGCTGGTCGAGACGACCGGCACCGACCACTGGATCAGCGCCGGAAAAGCCAAGGGCGGCATGGCATCCAGCCGCAGCCAGCTCGGCGCGGACATCCACGAGATCGACAACGCCGCCTCGCGTTGCGGCCAGCTGCTCGACGAGGTGGCAGGCGACGCAGAAGCCGTTGCGGCTCGCCGCGCCGAGATCATCGCGGCGATGGCCGATACCTGCAAGCCGTACTTCGGCGACGTCGGTGAGATGACCTACCTTCAGTGGCTACAGCGTTACGTCGAGCTGACGATCGGCGACGGCGACAGCACCGCCGACACCAAGCTGCCCGGCAGCCCGTGGGTCGCCGACACCTGGCGTGACCGCTTCGACGAGATGCTCAAGCGCGCCGAGGCCCGGCTGCATCCGCAGGATTCCGGTCCGATCGACACGCTCTTCAATGACGGTGCGCTGCTGGACAATCCGGATCAGGCGATCGCGATGCTGCTGGCGCGCTATCCCGAAGCCGAGACCCTCAAGCTGCACCCGGCCGATGTGCCGTGGTTCGTCACGCTGTGCAAGATGCTCGGCAAGCCGGTCAACTTCGTGCCGGTCATCGACAAGGACGTGCGGCGCTGGTGGCGCAGCGACTCGCTGTGGCAGGCCCACGACGCCCGCTACTCGGCCGATCAGGTGTGCATCATTCCGGGCACGCAGTCGGTGGCAGGCATCACCCGCGTCGACGAGCCGGTCGGCGAACTGCTGGACCGCTTCGAGCAGGCCGCCATCGACGAGGTGCTGGCGACGGACGGACAGCCGGTCTCGGTGGTCTCCCGCCGCCAGGCTCGCGCCGACGTCACCGGGCCGCTCGCCGTCGTACTCGACTCGCCGGATGTGCTGTGGGCAGGCCGCACCTCGATCAACCCGGTGCACCGCATTGGCGCTCCCGACGAGTGGCAGGTCAACGAAAACCGCAGCGCCACACACCCATCCACGGGTGCACGGTTGGAGCTGAGCGGTGATGCCGTGGCGCTGAGCGTTCCGCTGTCCGACACCTGGATCGACATCCGATTCACGCTGCCGTCTTGCACGGTCGACGGTGGCATGCCGGTCGTCACGGTCGAGGACGCCTCGACGGCGATGCGGTCCGTGCTGGCCATCGCGGCAGGCGTCGACGGGCCCGATTCCCTTCCGCCGGTTCACGACAACACCGCCAAGGTGACCGTCGACTGGGATCCGGAGCAGGTCGCTGACCACACCGGTGTGACCGCAACGTTCGGCGCGCCGCTGGCGCCCGGGCTCACGCTCGTCCCTGACGCTCTGGTCGGCCACTGCTGGCCCGCGGTGTTCGCCGCCATCGGCTCCGCGGTCACCGACGATGGCTTCCCCGTCATCGAGGGCCTGCTGAGCCTGGTGCATCTGGACCACGCCGCGCACCTGCTCACCGCGATGCCGACGGCCAAGGCCCAATTGACCGTCATTGCAACGGCTTCGGCGGCGACCGACACCGAGTACGGCCGGGTCATCCCCGTCTCCGTGTCCATCGCTGACGCCGAGGGAACCGAGCTGGCCACGTTCGAGGAGCGGTTCGCGATCCGCGGCCGTACGGGTGCCGCCGAGCTCGCCGATCCGCCGCGTGCCGGCGGCGCGATGACCGACAACGCGACCGACACGCCGCGTCGTCGCCGTCGTGACGTCTCTGTGACGGCGCCGACCGACATGAGCGCGTTCGCCGTGGTCTCCGGCGATCACAACCCGATCCACACCGACCGCGCCGCCGCGCTGCTGGCCGGCTTGAAATCGCCCATCGTGCACGGCATGTGGCTGTCGGCGGCCGCGCAGCACGTCGTCGCCGCCACCGACGGCAAGCCCGCCCCGCCTGCGCGCGTGGTCGGCTGGACGTCGCGCTTCCTCGGCATGGTGCTGCCCGGCGACGAAATCGACTTCCGGGTCGACCGCGTCGGAATCGACCGTGGCGCAGAGATCATCGAGGTGGCCGCTCGTATCGGCTCCGAACTGGTGATGTCGGCGACCGCGCAGTTGGCCGCCCCGAAGACGGTCTACGCGTTCCCGGGTCAGGGCATCCAGCACAAGGGCATGGGCATGGAGGTGCGCGCCCGGTCCAAGGCCGCCCGCAAGGTGTGGGACACCGCCGACAAGTTCACCCGCGACACGCTGGGCTTCTCGGTGCTGCACGTGGTGCGGGACAACCCGACCACCCTGATCGCCAGCGGTGTGCACTACCACCACCCAGACGGCGTGCTCTTCCTGACGCAGTTCACCCAGGTCGCGATGGCGACCGTGGCCGCCGCGCAGGTGGCCGAGATGCGTGAGCAGGGCGCCTTCGTCGAGGGCGCGATCGCCTGCGGCCACTCCGTCGGTGAGTACACCGCGCTGGCCTGCGTCAGCGGTGTCTACGAACTGGATGCGCTGTTGGAGGTCGTGTTCCACCGTGGCAGCAAGATGCACGACATCGTGCCGCGCGACCACCTGGGCCGGTCCAACTACCGACTGGCCGCGATCCGGCCGTCGCAGATCGATCTCGACGACGCCGATGTGAAGGCCTTCGTGGCCGACATCTCCGAGCGGACAGGTGAATTCCTGGAGATCGTGAACTTCAATCTGCGTGGCTCGCAGTACGCAATCGCAGGTACGGTGCGCGGCCTCGAAGCGCTCGAGGAAGAGATCGAGCGGCGCCGCGAGATCACCGGCGGCAAGCGCTCGTTCATCGTCGTGCCGGGTATCGACGTGCCGTTCCACTCGTCCGTGCTGCGGGTCGGCGTTGCCGACTTCCGGCGGTCGCTGGAGCGGGTCATGCCGCGCGACAAGGATCCGGACCTGATCGTGGGCAAGTACATCCCCAACCTGGTGCCGCGGCCGTTCACGCTCGACCGCGACTTCATCCAGGAGATCAGGGATCTGGTGCCAGCCGAGCCGCTCGACGAGATCCTGGCCGACTACGACACGTGGCGGAACGAGAAGCCGGCCGAGCTGTGCCGCAAGGTCGTCATCGAGCTTCTGGCTTGGCAGTTCGCCAGCCCGGTGCGCTGGATCGAGACGCAGGACCTGCTCTTCATCGAGGAGGCCGCGGGCGGCCTCGGTATCGAGCGGTTCGTCGAGATCGGCGTCAAGTCGGCCCCGACGGTCACGGGTCTGGCAACCAATACGCTCAAGCTGCCCGAGTACTCCCACAACACAACGGAAGTGCTGAACTCCGAGCGCGATGCGGCGGTGCTGTTCGCGACCGACACCGACCCCGAGCCCGACGCCGAGGAAGAGGAGGCGCCTGCGCCCGTCGCGGACGCCGCCCCCGTCGAGGCCGCCGCACCGGCGGCGCCTGCGCCCGCACCTGCCGCTCCGAGCGGCGGTCCGCGACCCGATGACATCGGCTACGACGCGGCCGATGCCACCATGGCATTGATCGCGTTGTCGGCGAAGATGCGCATCGACCAGATCGAGCCGCTGGATTCGATCGAGTCGATCACCGACGGTGCGTCGTCGCGACGCAACCAGCTGCTGGTGGACCTGGGCTCCGAGCTCAACCTCGGTGCCATCGACGGCGCGGCCGAGGCCGATCTGGCGGGGCTGAAGGGACAGGTCAGCAAGCTGGCCCGCACCTACAAGCCTTTCGGCCCAGTGCTTTCCGATGCGATCAACGATCAGCTGCGCACGGTGCTCGGCCCGTCCGGCAAGCGTCCGGCCTATATCGGCGAGCGGGTCAAGAAGACCTGGGAGCTCGGCGACGGCTGGCTCAAGCACGTGACGGTCGAGGTGGCGGTGGGCACCCGCGAGGGATCCAGCGTCCGCGGCGGCGCGTTGGGCGGCCTGCATGAGGGTGCGCTTGCCGACGCAGCGACCGTTGACAAGGTCATCGACGCTGCTGTCGCGGCGGTTGGCGCGCGCCAGGGTGTACAGGTGTCGCTTCCGTCGGCTGCCGGCGGTGGGGGCGGCGTGGTGGACTCCGCCGCGCTGGGCGAGTTCGCCGAAAAAGTCACCGGCCGCAACGGCGTACTTGCCTCGGCGGCCCGCCTGATCCTGGGCGAGCTGGGCCTGGAGAAGCCTGTCAGCGTGCCCGAGGCCACCGACGGGGAGCTCATCGAACTGGTCACCGCCGAACTCGGTTCGGACTGGCCGCGTTTGGTGGCTCCGACGTTCGACAGCCGCAAGGCGGTGCTGTTCGACGACCGCTGGGCCAGCGCCCGCGAGGACCTGGCCAAGCTGTGGGTGCTCGACGAAAATGAGATCGACGCCGACTGGCCGCGCCTCTCGGAGCGGTTCGAGGGTGCCGGGAACGTCGTCGGCACGCAGGCCAGCTGGTGGCAGGGCAAGGCCCTGGCCGCGGGTCGCAACGTCCACGCCTCGCTGTTCGGCCGTGCCGCGGCAGGCGCGGAGAACCCGGGTAAGGGTCGCTACACCGACGAGGTTGCAGTTGTCACCGGTGCGTCCAAGGGATCCATCGCCGCGTCGGTGGTGGCCCAGTTGCTCGACGGCGGTGCGACGGTCATCGCGACGACGTCCAAGCTCGACGACGACCGGTTGGCGTTCTACCGCACCCTTTACCGCGACAATGCCCGCTTCGACGCGAAGCTGTGGGTGGTGCCCGCCAACATGGCGTCCTACACCGACATCGACGCGCTGGTTTCGTGGGTTGGCACCGAGCAGACCGAAAGCCTTGGGCCGCAGTCGATTCACCTGAAGGACGCCCAGACGCCGACGCTGCTGTTCCCGTTCGCGGCGCCGCGGGTTGCCGGTGATCTGTCCGACGCCGGGTCGCGCGCCGAGATGGAGATGAAGGTGCTGCTGTGGGCCGTGCAACGGCTGATCGGCGGCCTTTCGCACATCGGCGCCGAACGTGACATCGCCGCACGGCTGCATGTCGTGCTGCCCGGTTCGCCGAACCGCGGCATGTTCGGTGGCGACGGCGCCTACGGCGAGTCGAAGTCCGCACTCGACGCGGTGGTGTCGCGGTGGAAGGCCGAGTCGTCGTGGGCCCAGCGAGTTTCGTTGGCGCACGCGCTGATCGGCTGGACCAAGGGCACCGGGCTGATGGGCCACAACGACGCGATCGTCGGTGCGGTCGAACAGGCCGGCGTGACGACGTACACGACCGACGAGATGGCGAGCATGCTGCTCGGCCTGTGCGACATCGAGTCCAAGGTCTCGGCGGCGCGCGAGCCGCTGCAGGTCGACCTGACCGGCGGGCTGGCGGACGTCGAGCTCGATCTGTCGGAACTGGCCGCCAAGGCGCGCGAAGAGATGACCGCCGAGGCAACCGAGGAGGAGGCGGAGGATCACGGCACCATCCGTGCGCTGCCGTCGCCGCCGCGGGGCTACAAGGCCGCGCCAGCGCCGGCGTGGGACGACCTGGACGTCGACCCGGCCGACCTGGTGGTGATCGTCGGTGGTGCCGAACTCGGCCCGTACGGCTCATCGCGGACCCGTTTCGAGATGGAGGTCGACAACGAGCTGTCAGCGGCCGGTGTGCTCGAGCTCGCGTGGACCACGGGTCTGGTCAAGTGGGAAGACGACCCGACGCCGGGCTGGTACGACACCGACACTGGCGAGTTGGTCGATGAGGGCGAGCTGGTGGAGCGCTACCACGACGCTGTCATCGAGCGGGTCGGCATCCGCGAGTTCGTTGACGACGGCGCGATAGATCCGGATCACGCTTCACCGCTGCTGGTTTCGGTGTTCCTCGACAAGGACTTCACGTTCGTCGTGTCGACGGAGGCCGAGGCCCGGCCGTTCGTGGATTTCGATCCGGAGCACACGGTGATCGCGCCACTGCCGGACAGCGGCGACTGGCAGGTCACACGGAAGGCAGGCACCGAAATTCGGGTGCCTCGCAAGACGAAGCTGTCCCGCACGGTCGGCGCACAGATCCCGACGGGCTTCAACCCGATGGTGTACGGCGTCACTCCGGACATGATGTCGTCGATCGACCGATTGGCGCTGTGGAACCTCGTCACCACCGTCGACGCGTTCCTGTCCGCGGGCTTCACCCCGGCCGAGCTGATGCGTTGGGTGCACCCCAGCCTGGTGGCCAGTACGCAGGGCACCGGCATGGGTGGCATGACGTCGATGCAGACCATGTATCACGGCAACCTGCTGGGTCGGAACAAGCCGAACGACATCCTGCAGGAGGTCCTGCCGAATGTCATTGCCGGACATGTGGTTCAGTCCTACATCGGCAGCTACGGGTCGATGATCCACCCGGTCGGCGCATGTGCCACCGCAGCGATCTCGGTCGAGGAGGGCGTGGACAAGATCCGCCTCGGCAAGGCCGAGTTCGTGGTGGCGGGCGGTTACGACGACCTGACGCTGGAGGCCATCATCGGTTTCGGTGACATGGCGGCCACCGCCGACACCGCGGTGATGCGGGCCAAGGGCATCAGCGACTCGAAGTTCTCCCGCGCCAACGATCGTCGTCGGCTCGGGTTCGTCGAGGGACAGGGCGGCGGAACCATCCTGCTCGCCCGCGGCGACCTCGCGCTCAGGATGGGCCTGCCAGTGCTGGCAGTCGTCGCGTACGTGTCGTCCTTCGGCGACGGTGTACATACGTCGATCCCCGCTCCTGGGCTCGGTGCGCTGGCCGCCGGTCGCGGAGGCAAGGATTCGCAGCTGGCACGTTCACTCGCGAAGTTGGGTGTCGGCGCTGACGACATCGCGGTGGTGTCCAAGCACGACACCTCCACGCTGGCCAATGACCCGAACGAGACCGAGCTGCACGAACGGCTCGCGGACTCGATGGGCCGGTCCGCCGGTGCGCCGTTGTTCGTCGTGTCCCAGAAGAGCCTGACCGGTCACTCGAAGGGTGGCGCGGCGGCCTTCCAGATGATGGGGCTGTGCCAGATCCTGCGCGACGGCGTCATCCCGCCGAACCGCAGCCTGGACTGCGTCGACGACGAACTCGCCAGCGCCGCCCACTTGGTTTGGCTGCGCGACAGCCTGCGGCTGGGGGACAAGTTCCCGTTGAAGGCGGGCCTGATCACCAGCCTCGGGTTCGGTCACGTGTCCGGCCTGGTGGCGCTCGTGCACCCGCAGGCGTTCCTAGCCGCGCTCGACCCTGAGCAGCGGCGGGATTACCAGGAGCGATTCGAGGCTCGGGTGCTGGCCGGTCAGCACAGGCTCGCGTCGGCGATCGCCGGTGGGCGGCCGCTGTTCGAAAAGCCTGCCGACCGCCGGTTCAGCCACGAGGCGCCGGAGAAGCAGCAGGAGGCCGAGATGCTTCTCGACCCGGCGTCGCGGCTCGGCGATGACGACGTCTATGTGCGCTCCAGCGGTGTGCGCTAGCGTTCCTCCCATGGCGGTAGTCGGGGTGGGGATCGATCTGGTCTCCATTCCCGACTTCGCCGCGCAGGTCGACCAGCCGGGCACGGTGTTCGCCGAGACGTTCACACCCGGTGAGCGTCGCGATGCCGCCGACAAGAGCTCGTCCGCCGCGCGGCACCTGGCCGCGCGGTGGGCTGCTAAAGAGGCCGTCATCAAGGCGTGGTCGGGTTCGCGGTTCGCCAAGCGGCCGGTGCTGCCCGAGGGTATTCACCGCGACATCGAGGTCATCACCGACATGTGGGGGCGGCCGAAGGTCCGGCTTACCGGCGCCATCGCTGAGCACCTCAAGGATGTGACGATCCACCTGTCGCTGACACACGAGGCCGACACTGCGGCGGCGGTCGCGATTCTCGAGGAGCGCTAACCTCCGCGAGCGCGCGTGTTTGCCCACCGACACGCCGCAAAATGCGTGCATTTTGCGCACCTTCGTCGCCGACGAGTGTGCAACTAGTCTCGTCACTATGAGCGATCTCGTGGAGCGGGTGCGTGAGGTGCTGCCGTCGGTGCGGCGCGACCTGGAGGACCTGGTGCGCATCGAATCCGTGTGGGCCGATCCGGCCCGCAGGCCTGAAGTGCAGCGCAGCGCCGATGCGGTGGCAAAGCTGTTGTCCGAGGCCGGGTTCAGCGACGTGCAGATCGTCAGCGAAGGCGGCGCGCCCGCAGTCATCGCCCGCCACCCGGCACCTCCGGGTTCCACGACGGTGCTGCTGTATGCGCATCATGACGTACAGCCGGAGGGCGACCACGGTCAGTGGCAGTCACCCCCGTTCGAGCCGACAGAGCGCGACGGCAGGCTGTACGGTCGCGGCTCCGCCGACGACAAGGCGGGGATCGCAACGCATTTGGCGGCGTTCCGCGCCCATGGCGGTGCGCCGCCCGTCGGCGTGACGGTGTTCGTCGAGGGGGAGGAGGAGTCCGGCTCACCGTCGCTGGCCCGGCTGCTGGCCGCTCATCGCGACGTGCTCGCGTCCGACGTGATCGTCATCGCCGACTCGGACAACTGGAGCACCGACGTGCCGTCGCTGACGGTGTCGCTGCGCGGACTTGCGGACTGCATCGTCGAGGTCGCGACGCTCGATCACGGCCTGCACTCCGGACTGTGGGGCGGGGTGGCGCCCGACGCCTTGAGCGCCCTGGTCCGGCTGCTCGCCAGCCTGCACGACGACGACGGAAACGTCGCAATCGCCGGCGTCTACGAGGGGAAAGCCGGCGACGTCGACTACTCCGCTGAGCGGGTTCGCGAGGAGGCCGGCCTGCTCGACGGCGTGTCGGAGATCGGCTCAGGTTCTGTGCCGCAACGACTTTGGGCGAAGCCGGCGATCACGGTCATCGGTATCGACACCACGTCGATCGAGAAATCGTCGAACACGTTGATCCCGCGGGCACGGGCGAAGGTGAGCATGCGCGTCGCGCCCGGCGGCGACCCGCGGGAGCACCTTGCCGCGCTGACCCGCCATCTCGAACAGCACGCGCCATGGGGCGCGCAGGTGACTGTCACGCCCGGTGACATGGGGCAGCCATATGCCATCGACGCCAGCGGGCCGGTTTACGACGCCGCCCGCGCCGCGTTTCGCCAGGCGTGGGGCAACGAGCCCGTCGACACCGGGGTGGGTGGCTCGATCCCGTTCATCGCCGAGTTCGCCGCGGCCTTCCCTTCGGCGAAGATCCTGGTCACCGGCGTGGAAGACCCGCGGACGCAGGCACACAGCATCAACGAGAGCCTGCACCTCGGCGTGCTGGAACGCGCGGCTACCGCCGAGGCGCTGCTGCTGCGGAACCTAGGTTCAAACGGACAGGTCGCGCCGTAGCTTGGCGACGTGCCCGGTCGCCCGGACGTTGCACCGAATGCAGGAGTCGATGGCTCCGTCGAGATTGATTCAAGCTCCGGTGTCAGTTGCCACCGAGCATTGGCGCAGAACATGCGAAGAAGGGGTGCCCGTATGCGG
>Ga0068860_100003412_pt1 | contig 16333 bp, 10 predicted proteins | sample KBSSwiS32_FD_66597 | JGI IMG/M metagenome (GOLD analysis project Ga0068860, IMG submission 66597) | Switchgrass rhizosphere microbial communities from Kellogg Biological Station, Michigan, USA - KBS Switchgrass S3-2 | ecosystem: Host-associated > Plants > Roots > Rhizosphere > Soil ... | reverse complement strand
GCGGAAAAATTAAAATGGATGAATTTAACTGATGCCGGCACGAGCTTGCAGAAGGAGAGAAGACCTGTACTAATTGATCTCTATACCGATTGGTGTGGCTGGTGTAAACAGATGGACAAGAAAACTTATTCCGACAAAAATGTTGTGCAATACATACAAGAGAGATTCTACCCAGTGAAAGTTAATGCAGAATCGAAACAGAACATTACGTGGAACGGCAGATCTTATGCTTTCAATCCAAATTATCGGGCGAATGAATTTGCCGTATATGTTACACAGGGAAGACTGGAATTTCCGACGACTGTTATTATCCCTGCTGATGGCGGCGAGCCGCAGGCGATCCCGGGTTACCTGGAGCCAAAAGAGTTTGAGTTGATCGTAAAATATTTTGGCGAAGGAGAATATGGGAAGACACCATTTGAAACCTATCGAAAAAACTTCAAGAGTAGTTGGTAGCTGAAACTCTTACAGGATCGTAGTTGCTTAGCTACAAAAGTCCACCTGTATTATAGGAATTTGAAATTTGCACCGTTCGCTTTCGCAGAATATTACGATTTGTTTCTCATTAAGAGCTGTTTAACGTTGTAACATTGTTACTCCATAAGGATGCGATTATACTTTCTGAAGATTAATTGTAGGATTTACACTTGATATCTATCAATTTTGTCATTATTTGACAAAAAAAAGGTATATTATGCAACCATTATTTTAAAATGAACATACTATATTTGACTTTTCATAGGATAAGGTTTAATGGTTAATGGTATTTGATTAGTGCGGCCTCCTGAATAAGGAGGCTTTTTTTTGCCTATCGATGAAAGATGAGACGTGAGACAGGAAAACCTGAGACATGTGAGACGCAAATATTTCGGTTTATAAATTTCCTACTTCGGAGTGATCAGTGATAAGTAAATTTCTGCGATCCGATTCTATCGCGTTGATGAAGTTCGACGCATGATTGCCAGGTTGGTGAAGTCAACTTTTTCTTCAGGAATAAATGCAAGGCCCGGGGTAAATAAATCGGCCTCCTGTAGATTCAATAAGAGTTTTTTTTCTTTGTCAGAAGTTGCTGATATGATTTTATCGAAGGATTCATTCACATATGTACCGATGCAAATTATGTTTACATAGTATTTCCCTTTCGGCACTGTTACTTTGATTGTATTATCCACGGGATAAAAAACCTGCATTACCACACCCGCGCCACTTCTGTCGTACTTATCAAAAATCATAAAAACCGAGTCGATATTCAGGTTACTATGAGAAGCGTTGTCCAGTTTAAAAACAACAGTCGTGGAGTCTCTCTTAGGTTTATTCGTGGCCGAAAAACCTACTATATGCGATAGCGCAAGAAGGCATGATATGAAATATCGAAGAAACACAGTTTCCAGTTTAGGGAATCAGATAAATATCTAATCATTTATTCAGGGCTAATACTGATACGTCAGGGGCTAGTCACAAAAAACCTTTTATTCCTGATAAAAGATTATCGTTTATGTATAAACGAAAAATTCCCGGTTTTATGAGAACCGGGAACCTTTTTTTCTAAGTTTTTACCCTTATAATCAGGCTTCTGCCATATGTGGGATAGCTTCTACCTTATAATCGCCTGCATCGAGCTTTTTCTTCGTTTCTTCGAAGGCTTTTAAAGTGGCCTGAATATCTGCATCTGTATGCACAGCGGTCGGAATAAGCCTGTAAATGATGTTTCCTTTAGGTATTACAGGATAAACCACAATTGAGCAGAATACGCCATAATTTTCACGTAAATCCATTACCATTGCCGTAGCCTCCGGAACGTCTCCTTTCATATAAACCGGCGTAACTACAGAATCTGTATTACCAATGTCAAATCCTTTTTGTTTTAGTCCATTTTGCAGCTTACGCGCATTTTGCCATAGCTTATCCTTCAGATCAGGATAATTGCGTAGTAACTCGAGGCGTTTCAAATTTCCCAATACGAATGGCATCGGAAGACTCTTTGCAAAAATTTGACTGCGGATATTATAACGGATATAGTCAACTATGATTTTATCTCCCGAAACAAAGGCCCCAATTGACGCCATTGATTTTGCAAAGGTCGAAAAATAAAGATCGATCCGATCCTGCACGCCTTGTTCTTCTCCGGCACCGGCGCCTGTTTTACCAAGTGTTCCGAATCCATGTGCATCGTCGACCAATAAACGAAACTGATATTTGTCTTTCAACATCGCAATCTCTTTCAGGCGGCCCTGGTCACCAGCCATTCCAAAAACGCCTTCAGTGATGACTAATATTCCACCGGCTTTTTGTTTTTCGATCAACGCAGAGGCACGTTGAATTTGTTTTTCGAAATCTTCTACGTCATTATGCTTGAAAACATATCGGTGGCCCGGATGAAGACGTAAACCATCAATAATGCATGCATGACATTCTGCGTCATAGACAACCACATCGTGGCGACCACACAGGACATCGATGATACTGACCATACCCTGGTAACCATAGTTGAGCAACACGGTATCTTCTTTCATCACAAAATCGGAAAGATCTTTTTCCAATTGCTCGTGATAATTGCTGTTGCCGCTCATCATTCTTGCACCCATTGGTGTTGCGAGTCCAAATTGCGCAGCACTTTCTGCATCTGTTTTGCGCACTTCGGGATGATTGGCTAATCCAAGATAATTGTTGAGACTCCACACGATCATTTCCTTGCCACGAAATTTCATTTTGCTGCCGATTTCACCTTCCAGTTTTGGAAAGGCGAAATATCCATGGGCACGCTCACGATGCTGCCCGATCGGGCCGTAGTGTTTAATCAATCTTTCAAAAATGTCTGCCATTAGGTGATAGATTAAGGGTTCAAAATTAGGTGCTAAATTAACGCATTTGCACCAAAGGCCAAGCATTAAACAGAAGAGAGCGGAGGAAAGTGAAAGTAGTGAAATGAATCGGCACTCTTCGCACTCTCATTCCTCCGCTCTCATTTCTCATTTTGCCATTTTTAACATTTTCATTTACAAATCGCCGTATTCAAATACTTTTGTTTAAAATTCGCACATGGTTCGCAGATATTCATTTGTAGTCATTTTTTTGATAATTGCATCATATGGATTTGCGCAAACGCATCCAATAAAAAGACCAAAGCTTATTGTGGGTATTGTGGTTGATCAGATGCGGTGGGATTACATATATCGATACTACGACCGATATGGACAGGGAGGATTCAGAAGACTGCTTCACGAAGGATTCTCCTGCGAAAATACACTGATCAATTACCTGCCTTCATATACCGCTGTTGGACATTCAACAGTTTTTACGGGATCAGTCCCATCACTACATGGAATAGCAGGTAACGACTGGATCGAACAACTAACGGGCAAGCACATGTACTGTACTGAAGATACAACCGTACAAAGTGTGGGCGTTGATAATTCCATGGAAGGACAAATGTCGCCACGCAATTTACTCGTTACCACAATCACGGACGAATTGAGAATGGCAACAAACTATCAATCGAAAGTTGTCGGTGTATCATTAAAAGACCGTGCAGCGATCCTGCCGGCGGGACACACTGCAAACGCTGCATTTTGGTTAGATGATGCGAGCGGAAATTTTATTACGAGCTCGTATTATATGAAACAGTTGCCCGATTGGGTCAATAAGTTCAACAAGCAAAAACGAATCGACCAGTTAATTAAAGATGGATGGAACACTTTGTATCCACTAAGCACTTATGTGCAAAGTGATTCAGATAGCAAATCATACGAAGGAAAATTAGCAGGGGAATCAGCCTCTGTTTTTCCACATAATATCAAAACGGCGTACGAAAAAAATAAAGGCTTTTTTCGTCCGACACCTTTTGGCAACACATTCACTCTTGAATTTGCTACGGCTGCGATTGATGGATATGATTTGGGCAATGGACCGGCTACTGATTTTCTTACTGTCAATTGCGCATCGACCGATTATGTTGGACATACATTCGGTCCAAATTCAATCGAAGTGGAAGATACGTATTTAAGACTCGATCAGGACCTCGCAAAATTTTTGTCGATGCTGGATTCTAAAGTCGGTAAAGATGAATACATTGTTTTTCTGACTGCAGATCACGGGGCCGCTCATGCAGTTGGATACATGCAACAAAACAGATTGCCGGCGGACCTTTTTATTTCTCAAAATATTCTCGACAATCTCAACCGGTTACTTACAATGAAATTTGGGGAAGAAAAGCTGATCATTGCGGGAATGAATTTTCAAATCATGTTTGATATGAAAAAGATCGACGAGAAAAAACTTGATTTTGACGCAATCAAAAAAACAGTTGTTGATTATTTACAGCGTGTGCCCGGAGTCACATATGCAGTTGACGTTGCAAAAATTGGTGACGCAGCAATTCCTGAACCGATCAAAACAATGATCATAAATGGATATAATTTCAAACGCAGCGGACCAGTTCAGGTTGTATTCAATGCAGGCTGGCTCGAGTCTTATGCAAGAACCGGAACAACACATGGTTCCTGGAACCCATACGACACGCATATTCCTCTTTTGTTTATGGGCTGGGGAATTCGCCAGGGAAGTTCAAACATAACAGTTCACATGACGGATATCGCTCCTACAATTGCCGCGCTATTGCACATACAAATGCCTAATGGATGTATTGGCGTTCCCATTCGGGAAGTCATGAAATAGCTTTGTTAAATTCGCAATCTATCCTTTATTTCAACATTTAAAATAGTATTTACGTTGTCTTATAGCATTCATTTAAACTTTTCTTCTATGCAAAAATTGAAGACCTTACGCCACGGTGTTTTTATGTTGTTGCTCGGCCTGTTTCTGACCGGCAGTGTTTATTCGCAATTCAAGGCAGTCGATAAATTGCCGATCGATCCTGCGGTAAAAAAAGGGAAGCTTCCTAATGGCCTTACTTATTACATCCGGAAAAACTCAAAACCAGAGAATAAAGTGCAACTGCGGTTAGTTGTAAATGCAGGATCAATTCTGGAAGATCCTGATCAACTCGGTCTCGCTCATATGATGGAGCACATGAATTTCAACGGCTCAAAAAATTTCCCGAAAAATGATTTGGTGAGTTACCTCCAATCAATCGGCGTTCAATTTGGAGCCGACCTGAATGCAAATACCGGTTTCGACGCGACGATTTATATTTTGCCAATTCCTTCTGATGATCCGGTGAAAGTTGATAAGGGATTTACCATTTTAGAAGATTGGGCGGGAAATGCATTGCTCGATTCAACTGAGATTAATAAAGAAAGAGGTGTAGTTCTTGAAGAATCGAGGTTGGGAAAAGGCGCAAACGAACGGATGCTGAAAAAATATTTGCCCGTACTTTTCAATGGTTCGAAATACGCGAGCCGTATTCCAATAGGGAAAGATGAGATCATTCAGAATTTCAAACCTGCTACAATCAAAAGATTTTATAAAACCTGGTATCGCCCTGATAACATGGCTGTGGTTGTTGTAGGTGACATCGATCCCGCTGTAGCGGAAAAAGAAATCATTAAACATTTTAGCGCGTTCAAAAATCCGGTTCCGGAAAAACCGCGTCCCGCTGTAGTACCCGTTGCTCCCCGGACAACAACCGAGTCAATGGTGTTAACCGACAAAGAGCAGACGATAAAATTGCTAAACATCTTCAATTATATTGAAAGAACAAAACCTATTATAACCTGGGCGGACTATCGCAATTCAGTAATTGAGAATTTGTTTACCACAATGGTTAACCAGCGGCTGAATGAAATAACGCAGCAACCAAATCCTCCATTTTTATTTGCAGGTGTTGGGACAGACGATGTCGTTCGTGGTTACAAGCTGCATGTTTCCGTTGCTGCATTGAACGATAAACCAGTTCAGGCCGCAATTGACTCACTGGTAAGGACAACCGAAACCGTTAAGAAATTTGGATTTCTGCAGACAGAGCTCGATCGCGCTAAAAGCAGTTTGCTGAATGAAATGCAAAACGCATATGAGAACAAAGACAAAACTGAATCAGCAAACTTGGTGGAGGAGTATATCGGAAACTTCCTTTCCGGCGAACCAATTCCCGGTATCTCTAACGAGTATGGCTATATGCAGCAAGTTATCCCTGGCATCACATTGCAGGAAGTAAATGCGCTGACTGCTAAAATGGAAAACAAGCAAGGTAAATTTGTATTGTTGCGCGCGCCCGATAAAGACGCGGATTCTTTACCAACCAGTCAACAGGTGCTGGCGATGGTTAATGACGCGCATCGTTTGCCTCTTCAACCTTACCAGGAAAAAGCTGTTGCGAAATCTCTGCTGGATAAATCACCAGAACCTGGGAAGGTTACTGCTACATCCTCCAATGATGCGCTCGGAACTACAGATCTTACTTTTGCGAATGGAATTACGGTTACGCTCAAACCGACTGAATTTAAGAACGACGAAATAAAAATGGACGCGTGGCGATGGGGAGGATTTCACAATTACGGTTTAGCTGATTTGCAAAATGCCCAGTATTGTTCCCAGCTGGTTGACGTAATGGGAGTAAAAGATATGTCACCAGTCGACCTTCAAAAATTCCTGGCCGGGAAAACAGTATCGGCAACACCCTATTTGAACGCAAATGATGAAGGAATAGAAGGATCAAGCAGTACAAAAGAAGTTGAAACGTTCCTTCAACTGGTTCACCTGTATTTTACGGCACCAAGAAAAGACGAAAAACTTTTTCAAAATTTTGTTACATCGCAGAAAAGTTTTCTCCAGAACATCCGCTCGAATCCTTTTGCTTATTTTGGCGATACACTTGCAAAAATTGAATACAACAATAATCCGTGGGCAGCAGGCATCCCGACTCCCTCCGACATCGATAAGATCAATCTCGACAGATCTTTTTCGATTTACCAGGAAATTTTCAGTAATGCATATGGAATGCATTTCACGTTTGTTGGAAATATTGACAAGGAAAAAATTACACCACTTTTGGAAAAATACCTTGGAAGCCTGCCTGCAGCTCAGAAAGAAAATAAATTTACAGATGTTGGGTTGAGACCCGTCAGGGGAGTTGTTGATGCAACAATTTATAGAGGAGCCGATAAGAAAAGTCTCGTCAACTTGATTTTTACCGGCGAAACACCATACAGCCGCGAGGAGCAATTAAAATTGCGGGCATTAGTAGAAGTATTAAACATAAAAACAATTGAACGCTTGCGTGAAGAAATGAGCGGCATTTACACTGGAGGTACAAGAGCAGGATTTGAAAAGAGACCATACAATCACTATACAATTACAACCAGTTTTCCGTGCGGACCGGAAAACGTTGATAAATTAACGGCGGCGTTGTTTGATATCATAAAAAATGCAAAAGAGAAGGGGATCGATCAAAAAGATCTTGACAAAGTCAAAGAGACATGGAAAAGACAGAACGAAGATCACATGAAACAAAATGAGTATTGGTTGCAATCACTCAGTACTTCATGGATTGATCGTGAAGATCCCGCTGGGTTACTTGAATTTGCAAAAAAAGTAGATGCACTAACGACAAAAGATCTGCAAGATGCGGCTGTAAAATATTTCGATATGCAGAATTATATCAAGGCGGTGTTGAAGCCAGAGAAATAATGGCATACTAAACACCACCTTTATCCCGTTTTCTCTGCATGGTTTTTTCGTTGTTCGGAACTTTGGAGAAGCTATGCAGAGATTTATGCTTTATCTTGTGAAATCTTTATGTTGAACCTTAAAAAGAATCCCTTTTTTAATCTTCCGGATAGTCTTCGAAGGGTAACCAGCGGCGCCGCCTTTATTCCTGAAATTGACGGGTTGCGCTTTCTCGCAATATTCCCGGTTATTTTACAACATTTCAGCGAACGAATCAGCCGCAAAGGACCACATCCAGAGGGTTTTGACCTGCAGATTGTCAGAGTACTCGCGAATGGACACATCGGCGTGTATATTTTCTTTTTCATCAGTGGATTTATCCTTGCACTGCCATTTGGCAAACAAAAATTATTGAACGGAAAACCTGTTTCCATTTCAAAATATTATTTGCGCAGACTGACCAGGTTGGAGCCGCCATACTTGCTATGTATGACATTGTTTTTCCTGCTTCTCGTAAAAGTATATCATGAATCATTCAGTGAACTGTTCCCGCACTTTATAGCCAGTTGCCTTTATCTTCACAGGTTAGTTTATGGAGTTTGGTCGCCGATTAATCCACTTGCATGGACATTGGAAATTGAAGTGCAATTTTATTTGATCGCGCCATTTCTGGCACTTTTTTATTTTTCTTGTGAAAAAGTGAAGAGAAGATTAGTGCTAATCGGATTTATAGTTCTTAAAATAGTTTTGTTCTGTACTACCAAGTTTCTTGATAAATTTTTTCTTACGCTTCCATCGGTAGTTGAGTTTTTTATTCTTGGAATATTACTTGCCGATATCTACCTCACTGAATGGAAAAATGGGATTTCAAAACACCGCGTTTACGATTTGGTAGCTATTGTCAGTATTGTAGTGATGTTTTCAAGTTGGACATGGGGCAAGAATCTGCCACTGAAACTTGTGTTTATCGCATCGCTGTTCTTTGCAGTTTTCGGAACTTTCAAAAGTCTTTCGGTCAATACTTTTTTCCGCAACAAATGGGTCACGGCCATTGGAGGTATGTGCTATACGATTTATCTTTTTCACCTGGGCCTCGCGGAATTTTTTGTTGGAAAGTTTTACAATTTGTTTGCAATAACACCTTATTTTTTGTTGAACTATGTCATTGGGCTGATTGTCTTCCTCCCTTTTCTGTTTGTTGTATGTACAATCCTGTTCCTCGCAGTCGAAAAGCCTTGTATGGATCCACAGTGGGCGTCGAAGCTATGGGCAAGAGTTCGCGGAGTAAAACGGGCAGTAAGGAGTTAAGAATACCCTGGCAATTTGCTAATATAGCTGATCCGGTTCCACACAAAAATACAATGGCACAAAGAAGAATTCTTTGTGCCATTGTGTGAAATAATGTCCGTTATATTTCATCATGTTCAAACTCAGGCAACGGTCATCTCGCTACCGGCTCCAACGCTTCCTTTATTCTTGCAACAACATCCTGCAGATGATATTTGCTCAGCTTATCCGTTGTTGCAGGGATAGCAGCTATTATTTCAGCTCTTAATGCAACAAGATTTGCACGCGCTATGGAAGGGATATCTGTGTTCTTAATATCACCGCCAAACAACAATGCAAAGCTCCTTGGTAAACTGGGTGGAAGAAAAACCTGCTGCGGATTGATCAGGTTGATCAGCGCTTCTACATGCGTTTTTTGAAGGTTTCGACGAAAAATATCAATCGGCTTTTTTGTTTTCAATTCACTCCAAATTTCTTTCTTTACATCATCCATTAATTCATCGGCGCCATATGAGTTGGTCGTACCGTAACGCGCGTAGGTCGTTGCCATTCTAAACAACCTTCCGGGCGAGAGTAAACTGTTCAGCACATTTGCCTGCGTGTTCGCAACGGATTCTGTTCCCGCAGGATTCGCAAATTTGTTCAGTATATCCTTATTTAATAACCATGTAGGTGTTTGAAACAATTGAACATTCAAAAACGCCACCGCTTCTTTTTGAGTTGCCTTTGGAGTGGGTTGATACACATCACCCGGTTCCTCAACACTTTTAAAAGTTTCATAAATGCCACCAACATTTTTTGAAACGTGATTCATGTAGCGACCAAATTGTCCAACTAATTTGATGTACATGTCTTCGAGGTTGTCATATTTGTCGGCTTCTTCTTTTGTCCACTGAGGCAATTCGAGAAGAATTCGTTTTAAGTTCTTAATTCCATATTCGCTTGCCTTCATACTATTATCACTCAGATCCTCAGTTTGCGCACGTGGATCAAAATTTTGGGCTTCACCACCAAACCAGAGGCGCGGATTTGCATCGACGTTATCGATTACCCACTTATTCAAAATTTTATTGTCTTCATCTTCGTCCTTTGTATTCAGGATCGGTTTGTATCCCCATTGAATGGCCCATTTGTCGTATTCCCCAATACGTGGATATAATCCGGCTGGCCCAATTTTGTCTTCCGGCTGAGCAACGTAGTTAAAGCGTGCATAATCCATGATGGAGGCTGTATGTCCATTTGCCTCAACCCAGGCCTTGTCGCGCAATTTTTCTACAGGAGTTTTCGAACTGCTTCCCATGTTGTGGCGAAGTCCCAGCGTATGTCCAATCTCGTGAGACGATACAAAACGAACGAGTGTGCCCATCAGGCTGTCATCAAATTTCATCTTTCTTGCCCGTGGATCAACTGCGGCCGTCTGAATCATGTACCAGTCATGCAGAAGCTTCATCACGTTGTGATACCATCCGACATGGCTTTCGATAATTTCTCCGCTACGAGGGTCTGCCGTATTTGGGCCGTATGCATTTTCTATGTCAGAAGCAAAATATCGGATCACTGAGAAACGTGCATCTTCCAAACTCATTGAACTGTCGTTCTCGGGCCATTCTTTTCCGATGATAGCATTTTTGAAACCGGCTTTTTCAAAAGCTTTTTGCCAGTCATTGATCCCGGCGATCAAATAGGGTCGCCATTTCTTAGGCGTTGCAGGGTCGATATAATAAACGATTGGTTTTTTTGGTTCAACCAACTCACCGCGCTTCCATTTTTCGACGTCTTCATCTTTTGGCTCGAGACGCCAGTGGTGAATAAATGTCTGTGTTGAAATTTTTTGCTGATCGTCTGAATATACAGTGTAGTTACTTGCGAAGTATCCAACACGCGGATCGAAAAGTCGTTTACGCATTGGCGTTTTCGGAAGGAGAATAAATGAATTATTCAATTCAAGTGTTACTGCGCCGGTTGCTTCGGCAGCGGGCAATGTAACAGAAGGAGATGGAGAAAGTATAAATCCGCCCGGCATAGCAGGAGAGGAAGTGTACGTCTTAACTGTTCGTACCTCCGTGTTAATTGGAAATGTATTGATATTTTGGATATACGATCTGTCAGAGGCAATTCCGCTGAGATTAAATCTTCTTTTTACCGACGGGCTTAAAGTGACGGGCTGATTGTCTCCCTTGAAAAAATCTGTCACATCAATAATCACACTTGTCGAATCTTTTCCGAATGCTTTAATATCAAACGCGGCACCGATCGGATCAAGATTCGAGTTACGAACTGCTTCCGCGATGGGTTGTGTGGAATCCTTTGCAATATTAACGACTGTGACTACACGAAGAAATACATTATGCGACGGACCTTTTTCCCACCTGATCGTTTGTTCATTTACTTCTTCTCCACCGTATGCGTTTCCTCCTGCGGCTGTTTTGGTGAACCGGGTTACAGTGAGAATCTCTCTGTTGAGTAATGAATCCGGAATTTCAAAAAACCAATGGTCATCAACTTTATGAACCGTAAATAATCCTTTTTTTGTGATGGCTTTGTCAGTGATAACTTCTTTATAAGGTTTAGGCCCTGTTTTAGGAGTTGTACTGGCCGGGGGTGTAGTAGCAGCTGGTGGTTGGTTTTTTTGTTGCTGTGAAAAAGCAGGAATTACTCCTGCAGCCAGGAGTACGAATACAAGAAATTGTTTCATGCTGTTTTGAATAGTTATAAAATAATCGATGAAATTAAAAAAGAAGGGGAAACGAAGAGAGCTTATTATATGAATGGTAATAAATAAAGATGCGAATACCAATCCATGAATCTATGGATTTTTGATAGGTCAAAAAATCCATATGTTCAGCGAATTGGTAATTCGCATCACTGATTACGCGTTTCGATTTAGACAGTTAAGATCTTCAAATGCAACTTCAAGACGTTTTACGAAACTTTCTTCGGCTTTGCGCAACCATGCACGTGGATCATAAAATTTCTTATTCGGTCTGTCGCTTCCTTCCGGATTGCCTAATTGACCTTGAAGGTATGCTTCGTTCTTTTTATAATATTTTAACACGCCTTCCCAAAATGCCCACTGCAAATCGGTATCAATATTCATTTTGATGGCTCCATACCCGATTGCTTCGCGAATTTGGTGTTGAGGTGACCCGCTTCCACCATGGAACACGAAATAAACCGGTTTCGTTGCTGTTTTCAATTCCCTTTCGATGTAATCCTGGCTATTCTTCAATATGACCGGGCGCAATTCGACATTACCCGGACTATAGACTCCGTGCACGTTTCCGAATGCGGCGGCAACACTGAAAAGGCGACCGACCTTACTCAGTTCCTTATATGCATATGCGACGTGTTGCGGTTGCGTGTATAATTTTTCGTTTTCAACTCCGCTGTTATCAACGCCATCTTCTTCGCCACCAGTTACTCCTAATTCGATTTCGATGGCCATGCCGAGAGGTTGCATGCGTTTGAAAAATTCTACTGATGTATGCACATTTTCTTCGATAGGCTCTTCCGATAAATCGAGCATATGCGAACTATACAGTGGCTGTTTCTTTTCTTTAAAATATTTCTCACCCGCGTCAATTAAACCACTGATCCATGGCAGCCATTTTTTTGCCGCGTGATCTGTATGCAAAATAACCGGAACACCATACAATTTAGCTACCTCATGCACATGCAACGCTCCAGTTATTCCGCCCGAGATATTCGCTTGCAGGTGATCGTTTGGCATGCCTTTTCCTGCGTTAAATTGCGCCCCGCCATTTGAAAATTGAATAATTACGGGAGAATTGACTTTAGCCGCGGTTTCAAGCGTTGCATTGATTGTATTGTTACCTGAAACATTGACTGCTGGCATGGCGAACTCATTTTCTTTTGCATCCTTATATAATGCTTCCAGTTCCTCGCCAAACAGCACTCCTGGCTTGTATTTACCCATTTTTTGAATATTTTGGTTTGTGTTTAAGAGCCGCGAAGATACGTGATTTGGAGCGAAATTTGGAAGTTGATCAGTCGATTGAGTTAATAGGCTGAGAGGATAAAATGAGATAGTCAATGGGTCAATAATCAGTAGTCAGGTTCGCCGATATTCGACTGAATATTGAATATTTATCATTGACTATTGCTTTTTATTATTTCAACTTATCAACCAAATCAGCTGGTCTCCCTAATCCTCAAACCTTCCCAGATTCTTTTGAATCAACTTCAGATTCTTTTGCAAAGTTTGCTTGAGCTGGCGTTTCACCAGTTGGCCCATTGATTTGCATTTGTGGAAAATCGGGTTATTGAAATGTTCTGCGAGCCCGGTTTTTAATTCAGATAATTTTTCTTTTGTAGAAATATGATCCTTCGACATGATGTTTAACAATTCCATAAGGCGAAGGCGTGACGAGGCTACACGAAAAGCCATCATTGTTCTTTCTTCCGTTTGATATTGTTGAATTGAATCGCGGTTGAGGTGTTTTATACTGAGTTCGACAAATGATTTATTTTCTTTGAAAAATTGCGGTAAGTACAGATTTTTTCTTCCTTCATACGACTGCTGGTCAAAATCAATCGCACGAATCCGATATTGAAAATCTTCGATATCGGGAGTTATGTCGACAACAAAGTTGTAAGAGCGCATATCTCCCAACAGCCTGACAAAACATCTTTCATTGAATTTTACAAATTCCTTTGCAAACCGAATCTTGTTTGTTTGCGGATCACTCAAATAATTCTCGATAAAGACATCTCCGGGGATACCGGGAATATGTTCTTCAACCAAAGTGTTATTGTGCGTGAGATAAGTAATGCGGTTTGGAGAAAGCAGATGTTCGAGCTCCAATCCATAAATCCGAGAAGCGTCCGCCTGCTTGATGTAGTAGTGATCGTAATTATCATTGAATTTGTTGACGATTCGTATGCGAAATGGATTTGAGTTTGCAAAAAAGCAATAGTCGATTCTCGCCACATCGAGATGTTTTGTAAAACTAAGATCGCCTTCAGTCTTCAATATGGCATATATTTCGACAAGACCGCGCCGAATAAAATTCCAGTGATTCATATCATACGAAACGGTTTCCCACAAAGTATTGTTGCCGTTTTTATCTTTTAACGGCACGGAGTAGGTGATATGCAGGAGATCGTTGTATGATACAGGTTGCTTTACTTCCCGCCCATGTGATTTGAGATAATTCCTCAACAAATCATTCACGGGAAAAATTGGTTTTTTCCTGGACGGTTTATTGGGCTCATTGATCGCTGCATTATTTCTATCAAACACAAAACTCATTGGGAAGAAAAATTAATTACAAGATTAAATGTAGCAGATTATCATTGTATTTCCTGCAATAGAAGACGGAAATAGTCGGGCGCCCGGAGAAGCCTGCTTCCATACCAGCTGAACATTTCACCGTCAACCAAAGCAATTTTGGTTCCTGGCAATTGAGGTTTCAACTCTTCAATGTGTTTTTGTGTAAAAGGGTAGGGTTCGGAGGACAGTAGCAGGATTTTACATCCCGAATTTTTTAGTTCATCGATATCGACCTCGGGATACCGCATTTTATTTTCAAACATATTTTTAAATCCGCAGCACTTCATCATGTCATTGATAAAAGTGTCGCCGCCGACGGTCATATATGGTTTTCTCCAAATCAGGTATGCAGTAGCAGCTTCATTTATTCTACTAATAAACGCTACTTCGCGACGCAATGCGTCAAATTTGATTTTGATGCTTGTAACGACGTGTACTGCTTCCTCTCGTTTGCCGGTTATATCTCCAACGGATATGATCATACGCAGCGCATCGTCGATTGTCTTAATATCACTGATCCATACCGGGTAATTTTCTGTCAGAGCTTCTATCTGGGTTTTATCATTTTCTTCTTTGTTTGCAATAATCAGATCCGGCTGAATATTTTTTATGATTTGCATTTCGATTTTTTTGGTTCCCCCGACCTTTATTTTATTTCTAAACCAGGTTTCAGGGTGAACACAAAACTTGGTAATGCCCCCAACTTCAGTGTTGAGTCCAAGGTCATAGAGTAATTCTGTCTGAGAGGGGACAAGGGAAACAATCCTCGTAGGCGTTTGATTCAAATAAAGCCTTCTGCCGAGTTGATCCGTGAACAGTGGCATGAAAGTGTTTTCTGCAATTTAAACCGTAAAAGAGAGATAATGGCGTGTGGAGTGTGGTTCCCTCGATCGGGAACCTCCTGCTAAATCGTATTAATCAGAGCGAATTTAACAGGAGGGCCGGAGTTAAAGCAGTTGGTTGTTTTTACAGGAATTGGATACTGCTCAACTGGTTTTTCTGACGGAATTTGGATTTTAATAATAGGTTTTTAAGGATACTGACTCGGTTAATCAAGGACAAGGACGATTGGATTTCTAAGGATAATGGATCGCTTATGATGCTTTAAAAAAAGAAGTTGACTGATATCGGATTTTTACACCGGAATTTCTTAGATATTGGATTAGGATAAGTGGTTTCTTTGGATATTGGGTGATTGATTGACTCAATCAACTTCTATATCAAAAATAGATTTCCACATTGTGAATAACAATAGATAATTTGCCTGAATTTATGCATGCGCGAAATACTGCCTGCTTCGTATTATTTCCATTGAATGCTCGTATAACTACCAGGCTCACCCGATTTTGGGATCTATATCTCCAAATAAAAGGCTAAACTTCAACGGGTTTGAAAAATTGGGAGATTTACGATAAAAGATTCGGAGATGTCTCTAAGAAGAATCTATTAGGGAGAAAGGAGATGTGGGAATGCGAAGCAAATGTGATGAATGTGATAAATGTGATGAATTAGTGTGGAAATGTGGAAATGTGAAAATGTGAAAATGAATCGCGGATTTCGCGGATTTAGCGGATTTCGCGGATCTTCCAGTTGATAATTGATTAACAACTCTAGCTTTATTATCGAAGAAACAATATTCAATAGTGATATTGAACTTGAAGATCCGCGAATCCGCTCAAATCCGCGAAATCCGCGATTCATTTTCACATTTCCACACTAATTCATCACATTCATCACATTTATCACATTCATCACATTTGCTCACTAATTCCTAAGCGACTGAATCACGTCATACTTCGTGACGATATGAAAATTTCCGCTGTCATCCTTTGCCAATACAGCCCCATTTTCTTTATTAATGAGTGAGCTTATTCTTTCAACCGGCGTGTCGAATGCAACGACCGGGTAGGCGGGCTCTAACACTTCGTCGATTTTTTTCTGCTTGATATCCTGTCCGTTTCCGAGCATCTTGTTAAATAGACCACTTTCGCTAATTGCCCCTATAATATTTCCTTCTTTCAACACAGGAATATTTTCGATATTAAATTGCTTCATGAGTTCAACCGCTTCACCGACTGTATTTCCGGGTTCTATGGTAACTAATTTCTTTGCACCACGCCCGCTAACGATATCACGGAAAGTTTTTACGTCGAGGAATCCGCGTTCCATCATCCACTGGTCATTATAGAT
>Ga0068860_100003408_pt1 | contig 16343 bp, 4 predicted proteins | sample KBSSwiS32_FD_66597 | JGI IMG/M metagenome (GOLD analysis project Ga0068860, IMG submission 66597) | Switchgrass rhizosphere microbial communities from Kellogg Biological Station, Michigan, USA - KBS Switchgrass S3-2 | ecosystem: Host-associated > Plants > Roots > Rhizosphere > Soil ... | reverse complement strand
CTCGATGCATCTTGGTGTCTTTGTGGTTTAAGCTTTCCTAACCAGGCGAACCTTTGCTACGCCTTCGATCATTTCGACTGCAAATGAGTTTGGAGCCATCTCCTTCCTGGCGGCGACCTCCAGCGCCTGCTTTAACTGCGCGATATCAATTAAACCCGACGCCGGATTGATGAACGGCACTGTCACCCAGTGGCCGTTAGGGTCGCTCGTACAGAAGTTGTCTGTCGCGAGATTAACGCTGTACTCGTCTCCTGTTGCCGGGTCTCGCCGTACCTTATAGTAACAACGAGTTTCAGACTCGCCTGTCCCATCTTCATAGGCGACTCCAAAATGGATGACTTCGGCCTTTTCATTCAAATCCAGCGTTTTTAGCTGACCCGCGAAGACACACAACAGTGTATCGGCAGCAATTCGCTCCATGCGTAGAAGTGGGAGTATGTTTGCTTTCGTCACCCCCTGCGGCACAAACGTCGTACCGCCACCAGCCACGTTATAGCCTTCCAATTCCATGTGCGGCCAGCCGGCCACAACTGGCGAACGCAGCAGAAAGCCGCTCATCGGACCCGGAATAGGGATCGATGATCGTAACAATGCATCGCCTGCTGGTTTGTTCGTGACAACCCGGCCAATGCTGAAGGCGCCATCAAGAAGATATGCCATCCACACCGGATCGATCGTGAAGAAACGAATGGATGGTTGTGGTAACTCGCGTTCGTCAGGCACGAGGTAGTGGTATGGCACGTCGTTCAATATGCCTAAGCCGGCAAACCAGTCCTTCACGGCCTGGGGAAGATCAAGTGAGCTTGATGTTTGGACCAACGGCAGGTGATGCGCGCCAATCGATTTTGAAGCGTGCAACCTGGCACGCTTCCAGTTGTAAAAAGCGACTGAAACCCGGCGCCTGCGCAGCATGAGCAGACGGCCTAATTCCCAGGCCGCGGCATAAGAGAGGTCGAACATGCCGAAGTTCGAGTCATAACGGACCAACTCATCAGCGGCCTTAACGTCGAGTTTAGTGAAGTCGACCATTTCCCTTCCCGGCCCAGGAAGCAGAGGGCCGCGGTACCAGGAGACCAGTTTATTGCCCTGCCGGGTCTGGTGCGGAAGTGGTACAAATCCCTGCCGGTAGAAACCGTTGATCTTGCCGTTGGTGCTCGCTGAAGGAGCGTTACGGGAACTGTCGAGCGTCGGCATTCGCAACACGTTTTTCGAGGCTTCGGCCGCGTCATGGTCCTGGTCGTTTTGATAAGCCGCCCGCAACAGATCTTTGAACGTAGTTGTGTTCTTCGTCGAAGCGAAGCTCCAGGAAGTGAGGCTGATGATGCGATAAGTCTTATTCGGATCGAGGCTACTAAAAAGGTCCGCGCGGTTTTCGAGCGAAACGAGGTGAACAATGTTTTTGTTGCCCGGCTGTGGCAACCTGGCACTGATAAGGATCGGAAATTGAGGTGAGCCGGCTTGAGGGGCTGACTGCCGAACGTGCGCTAAGTACGGCAAAGCTTCTTTGCCGGGTAACACCTTTTGTAACAGTGCTCCCGACACGTCGACAACATGCAAGCGATCGGTTTTCTGCTGACCTGGTTCCAGCGTTATGGCAGGAAATTGCCAGGACTTCGTCTCGGGTTGATTGACGAGAGTCTCCAGCTCGATCGTTTGCGATTCGATATTCTCGTTTTTGGTAAACAGCAACAGAGCGAGCCAGGGCGCATCCGCATAGTCCGGTTCATCCGAGATCCTTCGTTCCCATGGAAGGATGGAACTCTTAAAGATGATATGCGGCAAGACGGTGTAGTACTCGCCGCTGCTTTTGTCTGGCGGAAACTTGCCAATCACAACTTGCGGCTCAAGCGAAAAGCGTGGACCTAAAGCAGCGATTCTCAGCTTCTTCTCCGTGTCGGATGCGGTGATGCCACCTGTTCCTACGGAGAAGCTCTGCGACACACTGAGATCGTAAACACCATCCTTGATACTCGGCTTGTCGTACGAGATGAAAGTGATCGATCCTGTTGGCTTGCCGTTATCGGCCATTATTTCACCTCGATTTTGCCGTACTGCGGCGGATAGATCGTGTCGTCAGAAAAAGGTTGATTACAGCTCACCTGGCCCGGGTCGAAACCCATATTAATGAGCAGCGAGCTCCGCGCCGCCGCCACGTTCGGATTCAAAAGATTGTTCTTAACGTCTTCCCAGGTGGGGCGAGGATTGGTAACTTCGAACCGCTCGAGTTCGCTTAACCGGTAACCGTCGCCAACAGGCGTAGTGTCGTACGCGAGTTGATCGCGGTCTACCGTTTCGGATGGACCGGGATCGGAAGGTTTAGACGGAGTTAGCCGCACGCCCGTCATCGCGGGGAGCATTGACTTGGGCGGGTTTAGATCGGCGCCCATCTGTTGGCCCCACAGTGCCGAGGGTATGGAGTTAGAGACTGGCGTCATGCTGAGTTCGCCGGCGCTGCCATTAAACGTCACGCGATGTTCGGATGCGGTGACGGATGCCTCGTTCATCGGAGCCACACCGAACAGCGCATCGGAATTGTGAGAGAAGCTGCCGCTGAGCGACTTGATCGGCACCACCGAACTCGTGACGATGCTCAGCTCCTTGCGATTGATAACCAACACATCGTTGCCGCATTCGTCTTTAACGGTACGCTCGAGTCCCTTCTCTATAGAGAGACTCGCGATCTTGTCATTCGCCGGCAGAAAAGTTGAATGAAACTCGGTCCATGTGAGCGGGTCGGGAGGAGAAGGAGTGGCGCCGAAATCGATGCTGAAGTGAAACGTGATCCCGATCACCGTAACGCTGACCCGCGCGTGCCCGCCAAAATCAGGTCCCCACAAATGCAGGTCAGCGCTTGCGTCTAACCCGATGTGATGAGTGCCGAAGAAGTGAATGGTTACTTCTGCGCCCATGTTAACGGAAAGCTGCGCGTCGTAATGAAAGGGCTTCCACATCAGCAGGAAATTGGAGTTGAGATTAAACCAGGCCTTCACATCCGTCGCTTCAAACAGGGCGTTCAGAGATCCTCCCGCCATGATTGCGTGCGGGACGAGTGCGAAATAGCCGCCGCCTTTAACCGAGAGTTCGGAACTAATGGCCCAGTTGAACCCAACGCGCGGTACTACCGGATAATAGCTGGGTGGTTTAAAGTCAGGGTGATACCCACCCAACGAGATTACAAAGTCGCCCGCGTGCTCGCCCTTCAGCCAGGTGGCAAAAGCGAAGCCACCGGTCAGATGACAATCAGGCGAGAAGATGTACGAATTGTTCGTTAGCTGCGCCTGGACCAGCACGATTCCCTCTTCGGGAATAACCGACGCTTTAAGAAGTAGTTGCGCTTCCGCGATCGGTGTTCCCGGTACTTGCGGCGGTATCAACATCGTGGAGATACCGAGCACGTCCACTTCAAAGTGCTTGCCGAACTGCACAGTCAGCAGTGCGAAGCTGTCCAACAACTCGAACGAAGTAAAACGAATGCCAACTGCCAGAAAGTACTCGCCCACCTGAGGTGGAATGTAAGCGTCCATCGCACTGATCTTGCCGCTGATGAAACCCTTTATCTGCGACATGTCAGTGGGCGGTGGTGAAGGCGACGACGACATGGCTTCGGAGATCAGTGGAAACTGCTGCAACTGGCCCACGTCGGGGATTAGCAATTGACGGTTGTAGCCGAAACCGAACGCCATGCCGGTTACGAAGAAGAAGCCAGGCCCGCCCAGCGGATAATCGAGCACGGCATAGATGAAGAGCGACTTGTGGCCATGCGACAGTTCCGCAAACGAGCCGATTGCATTAAGCTGCAAAGTCTCAGTGCGGATAATCACGATCCCGTCAAACTCGGTAATGTCCTTGTCCTTTAGTTTGAAGAGCGCGCCACCGATCTCGAGTGGGCCGTTCTTAAAATCTATGCCCAGCCCGTTGAGACCGAATACCGGCCTGAACTTATTTGTGCCGGTCAGCGTCGTAGAGACCGTCAGGTCCATCAGATCCACGGTCAGTCCCATGAGCGACAACCCACCGTCGAGATAGGCGGTCACTTCGACTCCCCCCGTCGTGTCTAACTCGAAACCGACGCGGCTAAGGTTCAAAGGTCCGAAGTCTTTCTTGATGTCGAACCAATGAATACCGTCATCCGCGGTAGTAGACGCATTCGTCAGCAGTTGGCCCAACGCAGTTGTGATGGGCGGCTGCAGGTGGCCCGTGTCTTTGTTCAACTCCACCGGGAGACTCACGGCAAAACTCTCGCCCGACCCCAGTCTTAGCTGAGCGTTGACATTCGGACTCCCCGGAACAATCCGAGCGGCTTCGGGAAATTTGAACGTAGTCTTGTCTGGCAGGGCCGCATTAAGCATTTTAAGGTCGTCGGTTGTATACGCTTCGGCGCCATAGACATAGATGATCTGGAAAGCCAGCGTGAGCGTTTTTGCCTCGGACAATTCAGAACCGATCAAAGGCAGATTGCCCAGGCTGGATAGGTTGATACCGGCGTCCATATCGATCGCGAAGATCGATTTGCTGACATCACCATGCTTGTGGTGCGAGAACAGCGCGTTGCGTATATCGATGTGGAGGCCATCCGGGATCCTTCCGTCATCACCGGCGATCGCCTTAACCAACGAAGCAAGCGACAGCGGCGTGGCTTCCCTGGACTCGTAAACACCAACGAAGTCGATCGACTCCGGCGTGGAAACCAGGTCAAGCTCAAACGTCAGTTCATTCTTCGTGTCCTGGTTAAAAACCAACTGCCCCTGGATGTCTTTTTCCAGCTTGCCGTCGAGCTGTTTGATCAAGTTGATCTGCACGTAGACATTGGTGCTGTGGCCGAATTCCAGGTGTGCCGTGAATCCGTAGTTGCCGAGTGAACTGTCGTAGTGCGCGCCCAATTCCTTGATCTTCAGGCTGGTCAAACTTTCAGGCAGAGACACCTGCTGCACACCGGTGATTCCGTTGATATGTTTTAACAACAATGAGGCATCGGTTGGTGGGTCAGCAGCCGTGGCATCGAAGCGCCACATAATTCCGCTGCCGTTGGTCTGAAATCGAACCAGTATCTTGTCCAGCGGCAGGAAGTCTCCGAACTTGCCGTCACCGTGCAACGAAAGAAAGAGCGACATCTGCGACGACTGGCCCTGGAATGTTCGATACTCGACGTACAGACCTGTAATCTCCAGACACTCGAACGGTTGGAGGAACTCGTTGTCAGCATTGACGCCGAGGTCCTGGGCCAGGTCGCGAATGAACTGGCCAACCTTGACTACCTCTCCGGGTGTCGTGCCGCCGCTGAACGTCCAGCCGCGATTGTCAGGATCGTAATTAGCCGCGAGCGTAAACTGGACTGTGCCCAATTCGAGTGTCGCCGACACGCCGGCCTCAGTCAGTGTGCCGTTGGTCAACGCGGCTTCAAAATGCACTTCATCCAGCGTTAACGGCAGATCGCCGAGATGCCAGCCTGTATCGAGATCGAGTTCGACTTCATAATAGGTATCCGTGCCTGATTTAACACCGATGAAGTCGAACCCAGTGACACCTAGATTTGGAATTCCTTCGACTTGTCCACCCAAAAGCCCGTCCAGCAATGACGAAAGGTTGAGCGTTTGGCCCAACGCCAATCCGGCCGCCACCTGATAACCGTCGGTACTGACCGCCAACGTAGTGTCGATCTCAGCTTTTTCGATTAGCCAGCGACCGTAGAGGTCAACATCGAACTCGCGGTCGGACAGAAAGGGTTTGTTGATTTGCACGGTCAACGCCGGTTGCACTTCCACCAGGTCACCGATAAGCGACAGGTTCTTTTCGGCGGCAATAACAAACCGCACGAAATCGACTTCGGGCGTAGCGGAAAAATCGATACCGGCTGTGACTTCTTCAAGCGTAATGCTGCCGAGGCCGTCAAGCTTGCTGTTATCCGGCAGGAAAACATTCAAATCATGGCCCACAGCAAAGTGTCTGCTGAAATCCCCGAAGCTCGGAAAGCCCTTCAAACTAAGGGTGAGATATTTTGTGGGGAGATTAAAATCAGCTTCGATCTCCAGCCTGTCCACGATGGTGACAGCACCTCGTAGTTGGACCACTGGCAGCACCGTGGTGGTAACGCCGAGCGGGAAGGATAGTCCGATACTCTCGAATTCGAAACCGAAGTTGAGGCTATCTCTTGGTTTTTCAGGATCAGCAAAGAAGCAAAACAAGACGAGATCAGCGCTGTTGCTCTCGAATTTCGTTTGACACAGAAACGTCTCTGGCCTGCCCGCGAAAGTCGGCAATAGCAGCGCCAGAGCATCTGTCACTCCAAGGAGAGTGGTGGAGATCGAGTAAGTAAATCCACGCGTCACGTAGCTTTGCTTTTTTGCAAGGCTGGCAATGAACGCCGGTGGGGCGTCCCTGTCCACCGCAGGAGGAAAAGGTGGATCGATATAGCTTGAATTGTCGTAGTCCAACGACGATAGCAACAGCGTCTGATCGACGAACGTAGAACCGCTGAGGATAGTCGTGACTGCACTTGAACCACCGGACGCGTAAGAATTCCAGAGATCATTTACATGATAATTCTGCGGGAGAGATCCGATCAGCAGCAACGCATGTCGCTCGGTCGTTGCTTGAATGGTTGGGACATCAAACAGGTAAAGTCGAACTACAGCGTTTGCCCTTTTGTGATCGATTAGATCGACGAGTGTGCCGCTTACGATCAGGCGTTGCGCGTTTTGTGTGACAGTCGTGCAACTGGTGAGTGTGACGCTCGAAGCTTTCAGTGCCGTGAGTACAGTGCCATAGGCAAAGTCTCCGAGCACCTCAGCCGTCAGGGCCAGGTTGCCAGTCACCTTAATATCGTTCAGCGGTGTAACCGCCATCGCGACACTCTCCTATTTTCATTAAACCGACTTACTATCCAACTCCGCTTTCGCTTGTTCGTACCAGTTCTCAAACGCCGCTTTACCAGCCAGCGCGAATTGAACTGCCTGGCTGGTGATCGCGAATTGATGCTTATCGATGAATTCGCTCTGCCCTTCGAATATGAAATCAAAGAATTTCGTGAGCGTCTGTGGCCGTTTACCTCCAGCCGATCCGGTCCCTTTTGATTTGCACTGCATGACTTTGTAACGGATATAGGCAGCTACGGGAGCGACGGCTCCCTGCTGAAGTGCGGGGGTGTCGATCACCCTGGCGTTGGCAGGCTTTTTTTGATTTTTCGCAGGTTGATTATTTGTTACGTCCTGCTTGCGCGAGCGTCGAGCGAGATGATTACCCAGCATATCCTGATAGGCGGTTTCATTCTCCAGGTAGTTTGTAGTAAGAACCTGCGACTTTCGCTGGTCATCAACTTTCGATTTGTAATCAGTCGCATCGCGGAGCAGATATGCCGTGGTGTGTAGCACAAAGCTGCGCTCAGGCATTTGTTGCGTGATCAAACGTTGCCCCGTCTCGATGGCGAGCTGTTCAGTGTTGCAGTGATAACTGCCGCTAACGAAGTTACCCGGGTATTCCTCGCCTCCGTCGCCATGACCCCGCAGATGACACCACTCCTGATTGATCGGCAGGTAATTAAAATCGGCAATCTTCAAGACACCCCAATCCTGTTGCACCGCCGGCGACTGTCGCATCGCACCGTTGGCAAAAGCGGTAGCAGGCACTTTTGCGGGAGTTAACTCGGTCGACAAAGGTGGCTTTAGTTTCTTAAAGATTGAACTCATCGCCGTGCCTGCGTCCTGGCGCGGCTTCTGCTCACGAAATAGAGGGTTGCCTTTATTGATCATCTTTCCCCGGGTCTGCTTATCGAGGAAATACTTAATGACATTTTGCTTGAGGTTGAAGCAGATCGGCAGATTGGCCGCAACCGCGTCGAAATTTTGGTCAGGCCACGGAAGCGCCGTTCCTGATCCAGTTGGCTTTCGCTTGTCGTTCTTGGAGTAGAGTTGAACGACTTTGGAATCTTCCGTAACACGGGGAAGGTTACCTACGTCGGGTTTGGCAGTGATGCGCCGGTAGTAGCTGAAATTGAACAGAGCCAAAATACTCTTGGGGTCGTCAGTTAGGGGATGGCTTTTGCCTTTGGTGGTTCCAGTTGTCAACACATCAGCGACGCTGGGAGAAGGCGTGTTGACCTTAACGTAAAACTTCTCGCCTTTTCCTGACGCGGTGATGCCGATGATTGGATAGTAGAAGCCAGTGTTCCGAAACTGACGCAGACCGTAGTTTACAAACTTGTATTGCGCGCCGCCGATTTCTACCGTGGTCACTGAAGTCTCGTCGTGCAGTTGGGCCAAACTTCCGGTGACGATGATCTGCCGTCCTGTAGGCAGTCCGAGAATCTCCCCCAGCCTTCCATAGAGCAGGCGCTTTGACGCATCTGCAAAATCCCAAAACCACACACACAGACTGTCGTCACCCAGCGGCAAGGCTCGCGCCGCCCCTCGGGCAGCCGCAACGTAGGCCGTGAGGTGCGCTTCTGATAACTTGCCGTTTGTCGGAATCGTCGAGTAGTAAGGATCGTAGCGCCGCCCTCCCTTAATCTGCGTCCACTTCGTGGTCTTCTTTATGTCATCGAAAAACACGACCGTGCTGCCCATGGATCGGTAAGCTTGCCCGGCATCATTTTTGAGCTTGCCGTTTTTCTTTTTTTCATACTCGATGGTGTAATTCTGGAAATTGATAGTCAGGATACGTTTGCTGTTATTTTTGGCTGTCACCTTAGCAGTAGCAGGTGATTCAACCTCCCGGTAGTAGAAGACTCCGGAGTTAGTCGGCAGGTTACCAAAAGCAATCGCTCGTTCTACTGCCTTTCCAATCCGGAACCCCGCGCGAAAAATGGGACGATAATTGGGAACGCCGTTCTCACTCGGATCCGAACGAACAACCACTGGCGACTTCGATTTATTCTGCGCGATAACAGAGTCGCCATTTAGAGCTTGCAGATCGGCGAAGTTCTGCACTGTGAAAAATCTGATTTTCGTTGCGCCTCGAAGCAAAGGGAGTGTCCTCAGTAATTCATCCGACTTTTCCTTGAGTGCGCCTGCGAGATCCTCCGGAAGCACAGTGTTCACTTTGTTGTTCTCGGGAATCGGTTCTTTGGCTTGTTCCAAATTGCTGGTATAGCGTTGCGGATAGGCTTTTTGAACTTTCTGGAGAGCGGCCTCCATCATCGACGTGAATTTGCCCTGAATAGGTTGCTTATTGGAAAACTTCGAAAATATCGCCCAGATGTTAGTTAACGCCTCCAGCCGCCGCTTCCGTGCTTGTGCATTCGTTTCACTGGGGTAGGCGTTCGGGTTCAGAAAATCGGTAAACAGCGTCATCATGAACCCATAGAGTTTTAGGTTTGTCGTGTCTGCGAACTTTTGGATTGGCTCATAGGCAGCACTGATCTTTTCATTCTTCCAAAACTTCTCTTTGAGTTTGGTTTCCTTAGCCACCCACAAGCGAAAAGCCTTCCTGGTACTTGCGGGACGTGAATCCTTCAAGTCTCGTATGGAATTCAGCATTGTTTGCAGGGCCTGGATAGTCAACTCGTCGTTGTTTCCCGAGAAGACGAGCTTGTAGAAATCAGTTGGGGTCTTCACAGCGAGCAATGTCTGAACGTCCGGATAAGTTTCGTGGATCCACTTCACAAGATCGTCGACGAATTTGGTTAGCTGATTCTTCTGGTCTGAGCTGTCGGGATCGACACGTCCTTTTTTGGTTGCTGGATCAATCACGATTTTGCGGTTTGGAGGCTTTTTCGTTTTCTTGAAGTGTTCAACTTGCGCGTCATATTCTCGGTTGTATTTCTGCATCTGCAAATAGAGTTGAACCTGCCGGCAAGCCGTTTGGGCCATCGCCTTTGAACTCTCATCGAACCGCAGAATATAGACGTTGGGACCATACTGCTCGGCGTCTTGCGGTACCATGGCAAAGAATTCAAACAGTACTCGATTTTCCCATTGCGTTAATTCTTCCGCTTCAAAGTACTTTTGCGCGTCATCCATTTGCTGCTGGTCGAAGTGGTCTATGACAACCGAAGCGTTCATGAAACGCTTGCGATCCGTCTTGCTGCGCAATCTCAGTCCGCCGGCAATGTACTTATAGATACGAACGTAACAATCCATAATCGAAGTAGCGTTGCTAACGACGGCATATATTCGCTTTTGGAAATCGTCAGCTTCGCTTGCGAGCTTGAAAAATTGCGAGAACTTTGTGGGCATTGAAAACTCTCCGCGTTACTAATCCTTATCGTCCGGGGTCAACTTCAGCCAGCCGCCAACCAATCGTTGCGGCGTAAATTTGAGAGTGTTATCGGTCGCCTTAATTTGATCGAACAGTTGCCACACTGACGCCGATGGCCGTTCCAACCAGGACCATGAATAGCCGCTTTCCTGCGGCAGGCTCAATCCAATTCCGGACTGCCCCGTCAACAGTGGCGCAGTCATGAACGTGATCGATAGCTTCTTCAAAATGTTGGCGTATTGATCGGGAGGGATGTTGATCGCTTTACTGGGCAGTATGCCGCTGGTGGCATGGACCTCGCCACGCGGATCGATCAGCATGGTCAGCTTCATGGGCGTGTTCGTCAAGGTCAGGTTCTGAGTGATCGCGGTCCGATGGTGCGTGATGATGTTTGGGTTCTTAACGTCTTCCGGTTGCGTCGAGTAAAACTTGTCATCCTGGTAGCTGGTTCCCTCCTCGATCCAGTATCCGATTAGACCATCGTTGAATTGCTTATACTCACCCAACCGCACCGGAAAGTTTACGTTCGTGAATTCATTGCTGACGCGGCTGTCGAGCTGCCAGTTGTACATGTCTGACATAAGCGCTTGCCATTGCTGGTTCAGCGCAGGTTTGCCCTGCAACTGCAAGCTGAGCGATGCTCGCACCACGGCAATTGGCCTTCCGATCAAGAGCGCAAGCGCTTCGTGCTGGGCAAAGTTCGCGGGCTCAATGTTCTCGAGTGCGTAATTGATCGCCATCAGAAACGCGGGCCAGTAGCCACTGTTCTGCTGCGAAAACGTAGTCAAATAAGTTGCCAATTGACGTAAGTGTGGGTTCGGAATGGCGTTCACGCGCACACGATTCACAGTTCCCGGCGCCGGTTCCCACGCGCCGGTCTGGAGGATCGATCCGAGTGAGACACCGTGGGCGTCGTAAACCATCAGGCTGCTATCCAGATGGTTGGAGATTAACCAACCACAGACGGGTGACGTGTCCGGATGATCGTTCATCTCCGGCTCATCCGGACTGTTCAGGGTGCCGGCTTCGGCAGCCAGCCAGCGGAAATTTAAGCGGGCCGGCTGTGTGATGCGCGGCGCGAGGTAGACAAAGCTCGCATCCTGCTCCCCGGTGATCGTTACCGATTTCGTCACGTTGCGCGAAAGGGTGAGAGTATCGCTCGGCAAAATATTGGTGGGTGTAACGTCGAGCACCTGACCAAAGGTGTCAACCAGGTAAAGCCTGGTAATCTGCATTAGACCGCTGCGGATGGGCAGAAAGTCGTTGGTTGTGACCGGAGACGAGTTGTTCGCACCGGCAACCGCTGCCGCCACGTCGCGAGTAAGATTCTTGTACTTTTGCTGGGACGGCACTGGACGCCCCTGCGATGGAATAGCCTCTATCATCGCAAGGAGATCGAAGACCGGCAGTTGTGGCATTTGTTGACGCATCAGAAGTGCGTTGTTCAAGCTACCCAACGACTGCGCCAGCACGTGCGTTGAACTCAGCGCGCCGTGGGCCAACAAAGCCGTGTTCAATGGATCCTGAACCTGTTCGGGCTGAGGGAGTGCACCGAACGTTGTCAGGATCAGCCCTGTCAACACAGGCTTTTCGTTATACCAACCGGCGGGAAAGTGATTCTTATCGTTGAGATCAATCAGTTGATACGTTGTGATTGGTTGATTCTTCGGACCTTTCGTTGTCACCGCCACCCGAAAGATGTGCTGCGTGCGGAACCACGCGGCGACGGCGTTCTGCTGCTGCGTGATTTGCTCTTGCTTGTCGTTGCCGAAGATCGTCGCCGGATCCTTGAGCGGCGGTACGTCGGTCAGCGTGAAGTGCTGTTGGGCCCACGCGATGAGACCCTTGTCGACTTGATAGTCAAGTTCGTCAGCCACTGCACCGGCGCCTACGATCGCGGTCTTGAGATCGAAGAGCGTCAGGCCCATCAAATACTGAGCGATGTTAAAGCGGAGCATTCGTCCCGCACCGGGCGTCAACGTCGTCCGGCCGGTGTAGACGTTATCAGTCTCTCCCATTGTGAACTTACTTGGCAGGCACGTGAGTAATAAATTGCCGGCGTTCACGTCAAATTCATAATTTACCCCTACAAAATCGGGCCGGTAGTCGTTGCCTGACAGGGACTGGTTTTTATCCGTTTCCATCCCGCGAATTTCCGGCCACACACTAACTTCCCATTCCAGATTGATCGGATGCCAGGGTTCTTCAGTCTGCCGTGAAAAACCGATCGTGTTGGGCGTCAACTCCTGGGGACGAAGACTCTCGATCGTGAATTGAATCGTCTGAACTACCTTGTGAGGATCGCCATGGCGCAGTTGCGAACTGATGCCGCCACTATCCAGGGCGGTCGTAACCGTCAGCACCTGGCAACTCAGGGTGTCGTCCTCGTTCGCCCGTCCGTCTTCGCCGTGCCTCGGAGTTTTGGTAATGGCGGCGCCTTTCAGTAGTACAGCAGGTTCATTCGGCTGCCAGAACTGAGGCGCTGATTTTCGCAGAAGGACTAACTCGTGTTGTGCGTGCTGCATCGCCGGCGCGGCGTTGTACTCGTCAAGTCGTGACGACAACTGCCGTAATTTCAGCACTACGCCCTGCGCCAACGTGAATTGATTCGCAACGTATGGATTATCGTTTGAGGCCGTCGCCGAGAAAGCGACTTTGCCGGTTGCATCTTTGGCAATCTCGATAAGGCCCGCCCGCGCGACGCGTTGCTGCAGCGCCTGCAGGCTGCCCTCGCGAATGTAAGGAAGTATCTCGTCTGCATCGCCGATGAAGCCGACCGGTTTTATATTGCCGGCTTTCAGGTTCGCCCACGTGGGGGCCTGGTCTTCGGGCTGCTGCTGCCTGACCGGTACGTCCTCAAACTTCGTATAGATGATCGTGCTATTGCGCGAATGAATGTTGTACGCACTCTCAAACTTGAACCAGTCTGCGAATACCCTATGACGAAGCGTTTCGATCTCCTGCCAGGCAAGATCGTAATCTGCCTGCGACAAATTGAGTTCATTTAATAGATGCGCAACGTCAGCGGGGAGCGCAGGCTGTTTGGAGGGCGGCTCGCTGCTCGACTTACCGGCTTTGTTAATGGTGCTGCGCAACTGGACGGACCAGAGCGTTCCGCCTGTGCGCGGCTGAAATCCCTTGTTGTGACGCGCCTCACGGAACCGCGCATCCAGATCCACACTTGAACTACTTAATTCGTGACGCAGGCCGATAGCTTCCAACTGATCTTCCATGATCAGCCGGTTGGTTTTATCACCCTGGGCCAGAGTGTTAGCGATGTCAGCCGAGAGCGCCTCTGTGCCGGTGTTGCCGACTGCCACTGTCAGCCCCGCATAACTCGGTGGTCCATCTTTATGCGGGGTCGCGCCGGCGATCGCGGGGTTAGGCTTCAACTGTGGCGCTATGTCAAGGCTGGCGTAATAAACGCTGTTCGTGGGAAAAGCGGCAGGAGGATTTGTTACTTTCCATTTGTACTCCGAGACGAGGGCGTCATAGAGGTTGCTTCCCGGTTTCTGTCTGGCCAGCGACGCATACAGTTGCAGGCAATCGTTGGTGCTCTCGTACCACCCGAGTATGTCATAGCGGCGGAGCTGATCGTTTTGAGCACTGTTATCAACAAAACCGAACACGGTGGAACAGTTCGTGTAGACGGCTGCAAACAGTGGATCGCCATAACCGACTGCCGTCAGCCCGTCGGGCATGAACTGGTGCAAGTATTGAGAACTGCTGGGATCGTTGGTAGTCCAGTTTGAAAGCTGCTGAGCGCGTCCCATGTAACGGAATGGCGCGGAGTAGACGGCGTTGTAAGCGGGATCAGTGATGTCGTTCGGTGATGTTGGAGCATCCGGCGGCGAGTTGGTTAATACTTTCTTGTACTGCTCCGCGGGCACGATGGGAAAGGTGATAGCAGCTTGCGGTGACACTCCACTTCGCGTGGCATCTTCCGGATAGAGGTAATCGCTTTCGACAACCCATTGCGATGCGACTTGCCAGTTTCCGTTCGCTTTGGTCTTGCTGGTAATCAGCCAACGATTGGGAACCTGCGGGAAACGCAGGCGGTTGTTGCTATCTGGATCAGCACGCATGACCGTCAGCGCGTCGGGCAGTGACCAATGCAAATGAATTCCCGTCGCTGCTGCCACGTAGTCTGCCAGTGCTGCGGGTTTGCGCATGATGTTCTGGCTGGTAAACGGGTCATCCGTATTGAACTCTATCGTCAACGTGCTTGGAGGGAGATGCGGGTGAACACGTTCCGTGACCCAGCAGGTGTAGGGCATCTTACTGAAATCGGCCAGCGGACCAATCAGTTTCGAGTGACTGTCGCTAACGCACAGCGCATCGACGTGAATCGGAACCAGTAGTACTTCAGACATAATTTAATGGCTGTTCTCTGTGCAAGGCACTAGTTCAAGCGGCCTTGCACGAAAAGTCTGATTCTCTGTGCAACCTCTGTGTTCTCTGTGACTCTGTGGTTGTTTTTTCTGAGCAATCTTCAACCACAGAGTCACAGAGAACACAGAGGTTGCACAGAGAAGAGCATGTTGGACGACTTTTCGTGCAAAGCCAGTTCAAGCTTTAACTCATTTGCGCTGTTTGTGCTCTTTTGTGGTCTAACTTTTCTTCTATCAGATTCTCCAGCCGCTCGAGACGCGCTCGCAGTTCGGCGTTCTCCTCGCGCAAAGCCTGAACCTCTGCGTCTTTCTCACGTTTGATCTGCTGGGTAGCGGAGACATTGAGCATCGCGATAGCGTCGTAGTCAACGTTGAGAAAGTCGTCAACTTCGCGGCCGAAGACAAAGACCTGGGAACTCTCCGTTTCGAAGTCGGTACGGAACTTTCCTTCGGCGATTTCGAGGACTTCGTGGATGCTTTCGTTCTTCTCTCCAATGAGGCGAACGCGCTCGCCGGTCTTTAAATTTGTCGCGAGCTGCACCCAGCCATCGTGAATAGCGGCAGTCTCGTAGATATCCGGCACCGCGTTAGTGCATTTGGAAACAGCTTGCGGAAAAACCCTCATTAACTGCTGGGCTATAAGCTTCTTGTGGGTAGCAGTGCCTTTAGAGATCCAGTCAATGTAGGAATAGTCGGTCACCTCTATACCGAGCAACGTATTGAGATCCGCCGCTCCATCGGAGACGCCGTGGACGTGCTTCAGCCGTAAATCGGAAGACGCGATGACCCATGAGTTGATCCAAACCAGGCTATCTGTGTAAATCGAGACGTTCCGCCCGCCGGTAAGCTGTTGTGCATTGGAATAACAGCCATTCGAGGCAACCAACCCACCAGAGATGTTGGCGCTGTTGTACAAAACATTACTTGCCACTTCCAACCCCGCTTTGGTCGGGGCGGTCCCGATGCCGACTTTGCCATTGATGGTCAGGTCACGAGTGCCTGAATTTAGACTCATTGCCTCATTGCTGTTAGTGTCCCGCCACGAGTGAATGCTGGCCGTGTAAAATTGGGTATTAGCATTAAGTCCCAGGCCAAACCCACCCCAAAATTGCAGCTTCAGTTGGTTCGTTACGCCTTCGTTTGTAAAAATGATCTGCTGACTGCCGTCTAACTGGATTGAACCTCCTGCCACTTCTAACTTATGTTTGGGATCGTTCGTGCCGATACCGACCTTGCCTTCGACGATTAATTCGTTTGGCTTGGCAACACTAGCCGCGTAAGTAGCACCAACCGCCGCTCCTCCCTTTACCGATAACGTGCTCTTTGGATCGTTTGTGCCGATACCGACACTGCCTTCAACGATTAGGTTATTCGGCTTGGCAACACTAGCTGCATAAGTCGCGCCGACCGCCGCTCCTCCCTTTACCGATAACGTGCTCTTCGGATCGCTCGTGCCGATACCGACATTGCCCGTCTCCCTCCAGGAGAGCGCAATCTTCTGTTCGCCGGCGTTTGAACCTAACACGCCTCCCAGGAAACCAAATACAGCGGGTCCGTTTACATCCGTGTTAGCAAACGGCTTGCCCGATCCGTAAAAACCAATGCCATGGAACTTATCGGAGCCTGGCCGGAACCACAGAGTGTGATCATTTATGCGGGCATCGCCCTCGATGTTTACTCCATTTCCACCCTTGAAGTGCGCACTGCTGCCTCCGCCGGACTGATTCACCATCAACAGATCAACTGTCGTGTCTCCGCTAA
>Ga0068860_100003407_pt1 | contig 16343 bp, 17 predicted proteins | sample KBSSwiS32_FD_66597 | JGI IMG/M metagenome (GOLD analysis project Ga0068860, IMG submission 66597) | Switchgrass rhizosphere microbial communities from Kellogg Biological Station, Michigan, USA - KBS Switchgrass S3-2 | ecosystem: Host-associated > Plants > Roots > Rhizosphere > Soil ... | reverse complement strand
GGTCATCCATTCAACTGTACGCGAATCCTTGGGCGCGCTTCAATCGGAGTTGGGCCGATCGCGTTCGCGAATCAGTTTGCCCGGGTCGTTTGCGATAAGGGCATCGATGTTATTGGCCCGCGCTAATACGATCCATTTTGGTTCGTCTACGGTCCATACGGCGACACCCAATCCCGCCTGACGCGCTTTGTGGATCACGCTAGGTTTTGCCAGGCGGTGATGAAGTGCCACCTGATCGGCATTGACGGCCAACGCTCGACTAACAATTCGCGAGCCCATCATGGGTAAGGGAAGCGTTGATAGATTTGGTTCAAACAGCGCGGCGGTCTTGATTTCAGGATCGATCTTTTTTACGTGCGCGATGGCCGCGTGATCAAAACATTCAATGACAACTTGATCTTTTAGTGAGTGATTAGCAAGCAAGTCACAACACGACTGCGCTAACCGTTCACGTTGCTTCGTTTCACTCTTCATTTCAAGATAGAGCAAAGCTTGGGTCGTCTCAAAAATCTCCAGCACTTCCTCGAGCGTGGGAATTCTCTCAAGCGCGAAAGTTGGATCAGTTTGTTCGTGTGTTTGGTTGAACCAAGTGCCTACGTCAATTGTGCGGATTGCTGACAGTGTTACCTCAGCAACTAGTTTTGAGATTGAGGCGGTGCGTTGGAGGTCGTAGTCATGAATTACTACCGGAACACCGTCGCTGGTCAGCTGCACGTCAAATTCGATTCCGTCGGCGCCTTGTTGTTGCGCGAGACGAAATGCCGCAAGTGTGTTCTCCGGTGCCAGAGCTGAAGCGCCGCGATGACCGATGATGAGAGGATCCATAACGGACCGTTAGGCGGGTGGATTGTTCACGACGCGCTTGAGTTTGACGTCAAATATTCCGTACTCAGTTTTAATTTTGGCGCTGACTGGTATGCGACGATCGTCGTCTGTGATCCAAAGACTGAACTGTCCCTTCTCATTCTCGAGCATATTTCCCGGTCCAAACAACTGCGGCTCAACGCAAACAGTTTTCACTTTGCCCAAAACCGACTTCATGCTTTTCTTTTCGACAACTTTAATGGGCACTCGATAAACGTGACCACTTTCACCGATAAAGACGTCAAACGTTTTCCCAACTTGCAGTTGCTGAGTGCGGATGTAGTAGATGGCTGATAAAACATCCTGCAATTGACCAGTGAAGTCAACGATTGAGTGTCGTGGTTCAGCATCGGGATTATTGGGATCACGCTGATGCCAGGACATCTTTCCAATCGAACGGTCGTAGGTAGTTTCGGTTGCTCGAACTCGTTTTCCTTGTTCGTCGAGAATTGTTGTCTTTTGCAGAGTGAAAGAGTGTCCTTCAACGCTCGATTCAATCTGTTCGCGAAATTTTAGATTGAAGAGGCGCGTAAAGAACCCCTTGCTCGTCACATCGGCATTGAACGTCAGCGAATACGATTTACCAACTTGCCTGTCCGCTTCGGCCGTGACGGGGGCTCTTACTGAGCGAAGCTTAAACTCAGCGACGTCCAAGCCCCGGAGCAACGCTCGATTAAACTCCGCCTCGTAGAAGAGTTCCTCGACCGGCTCGAAAGGTCTTGTGTTAGCCGCGATCGATTTTTGAGCTTCGACAACATTCAGACCAAGCAGACTCGTGACGACAAGCGCGAGCAGCAAACCGACCAATAGTTTTCTTGAATTCATCTCAGGTAATAAATCTTTGCCAAAAGCAAGACCCATGCTACCGCCAATCCCAACGCCGCCCGGTACTCTCGATATCGCAGATAAAGACTCATATCGAAGCGAACTGCACTAACGTCGGACTGTCTAAAGGGGGTGAGTCGTGGAAAGAACAGCGGGACGGCATTCTTGTAGGCTTCATATTGCCTGCCAAAAAGCTCGGCCATTGTCGAGGCTTCGACGCGCATCACTGGAAAATAGATGCCAAGAAATAAAACCGCAAACAGCAGTGCGAGTTCCCATCTGCCCGAGCCGATCGTGAATCCCAAGCCGAGAAAAAAACTTCCGAGGTATAAAGGATTTCTGGTAAATGCATACGGACCCGAAGTAGCAAGTTCAGCGTTCTTGCGAATATGTCCCGCCGCCCACGCGCGAATCGCTAAACCGATCAACGAAACACCAGCGCCAATCAGTAATGCTTTGAGTGTTGGTCGAGCAAGAACAATGAAAACAGCGGCGCTCAAAAACCCCAGCGGTACCCGCCAACGTTGGATCCATGTGCCTCCTCTACGCATACGATCAACCGGCCAACGATAAAGTGCTCTCCTTCGTTGCAACTCGAGTGGCCACTGCCTTCAGTACCCGATCAACTTCGATGTCCATGCAAATCCAATTGGAACAAGCACGCCGGTGACAATCAACTCGGCAATCAATGTCATTTCGTTCGACGCATATATCTGAAGGATACGGACTACCGTTGCGCCACCATTCTGTTGGTCCAAATAATCCTACGATTGGCGCGCCAGCCGCCACTGCTATGTGCGTCGGACCCGTATCGCCACCAACATAAACTTTGGTCCCCTGGGCGAGGGCATAAAACCCTTTCAGGGAAACATTCACCAGACGCGTTTTTCCTGAGGTGGAAGCACTGGCTACAGATTCAGCCAAAGGAAGCTCCCCGGGTCCATAAGTGACGATGGGATGTAATCCTAACGATGACCACATTGCATCGGCCAGTTTGCCGAATCGTTCAGGACTCCAAAGCTTCGTTGGCCAACCACCGCCAGGATTGAGAATCGCATAGTTGCCATTTGTTCCGGCGACGGCGTCGCGGGCTTCGATAATGGCACTCTCGGGAACGGCAATAGGAAATGAGAGCCCGGATGAATCCTCAGGCACTTCGAGGCCTAGAGATCCCTTCACCAGTTGCAAAGCCTTAAAAATTACGTGGGTGTGTTTGGGAACGTCGATGCGTTTTGAAAGGAGCAGGGCACTGGGTGGTTCTCGAAGTCCCTGGCGAGAGTACCCAAAAACACGACGCGCGCCCGAGAGGCGCGCGATGGATGCGGACTTTAGCAGTCCCTGAAAGTCTATTGCTATATCGAAGGCCGAGGCGCGTAACCGACGTAACTGCTGGCGCGGTGCCCGCAGCGTCTCCCCAGACATCAGCCCACGCCTCAGCGCCTTCGTGTCGACTTCGATGAGACGATCAAGCAGCGGGTTGTCTCTCAATATTTCAGAAGATGATCGTTCTACAACCCAGGAGATCTCGGCCTGTGGGAGGCCTTCGCGAACCGCCGCCAGGGCCGGCAAAGTATGGACGATGTCGCCAATACTCCCTAACTTTACGATCAGAATTCGCATAATTTCGGCCTAAGTCCCACCAAAGTAAACAAATTTCAGCTTCGACTCCGCAACCTTCTTTCCACTCGAAAACTTGGTGAGTGTTCCTTCGAGTACGGGCGTTTCGTCGTCGAGGTTGGCGGATTCGAATACCCCACCCCTTAAAAATCTTCCAGTGAAGCCGTACGAAATATTGGACAAGACTACAGTCGTAAAGACAAATCGCTCCTGACTAACGTTGATGGTCTGGAAACGAAAGTTCTTCCCATTGTTTAGTTGCACTCCAGCGGTAGGTAATCGCCGCAGTTTTTTGCCGTTCAGATTAATGCCTGCGAAATCCAGAAAACCGTCGGGGGCATTACCCTTGATCCAAAAAGACCCGTCGGGATCAAAACGTTGCTTTTTGGTCTGCCCATGAACTCCTGGCGCGAGGCAGACCACAAATATCGAGAAAGCCGCCACGGTTCTTGGACTAACTAGTCGGTTGATCATTGACCTTCTCCCAGACGAACCAGAATCTCTGAAGTTGAGTGATCCTTTGGGTCGCCGACGATTGCTACCTGGCCTCCGTAAGAACGGACAATCTCACGCTCGGGAACTGTCTCGACAGTATAGTCTGTTCCCTTGGCGTGAACGTCTGGCTTGATTGCTAGCAGTAACTGCTCGACAGTTGGCTCGTCGAAGATGGTTACATAACTGACGCTCTCTAACGCGGCAATAAGCTCCGCACGATCAGTGGCTGGCAGAATTGGGCGGCCTTCGCCTTTTTGTTTGCGGACCTGCTCGTCTGAGTTGACTCCGACAACCAGGATATCGCCAAGGGCTCGCGCACCCTGGAGGTAACGAACATGACCGACGTGCAGAACGTCGAAGCATCCATTTGCTAAAACAATTCGTGCCCCGTTTTCGCGTACTGCGGAAACAACGCTCTTCAGTTCGCCACGTGTGACTACGTTAGTTTGCGAGCTCATCGGTATTAAGTATGGAATGTTCTAATTCGGTAGCAGACACTGAAGCGGTCCCGCGTTTCATCACCACCAATCCACCTGCAAAATTTGCCAGATGTGCCGCATCAGCGAATGAAGCACCCGAAGCAAGGCCAAGCGTAAAGGTCGCGATCACTGTATCGCCGGCGCCAGTCACATCTACTGGTTGATCGCTGCCGACTGCAGCGATGTGCAAAGGTTCAGCGCCGTCTTCAAGCAGCAGCATTCCATTCGGTCCTCGCGTTACCAGAAGTGCCTTGAAGTCGAGGCGATCCTTGAGATCTGCTGCCGTTAATTCGAGTTGCTCTTTGTTAGCTAACGGCTGTCCGATTAGGTGCTCAACTTCATCTTCATTTGGCGTTGCCGCAGTTAAGCCCGTAAAACTTTTCAAACGAAACCTTGAATCAACAAGTACAGGAAACGACTGTTTTTCAGCCGTCTCGTTGAGCAGGGAAGTCATAGAATCGTCAACCACGCCATAGTTGTAATCGGAAACGATCAAGGCACTCGCTGTTGATAGCTTGTTTCTTAACTGCTCGAGGATCTTTTTTCGAATGTCTAAGTCGGAAAGAGGAGCGCCCTCGTAGTCAATTCGGATTACTTGTTGACGACTTGAATGAGCTTGGCCGGCCAGAATTCTTACCTTGGTTGTCGTCTGTAACTTTTCAGAGATCAGAACACTCGAGGTGTCCACTCCCGCGCTGTTTAGCTTCTTTAGCAATTCAGAGCCAGCCTCGTCGTCGCCGACGATCGATACAAGCGAAACGTGTGCACCTAAGGAAGCGAGATTTACAGCGCAGTTTGCGGCGCCGCCCGGAACAGTTTCGGTTTGTTCATGACGAAGTATGAATACTGGCGCCTCACGCGAAACGCGGCTGATTGAACCATGCAAAAAACGATCGGCGATCGCATCTCCGACGATTACGATCTTTCTTTCGGGAAACCGTTTGATGATGCTCAACAGTCTTTGTTGAAGTTCAGTCACCAGACTCAGCTCCGTTACAAGAAGTCAAAATAGAATCAACTGCTGCTAAAAGATTTTCACAAACCATGTCTGGCTCGTACTTCCAATTCGCTCGTTGATATTCCCATTCTCCGCGGCCATATCCACTCAACACAAACGCCGATTTAAGTCCGGCGTTTCGGGCCATTTCGATATCGCTGTAACGATCACCCACCATCCAGCTGCGCGCAAGATCGATTTCAAAGTCGGCGGCGGCGCGATCGATCAATCCGGTTTTAGGTTTACGACAGTCACAGTCATGTCGATAGGGTGGCTCACCGACGGTAGGGTGATGGGCACAATAGTAAATTGCATCAAGCTGACCATTGTCTTTGGCGAGTCCGCTGGTCAGCTGCTGATGAACTGCGCCGATGACATCTTCTGAAAAGTAGCCGCGTGCAACTCCTGCCTGATTAGTTACGAGGATCGCCAGCCAATCACTGTCGTTTAACTTCTTTATGGCAGCTCCAGAATACGGGAACAGTCGAAAACGAGAAGGATGGTTAACGTAACCAACTTCTTCGGAGATGGTACCATCACGATCGATAAATACCGCTGGACGCTTCATTTGTTAGGCGACTGAGTCGCAGAGACTCCTTACGGTTTTGGCAAAACTACTACGCTTCAATAACCCCGTAGCTTGTTCAGTAACTTCGTCAACAGTGATTGCGGTCATACAGCGATGATCGATCGGACAGTCACGGAGCATGCACGGCGCGCAATCAGGCGGATGACGAAGAATCTGTGCCTGTCCCGACAATGGCCGCGTTGTTAACGGATTTGTTGGGCCAAAGATTACCAGTGTTGGACGGCCGAGTGCGGCTGCGATGTGGGCTGGTCCGGTATCGTTTGTTACTAGAAGATCGACGGTCGCCAGAATTGCTGTTAATTCCTCAACAGATGTTTTACCAGTCAGGTCGACCGGTTTTTTCCTCATCTTGCCGATTACTTCCAACGCTACATCACGTTCTGCTTTGGAGCCGACAACTACAACGGTGCGTCCATCAGTGATTAGCCGATCTGCAAGTGCGGCATACGAGTCAGCAGACCATCGTTTGGCGCGACTGTTAATCGAACCCGGGCAGATGGCCACGACCATTGGTCCTTCCTTAACTCCAAATGAAGCTAACAATTTTCGCGCCTTATCTTTTCGCTTAGGAGAGACGTCTAGACTTGTATCGGGATCGGCTTCGCAGATCGTGGACGTTTGATACAGAGCTTGTTCCAGTGCGGTGATTAGGTAGAGGTAATAGAAGACTTCGTGTCTGGAAGAGCGCCACTCAGGTAAGGTAATTGGATGCGTAAGCAACGACTGTCGACCCTCCGTCGCATAGCCGAGACGAAAAGGAATTCCTGCCATTAGCGGAATCAAGGCTGCTTCGAACGCGTTTTGAAAAGAGATAGCCAGATCGAAACTTCGTTTTTTCCACAGTCGCATCTGTTTGATCGCGGAGAACACGTTTCGTCTGTCGTAGACCAAAACCTCATCGATGAAGTCTGCGTCAGCAAACAATCCTTTTGCGCCAGGTCGGAGGACGAGGGTTATCTGTGCTGCGGGCAAAACTTTGCGTAGTGCCCTCAGCGCAGGGATCGTCATCACTGAGTCGCCAACCCAGTTGGTCCCACGGACGACAACACGCTTGATTTGATCTGCAGGAAGAGGTGTCATCAAAAACTATAGAAGCATTCTCAACCCATCATCGATGCCAACTTCGGGCTGCCACTGCAACTGTTCGCGGATTAGACTCAGGTCAGAGACATATTTAAAAGGAACAGGAACTGGCAACTGGGCACTCTCTTCAATCACTGGTTCCAATTCGATCATGTTGCCAATCTTTTTGATTATCTCGCGCAACGAGGCTGCGTTTGCTTGACCACCACCGAGGTTATAGAGACCAAACTTGTAAGATGAATCGATAAAAGCCTTGCAGGCGCGAGAAAGATCATCGACATGGAGAACGTCTCGAATAGGGTCACTCTCCTGCGGCAAGCGGATGGGCCAGCGATGCTTGACTGATTCCACGTAATGAGTAACGAAGCCGTTCTCATTCCCCGAGGTCGGACGCGCATAGACAGCCGACATTCTGAAAATACACGCGCGCACGTTTCTTTGGGCCGCGTAGTATTCGACGTAGCGCTCCGCAATCAACTTTGACCATTCGAACGCCGACTGTCCGGCAAAAGCTGTGCTGCACGTCTCGGGTACGCCACTCTCATAAGCGTCAGCATGTCCAGCGTAAACATCTTTCGTAGACGCATAAATGAACGTCGAATAAGGCCGCATGTTGACCAGCACGTTTCGTGTGCCTTCTACATTTGTCCGAAAGGATTGCGTTGCGCCTGTTGGCGACTTGTCCATGTGAGCGGCGAGATGTATGACCACGTCGTAGTCGGCCACGCGTTCGACATCATGTTGACTAAGGATGTCGAGGGTAGAACGTCGAGAGAAATCGTCGGCATTAAAGAAGCTGCGAACGTGTGTTCCTAAATAGCCACTGCCACCGGTGATAAGAATCTTCATGCGTTTCTAGATAATCAGGCGACAGTAGCGTCGACCATCTGGCCGCGTGCCAGCGCGTTCAAAGTTGAGAGCGACTCTGCAGCTCCGATAGCAATGAGCATATCTCCAGCCTGAATCAATGTTTCTCCATTTGGATTGAAGATTATTTGGCCGTCAGTACGCCGGATGCTCACAATTACAATGTTCAATTGAGAACGTATTGTAGTCTCACTTAGTTTTCGTCCTACAAACGAAGAAAGTTGTTCGACTTCGAGTTGTTCAAAGCCAAGGTCGAGTTGGTTTGCAGTGATTGAATCAAGGAAGTCGCCAACGGCAGGCTTGGTTAGGGCCATCGCCATTCGGTGCCCGCCAATAATCGTTGGTGCAACTACCCGGTTTGCTCCCGCGCGAATCAGTTTAGCTTCAGCTTGTTCTTCAGCCGCGCGAGCTACGATGTGAATATTTGGATTCAAGTCTCGCGCAGTCAAAACAACGTAAACGTTATCAGCGTCGTCAGGTAAACAAGCAGCCAGACCGCGAGCGTGTTCGACACCAGCATCATGCAAACTTTCTTCAAGAGTTGCGTCACGGACCAACACCGCGATCCCCGAATCAAGTAGGCGCGCAACTTTTTGTGCATCGCTTTCAAGTACGATGAAGGTGTCTTCGCTGCCTTGCAGACTGCGTATCAAATTTGTTCCGACGCGACCTGCGCCGCAGATGATAAAATGATTGCGAAGTTTGCTCATTCGTCGTGAGAGTCTGCGCTGTCCGAAAGTGTTGAGCAGTTCCGATTGAACAACTGACTGAACCGCGCTTGATAAAGCGTAAAGAACAATACCGACACCAACGATCATAAAACCGGTTGCGAAGATGCGACCGCGAAGTGTTTTGGGCGTAACGTCTCCAAAACCCACGGTGGTAACGGTCTGCGCCGCGAAATAAAGACTGTCCAGTATAGACCAGCCTTCAAGCAGGTGAAACGCGAGGGTTCCGATAGCCAGGGCCGAAAGCACTGCTACTATGCCAATGCGCAGTCTCTGACGATTGTGGCGGGTCGGGCGGACGTTGGATGTTAAACTCATAGTGGAGTTGATTGCCGGATGCTTTTGTTTATAGCAATTTCAAGAGCCTGGTTTCACTGAGTGGCGTCAGAAATCAGCACTCCGCAATCGACGTTCAACCATATTTACTGGGGACAGCCACGTTACCCAATGAGGATATACCTGTCAAACGCAACATCTTGAGAACCACAGGGCTGACGATTCGTAATAGTTGAAGCATTAGAGAGTTCGACAACCGCATCTAAGCATTAGAATCAGTTCTGTATGCCTGTACGATATCCACCCCCAAACCAAATGCCCCCGGGCCGCAGTTCTCACGATCTCAGAACCAATCGAATGGTTTACGTCGAGCCTTCCCAGGGCTTTCTGCGCAGGCTGTTGGGCAGACTGCTGAGCCCGCCAATTTTGATCCCGATTGTAATTCTCAGTGCGTTAGTAATCGGAATACTTGTCTACTATTGGATATTGTTTTCGGGTCGTATCGATAATCTACTAAAAGGCGAAGTCTTTACTCGTTCTGCGGGTATTTATGCGGCTCCTAAACAGCTTCGAGTCAACGAGGTAATTTCCCAGGATGAGCTCGTAGCATTTCTAAAACGAGCCGGCTACGTTGAAAAGGGAACTCAAGCTGATACTGCTCGCGGTCGTTATTCGTTAAATGGAACAGCGATCGACGTTGAGCCAAGCAGTGAATCATCGGTTGATGGTCAGAAACAGTTTCAACGAGTACGCGTGCAATTCGCGCGCGGTGGTAAATCGATAGCCACACTGTCCGATCTGGATGGTCGAGGAACGCTGGACCGTACGTGGTTGGAACCTGAACTGATCAGTTCAGTAACCGGACGCGAGCGAGCAAAGCGAAAGGTGATTGGTTTCAACGATCTGCCGCCGCACCTCGTGAGTGCCATTACGGTCACTGAAGACAGATCTTTCTTTGAACACCACGGCGTTAACTTTCGCGGTATTCTGCGCGCTCTCATCCGTCGTTACGACTCAGATCCAAATTCGCCGATTGCGCGACAAGGTGGTTCAAGCATTACCCAACAACTAGTGAAGAATCTCTGGTTGTCGCCCGAGCAAACTCCAAAGCGCAAGATCTCCGAAGCCTACATGTCGATCATTCTCGAGACGCGGCTCTCGAAGGAACAGATCTTTGCGCTCTATTGTAATCAGGTTTACATGGGCCAACAGGCTGGCTTTTCAATCAATGGATTTGGCGAAGCGGCGAGCGCCTACTTCAATAAGGACGTTACTAATCTAAGTCTCTCTGAGTCAGCGTTCCTGGCGGCAATTATTCGCAGTCCTAACCGTTACAACCCTTATCACGATCTGCAAACTGCCACGCTTCGTCGCAATCAGGTTTTGGATTCGATGGCTGAAACGGGCGCAGTCAGCCAGGATGAAGCCGAGAAAGCTAAAGCAACATCGTTACAAGTGGCTCCCACGAAAGGCCGCATCGATGTTTCGGATGCGCCGTATTTTGCCGATTACGTTCAGAACCAGTTGGGCGACATGATCGCCGGTAATGGTGCTACACAGCATCTGCGAATCTACACCACGATCGACATGGATCTGCAGCGTGCTGCATACGCCGCATTGACGAAACAACTTGCTGAGTTAGACAAGGTGCAAGCGAAGCGTTTTGAACCGGGAACATTGCAGGCTGCACTTGTGGCAATGAACGCCAAGACTGGTGAGATCGTTGCCATGGTGGGCGGTCGCGACTACTCCAAGAGCCAGCTGAATAGAGCCGCCGATGCATTCCGGCAACCAGGTTCAGTGTTTAAACCGTTCGTTTACGCTACCGCGTTGAATACTGCTTACGACCCGGTGCCTCGCGTGATCACTCCGGCTACGACTTACATGGATGAGCCGAAGACATTTACTTTCGACAACCAGGAGTATTCGCCTGGTAACTTCGGAGACACCTACTCGCACGAACCGGTGACTCTACGCGATGGTTTGGTTCATAGTTTGAATGTCATCACCGTCGATGTAGCGATGGAAGTAACTATCGGTCGAGTGATGAGTCTCGCAGCGAAGGCCGGTTTACCAAAGCCACCACGTGCTTATCCCGCAATGGCCCTGGGAACAAGTGAAGCAACTCCGTTGCAAATTGCCTCTGCTTACACGTCGTTTGCCAATCTCGGATCTCGGACCACGCCAATAGCAATCAATCGCGTAACCACTGGTGAAGGTGTCACCATTGCGTCACCTACAACCCAACGAAATGAAGTACTGCGACCTGATGTTGCATACGTTATGACTTCGTTCATGAAGGACGTGGTCAATCGTGGCACAGCGGCAAAGGTCCGGGCTCGCGGACTTAAATCAGTGCTGGCAGGCAAAACCGGAACTTCGCGAGATGGTTGGTTTGCCGGGTACACACCAAACCTCGTCTGCGCAGTGTGGGTTGGTTTTGATGATGGTTCGCAACTCGGATTGACGGGAGCAAACTCTGCGTTACCAATTTGGGCTGACTTCATGCAGTTCGCCTTGAATGAGCACCCCGAGTGGACTGGTGATTGGGAAATACCTGCCGGCATTGAAGCGGTAGAGATCAATCCAAAGACTGGCGACTTAAGTAAAGAGGGAGATACGGAAAAGCGGACGGAGTATTTCATCAACGGTACTGGACCAAATCACGTGGCGCCTGCGGCTAATGAACAGGCGAGCCCGGAGGTGGAGCCTGAGGCGTCACCCGTTACCGAAGAAACCCCGGAAGCTGGTCCAACGATTCCTCCTTTGCCGTCGCCATCACCGAAGAAAGCTCCGTTGCTGCCGGAAGGTCATCTGGAAGGCACAATCACTTTGGATATTGATCCAACCACCGGATTGATAGCCGTCGAATCATGTCCGGTGATCAGAACGAAGACTTTTGTGCTGGGTACAGAACCGAAGAAGTATTGTGGCCCTGAATATCATAAAGGGCGTGCTGGTGATCCTGCCGGACGACCACGTGTGGTTGGCAGTCCTCAACCGTGAAGTCAGGTTCATCCTGAAAAATACAAGTGACTCATCCTGAAAGGACGCAAGGGACTCACCCTGAAAGAATGCTAGGGACTCATCCTGAAAGGATGCAATTGAATAGCCGTGGGCGAGCGGCTTTGCGCGAAGCCCACGGGGGCTCGACGTAACTGAACGGACCCTGTAAGGGTCAACCGGTCTGTTCGACCCTTAGGAGGGTCTAGGTTTTGTCGGTTCACGCAACCGTGGGTTTCGCGCAAAGGCGCTCACCCACGGCTATTCACTCGCATCCTTTCAGGATGAAAGCCTTTTCAATGAACGCTCAGGTTCCGCGGGGAAATCCCAATTCAAAATTCATCAGCTGGGCCGACCTTCGTTAATTCCCTTCAGTGCACTTGTTAAGACTTCTATCGCTAACGCAGCGGCGTGATGCTTTCTCACTGGTAAGCCACCAATCGCCTCAATCAAATCTGCCTTTGTTATAGCCGCAGCGTTTTGCAACGTCTTGTCGATCAGCATTTCGGTTAGCATTGAACCACTCACGAGTGTAGGCGGACACCCGTAAGCCAAAAACCTCGCCGTCTCAATCCGACCATTCTCAATCACCAATGACAAACGCAGGCGATCTCCGCACACAGGGTTACTTTCTTCAACAACAATTGTCGCGTCAGACAGTTCACCAACGTTGCGAGGGTTTGTCAGATGATCTTTGAAGATATTTGAATAGACCAAGGGATTGTTCTAACGGAGGTCGGACGTTACCAAAGTCTTGTTTAGCGGAGAAAGCTCTCTCAACCTGGCGACCGCTTCGGTGAGCACCTCGACGACATAATCAACTTCTTCTTCGGTGTTGTCTTTGCCGAAACTGAACCTGATCGATCCGCGCGCGAGTTCTTCATTTCGTCCCAGGGCTCGAATGACCGGAGATGGTTCGAGTGTTCCTGAGGAACAAGCAGAACCGGTTGACACTGCAATACCTTTCAGATCGAGATTGATTAGTAATCCCTCACCCTCGATATAGCGAAAAGAGAAGTTTGAAAGATGCGGTAAGCGGTGTTCAGGATCACCGTTGAGGACCACATCATCAATGCGACGAGTGACTGCTGTTTCAAAACGATCGCGGAGTCTTTTAACGTAGCTTGTCCTTACGCGTAACTCCTCGCGCGCTATTTTTGCAGCCTCACCAAACGCGACGATTCCAGGAACATTTTCCGTACCTGCTCGTCGCTCACGTTCCTGATGGCCACCCACGTTTTGTCCGATCAGCCGAACACCGCGTCTAACGTATAAAGCGCCGACGCCTTTTGGGGCATAGAGCTTATGTGCCGAAAGCGAAAGCAGATCACAACCTAGTTCATCAACATTCAACTCTATTCGGCCAGCGGCCTGCACGGCATCTGTGTGTAGCCAAACATTTCGATTTGCTTCGCGGTGCTCACGAATGACTGCCGCGATTTCGCGAATCGGCTGAATGGTCCCGATTTCATTGTTGGCTAACATGACAGTTACCAACACCGTGTCGCTGCGCAACGCCGCCCGTAAATCTTCAACACGAACGATTCCGTTGTCATAAACGGGCAACCGAGTGATTTCCCAGCCGTGCTTTTCAAACGAGTCACAGACACCCCGGACTGACGGGTGCTCTATTGTGGAAGTAATGATATGGCGTCCGTGTTGTTGAATGGCTTCACACAATCCGCGGATGGCCAGGTTGTTTCCCTCAGTCCCGCCTGACACGAACACAATTTCATTCTGACGAGCCCCAATCAACGCTGCGACTTCCCGGCGCGCCCGATCCACAGCGGCCCGAGCTTGCTGCCCATAACCGTGCACGCTGGAGGCGTTGCCAAAGTTTTTGGTCAGGGTTTGGAGCATTACTGACGCCACCCGATCGTCAACGGGTGTGGTGGCGCTGTGGTCCAGATAAATTCGGTGTGTTCCGGTCAAAATAGCTTCCCAGGGTGCAAACTCTTTTGCAAAAGTTGCATCAGAGTGGCAGTTCTTAAGGCTCTCCTGATGCTAGGAGTCTAGGTTTCGCATTCGGGAGCGTCAAGCAGATACACATTGAAGCTACGACTAAACGAGTGTTAGCATTCCGGCGCTACGAGATTGGCTCTCCCAAGACGCTGCGGCTTGTCTAAGAAGTCGTAATCTTTGGAAGGACAATAATGATGAATTACTTGAAAATTCCCCTGGTTGCTTTATTGATCATTGGATTGACGGGTTTTGCGAGCATTAGCTCAACAGTTTCCGCCCAGGGCTCAACGGCGCTGGAGCGCGGATATCGAACGGGTTACTCAGACGGTTACAGTTCCGGGATCGCCGACGCCGGCGCCAAAGCCGCCCGTGACTACCAGAGTAAAGAGGAGTATCAAAAAGGCAATCGCTCCTTTAATGATGTTTGGGGACCGATCGAAGACTATCGCGACGGTTACCAACAAGGTTTTGAATCCGGCTACTCTGCTGGTTACGACCAAAAGCAGTTTGACTCAACTATTCCGACCGGGCTACGGCGTCGGCAGCAGTCGGCTGCGACTGCTCAGGTTCAAGTCGACAATGCACCCGTAATGTCGCGGCCGGATACGACTGCTGCTCCGGACACTTCCGACAACACAGTTGCTGCAACCAACACGCAGACTGGTGCTGTCGCGATTCCCAAAAACACCGTTTTGTCTCTCGAGTTGCTGACGCCACTGGCCACTGACACCTCACAACGAAACGATCCGTTCAAGGCCCGAGTTACTCAACCAGCAGAGTTTGCCAACTACATTGTTGAAGGCCGCGTAACGCAGGTTAAGCGCCCTGGCAAAGTAAAAGGCGTTGCAGAGTTGCAGTTGTCTTTTGATCAAATCAGGACCAGTGACAATCGAGTCACCGCGCTTCATGCGACCCTTCTGGAAGTGGTGCCGATGAATTCCGACTCCAACCCGGACATCGACTCTGAAGGTGCAATTCGTGGTCGAGACGCGTCGAAAGACGATGCCGCAAAGATTGGCGGCGCTTCAGGTATTGGCGCCATCATCGGCGTGATTGCCGGTGGCGGTAAAGGCGCTGCAATTGGCGCGATTATCGGAGCCGGCGCAGGCACTGCCGGTGTCATGACGCAAAAAGGTCGTGAACTGAGACTTGAACAAGGTCAACAGTTCAAGATTCGCACCTCAACTGATACGAGCGTTTTGTGAAAAAAGACAGGGGCGGTCGCACGACAAGTCAGCGAGGCCTGTTGGCCCGCAGTCGTGCTACCGCCCCTGTAACTTTGCTTACTGACTTTGGTACCGCTGACTATTACGTTGGCGCAGTTAAAGCCGTTGTCCTCACAAAAAATCCCGCAGCAACAGTAGTTGACCTAAGTCACGACATTCCGCCGCAGGACATCGAAGCAGCAGCCTTTGTTCTGCTGGCCTGTTACAGATCATTTCCACCCGGCACAGTTCATGTTGTCGTAGTTGACCCTGGAGTTGGTTCTGACAGGCGGGCGATAGTTGTTAGAGCAGGTGGACAATTCTTTGTTGCACCTGACAACGGTGTCCTTAGTTACATACTCGAAAAAGAACTGGATCCTCGAGTTGTTCAGATCACATCGCAGGAATACTTCGCGCAACCAGTAAGCAACACTTTCCACGGTCGGGATGTCTTTGCTCCTGTGGCGGCAATGATTTCCCTGGGCGCGTCTTTAGACTCTATTGGTCCAGAGATAAAGGACCCGGTCCGATTGGAGCCACTCAAGCCGGTTGCCGGCAAAGGCAAAAAAGTAAAAGGCAGGATCATTCATATTGATCGATTCGGAAATTGTGTGACGAACATCGATCAGACGTGTAGTCCAAACGGATTCACCGGCGCCAGCCTGAACGTCAAAGGAACCAGGATCGAATCGTTCCGCGCTTATTATGGTGAAGGGAAGAGCGGAAAATTATTTGCAATTTGGGGCAGCGCAGGATTTCTTGAGATCTCAGTCCAGAACCGCTCCGCGGCAAAAATGTTGAAAGCGCAGCGAGGCGATGAAGTCGTGCTGTTGCGGAAGTCTTGAAGACGTGACGGCGCTTACAATGCTTCCAATTTCATCGTCGCTTGTTTCCTTTGCACCTGTTTGTTATCTTGCGTTTCACACACACAAAATTCTATGACTGATAAAGCGAAAGAGACTCCCACCGCAGCCGCTTCGACTGGACTCCGCGGAGTTGTTGTCGGTGCTTCAACTGTTTCCGATGTTGTTGGTGACAAAGGTGAACTGATCTACCAGGGTTACAATATTCATGACCTCGCGAAGAACTCAAACTTTGAAGAGGTCGCATTTTTACTCTGGAATAAACGTCTTCCCAACCAATCGGAGCTTGATGAGTTAAGACAGCGATTGTCTGACTCGTATGCCGTGCCGGCAAAAGTGGTCGAGTTAATTCGAGGGACTCCGGCGGACGCTGATCCGATCGACACTTTGCGCACGGCTGTGTCGGCTCTTGAGTTTTTTGATCCGAAAGCTCGCGATATTTCACTCGATAACAGCAGATACATAGCGATCAAGTTAACCGCCCAGTTTG
>Ga0068860_100003404_pt1 | contig 16347 bp, 14 predicted proteins | sample KBSSwiS32_FD_66597 | JGI IMG/M metagenome (GOLD analysis project Ga0068860, IMG submission 66597) | Switchgrass rhizosphere microbial communities from Kellogg Biological Station, Michigan, USA - KBS Switchgrass S3-2 | ecosystem: Host-associated > Plants > Roots > Rhizosphere > Soil ... | reverse complement strand
TGATCCACAGCTGTCCGTGCTCGTCCAGGCGCCCGAGGTCGCCGGAATTCACCCAGCCCGGCTCGACAAAGGCGCCGCGGTTGTGCGCCTCGCTCACATAGCCGCCGAAGACGCCTGGCCCGGCCATTGCGACCACGCCGATCTCGTTGGGCGCGCATTCGCCCAGCAGCCGGCCCTCGGCATCGAGCTTGACCACTCGCGTGCGCGCATAGGGCAGCGGGTGGCCCACCGACCCCGCGACGCGCGGCATGTCGGGGTAGGCCATGGTGTGCACGCTCGACGTCTCGGTCATTCCGTAGACCTCGAGCACCGGCAGCTGCAGCTGCTGCTCGTAGGCCTGGATCACCGCCACCGGAATCGCCGAGCCGCCACCCGACGCGCGCTTGAGGCTGCTGATGTCATGACCGGTCGCCGGCACCTGCAGCGCCGCGGCGAGCACGGTGGGCACCGCGCCAAACAACTGCGGCCGGTACCGCTGCACCAGCGCCCACACGTTGCGCAGCGCGCGCGCATCGCGCCAGCCCGCGGCGCTCAGCACGACCACGTGGCCGCCGTTGGCCAGCGGTGCGAGGCCCTGTGTCAGGGCACCACCCACGTGGAACAGCGGCAGCCCGAACAGGAGGCCGCGCCCGGGCGCCGCCAGCCCCAGCAAGCGCAGCGCCCACGCCTGCGAGACCTGGTTGGCGTGCGAGTGGCGCACCAGCTTCGGCGTGCCGGTGGTGCCGCCGGTGTGAAAGTAGCCTGCTGTCTCGTCCGCGCTGGGCAGGCGGCCGCTCAGCAGATGCGTGCTGGGCTGCGGGTCAAGCCAGGCGTCGAAATCGTCGGCTGCGGTGTCGGCATGCGCGCGGCCGCCGACCACCAGCACCGACTTCAGGCTGGGCAGCTGCGAGCGGATCGCGGTCACCTTGTCCCAGATGTCGGAGCCTGCGGTGGGCCCGATGGTCACCAGCACGCGGGTGCCGGCGGCGCGCAGGATGTCGGCGATCTGAGCCGCCGACAGCATCGGATTCACCGGATTGGCCACGCCCACCGCCTGCGCGCCGAACAGCGCGACAAACGCCTGTGGCAGCAGCGGGAGCACCAGGCTCACCACGCTGCCGGGGCCGACGCCCAGCGTGTGGAAGAGGTTGGCAGCCTGGGTGACGCGCGCCATGAGTTGCGCATGCGTGAGCGTCTGCGGCGGCTCCTGCGGGCTGGCGTTGGGCAGAAAGTGGATCGCCGGAGCGCCAGGGTTCAGCGCCGCACCCAGCTGCAACGCTTCATAGGTGCTGGCCGCGGCAACGCGCTCGGCGAATGGGGCCTGCGCTTCGAAGGCACGCACGTCGCTCATCGATTGAAAGCGCGGCAGCTCCGCGCCGATCAGGCGGTCCAGCACGTGGGCACGAGACGAGGGTGGCATCCGATTCTCCGATCTTGGGCCGCAACCAGGCCGGCACATCGGCGCAGTGTAAGAACGCCGGCGACCGGTGCGATGCCGGGCAAACGATGGGTCGTCCGTGGGCCGTTGGCCGGTCGTACCGCCGGCACCCGCGGGCGCGGCGAACGCGATCAAATCGCCGACGTGTCGGCTGGCTGATCGGCCGCTGCCGCCCTCGCGGCACGGCTGCGCGCCGCCGCCTTGCCGAGCGCTTCGGCCAGCACCGCCGGGGAACAGGGCTTGGGCAGCACCTCGAGACGCTGTCGCACGGCTTGCTCGAGCCGCACTGCGTAGCCGGTCATCAGCACCACGGGCGGCGCCGCGTGCCAGCGCTGCAGCTCGCCAGCCAATGCGATGCCGTCGATGTCGCCGGGCATCTCGATGTCGCTCAGCACGACATCGACCGCGCCGGCGTGCGACTCGAGGTGGTGCATGGCGGCCCGACCGCTCCCCACATGGTGCACACGGCAGCCCATCGACTCCAGCAACTCGCACGTGGCCTGCGCCACCGCGTCGTCGTCTTCCACCAGCAGCAGCCGGCAATCCAGCTTGCGCGGCGCGCTGGCGCCTTCGGCCGCGGCGACGGGTGACGACTCGGCGCGACGGAAGTACATGCGCACGCGCGCGCCTCCCTCGGCCGCGTTGTCCACGCGCGCTGTCGCGCCGGCGCTCTGGCACAGCGCCTGCACTTGGCTCAGACCCAGGCCGGTGCCCTGGCCGAGCGGCTTGGTGGTGAAGAACGGCTCGAACGCACGATCCACCGTGGCCGGGTCGAAGCCGGGCCCGCTGTCCGACACCTCGATCACCACGCAGGCGCCGACGCCGCTCACCTCGTCGCCCGAGGCGTTGCGCGCGTGCACGCGCAGCGAGCCGCTGCCTTGCATCGCGTCGCGTGCGTTGAGCGCCACGTTGATCAGCGCCAGCTCGAGTTCGGCGGCGTCGACCTCGATGGGCGCGGTGCCGGCGGCGACTTCGCACGACAGCCCGATCGACGAGCCGAGCAGCGGGCGCAGCAGGTCGAGCAGCGCCGGCAGGCGCTCCTGCAGGATCATGCGTTCAGGCAGCAGCGCCTGTTTGCGCGCGAACGCCAGCAACTGGCGCGTCAGCTTCGCACCCGAGCCCACCGCGCGCTCGATCGCCGCCAGCTGAGGGCTGTCAGCGACGTCGGGGCACAGGCGCCGATGCACGTAGAGGTTGCTGTTGACCACCATCAGCAGGTTGTTGAAGTCGTGCGCGACGCCGCCCGTCAGGCGGCCCATCGCCTCGAGCTTCTGCGACTGCATCAGCGCCAGCTCGACACGCTGGCGGCGCTCTCTCTCATCGTCCAGGCGCGTCGCCGCATCGAGCTCCTGGCGCGTGCGCCGCAGCGCCAGCCAGGCCATCGCCGCGAAGCCGAGCGCGGTGGGAAACACGAACAGCGCCAGCAGTCCGCAGCGCTTGCGCCAGTCAGCCAGCACGCGCTCGCGGTCGATCGCGGTCACGACATACAGCGGGTACTTGCCGAGCTTGCGAAACGAGCGCAGCCGTGACACTCCGTCGAAGGGCGACAGTCCTTCGTCGTCGCCGGCCGTGGCGCCGCTGGCCATCAGCTGCATCAGGCGGGTGTTCGGCGACACGGGCTCGCCAGAGACCTCACCGGGCCAGCGTGCCAACACGTGACCATCGGCACGCAGCACCACGGTGCGCAGCCCGGCGATCGCGGTGTCGAGCTCCCGGTAGAAATCGGTCAGGTACTGCGGGCGCAGGCTCACGTGCACCGAACCGGCGAAGGTGCCATCGGCGAATTCCCGACGCCGGCTCATGTCGAATGCGGGCTCGCCGGTGATCCGGCTGACGATCTGCTGGGTGACGTACACCTGGGCGCCGCCATTGCGGTGTGCGCGATACCACTCGCGGTCTGAGAAGTCGATGTCGCGCGGCGGGGGATGCACGCGGCTGTTGGCGAGCGAGCGACTGTCGGCGCCGTTGATGAACAGGCCCTGCACCTGCGGCAACTCTGCCGCCATGCGTCGCAGGCGCTCGTGCAACGAGGCGCCGTGCGCCAGCAATTCGGTTTCCGGGGCATCGCCGAGCAGGTCGAGCATGCGCTGCAGCAGCATTTCGTTGGTCTCGAACAGCTTGAGCGCGTGTTCCTGCTCGATGCGCGCGGCGCGATCTACGCGCTGCCGGGCGTCGGCCAACTCCTGGCGGTACAGGTAGAGCGCCACTGCGGCAAACCCAAGTGCCGGCAGCAGCAGCGCCAGCACGATCACCGCGCGCAGCCGCGCCAGCGCGCGTTGCCGCTCGGCTGCCATCGGCGCCGCCGCCTGCACCACCCCCGGGGACGATGCATTGGCCGATGGATCGCTGGCGTTCATGTCCTGTGCAGCCCGAGCCTGGGTCAGCGGGGCATCCTACATCCCGTCGCAACGCGACAGGGACACCGATCGGATGGGCTCGACTCAGGCGCTCGACCGTGGCGCCGCGTGAAGGCGATCAGGCGCTGCTGTCGCTGGCCTCGACAGGCTCGATGCCTTGGGCGAGGCTGCCTTTCGGGCCTTCGACCAGCTCGTAGCGCACGCGGCGGCCCTGCTCGAGGGTGCGATAGCCCTCCATGCGGATGGCCGAGAAGTGCGCGAAGACGTCAGGCCCGCCGCCTTCGGGCTCGATGAAGCCGAAACCCTTGGCATTGTTGAACCACTTGACTGTGCCAATCGGCATGTCAGCCTCCCTCACGATCGTTTGGAATTTGGGCCTTTTTGGCCCTTGGGCGCCAACGCAAATTCTTCGCGTGCGTTCCTAAACGTGTCAAGACGGTGCGACCCCAAGGCGCTGACACCCAGGCGATTCCGACGCCGAAACAGGGCGCTCGGCTGTCGCTATTTTCACGGCTTGACATGCGGCGGCGCGCCGCAACATCGTGGCTTGGACACGCCGAAAGAGCCAAGTCGATAGAATGGGCCATGCCTCCGGAGCCCCCGAAACTGCCACCCCGAGCGCCGACCGTCACGCGTCAGGACGGAGGGCAAGGGGCGGTTGTGGTCGAGCGCAAGACGGCCAAGACCAAGCCGCCGCGCATGTTCCAGGTGGTGATGTTGAATGACGACTACACGCCGATGGAGTTCGTCGTCATGGTGCTGCAGCAGACCTTCAAGCGTGATCTGGAGACGGCCACGCAGATCATGCTAAAGATCCATCACGAGGGCCGCGGCGTCTGCGGGGTTTACTCCAAGGACGTGGCGGCCACCAAGGTTGAACTGGTTCTCGCGGCGGCGCGCCGCGCCGGACACCCGCTGCAGTGCATTATGGAGGCTGCATGATTGCGCAAGAGTTGGAAGTCAGCCTGCACATGGCCTTCGTCGAGGCCCGGCAGCAGCGGCACGAGTTCATCACGGTGGAGCACCTGCTGCTCGCGCTGCTGGACAACCCGTCGGCCGCCGAAGTGCTGCGCGCCTGCGCGGCCAACATCGAGGACCTGCGCAAGAGCCTCACCACCTTCATCAAGGAAAACACGCCCACGGTGGGCGGCACAGAAGAAGTCGACACCCAGCCGACGCTCGGATTCCAGCGCGTGATTCAGCGCGCGATCATGCACGTGCAATCCACCGGCTCGGGCAAGAAGGAAGTCACCGGCGCCAACGTGCTGGTGGCGATTTTCGGCGAGAAGGATTCGCACGCCGTGTACTACCTGCATCAGCAGGGCGTGACGCGGCTGGACGTTGTGAACTACATCGCCCACGGCATCAAGAAGAGCGATCCGCCGGAAGCGCCCAAGAGCAATGAAAGCGGCGCCGAGAGCGAGAAGGAAGAAAGTGGCGACACCAAGGGCTCGCCGCTGGAGCAGTTCACGCAGAACCTCAACCAGCTCGCGCGCGACGGCAAGATCGATCCGCTAATCGGCCGCGAGGCCGAGGTCGAGCGGGTGATCCAGGTGCTGTGCCGCCGGCGCAAGAACAACCCGCTGCTGGTGGGCGAGGCCGGCGTCGGCAAGACCGCGATCGCCGAAGGTCTGGCCTGGCGGATCACGCAGAACGACGTGCCCGAGGTGCTCGGGCAGTCGACCGTCTATGCGCTCGACATGGGCGCACTGCTGGCCGGCACCAAGTACCGCGGCGACTTCGAGCAGCGCCTGAAGGGCGTGCTCAAGTCGCTGAAAGACCAGCCGCACGCGATCCTGTTCATCGACGAGATCCACACGCTGATCGGGGCCGGCGCGGCCTCCGGCGGCACGCTGGACGCGAGCAATTTGCTCAAGCCGGCCTTGTCTACCGGCGCGATGAAGTGCATCGGCGCCACCACTTTCACCGAATACCGCGGCATCTTCGAGAAGGACGCGGCACTGTCGCGGCGCTTCCAGAAGATCGACGTGGTCGAGCCGACGGTCGAGCAGACGGTCGAGATCCTGAAGGGCTTGAAGACGCGCTTCGAGGATCACCACAGCGTCAAGTACGCGCTCGGCGCACTGCAGGCGGCGGCCGAGCTGTCGGCCAAGTACATCAACGACCGTCACCTGCCCGACAAGGCAATCGACGTGATCGACGAAGCCGGCGCTGCGCAGCGCATCCTGCCGGTGGCCAAGCGCAAGAAGACGATCACCAAGTCCGAGGTCGAAGAGATCGTCGCCAAGATCGCGCGCATCCCGCCGGCCTCGGTGTCGAGCGACGATCGCAGCAAGCTGAAGAACCTCGACCGCGACTTGAAGAGCGTCGTGTTCGGGCAAGACCAGGCCATCGAGGCGCTGGCCGCCGCGATCAAGATGGCGCGCTCGGGGCTGGGCAAGCCCGACAAGCCGATCGGCTCGTTCCTGTTCTCCGGCCCCACCGGCGTTGGCAAGACCGAGGTGGCCAAGCAGCTGGCCTACATCCTGGGCATCGAGCTGATCCGCTTCGACATGTCCGAGTACATGGAGCGCCACGCGGTGAGCCGCCTGATCGGCGCGCCGCCAGGCTACGTGGGGTTCGACCAAGGCGGCCTGCTGACCGAAGCGATCAGCAAGAAGCCGCATGCAGTGCTGCTGATGGACGAGATCGAGAAAGCGCATCCCGACGTCTTCAACGTGCTGCTGCAAGTCATGGACCACGGCACGCTGACCGACAACAACGGGCGCAAGGCCGACTTCCGCAACGTGATCATCGTGATGACCACCAACGCGGGAGCCGAGACCATGGGCAAGGCGACGATCGGCTTCACCACCAAGCGCGAGCAGGGTGACGAGATGGCCGACTTGAAGCGCCTGTTCTCACCGGAATTCCGCAACCGGCTCGATGCCACGGTGAGCTTCCGCGCGCTCGACCAGGAGATCATCCTGCGGGTGGTCGACAAGTTCCTGCTGCAGCTCGAAGGCCAGCTGGCCGAGAAGAAGGTCGAGGTCACCTTCACCGACGCGCTGCGCAAGCATCTGGCGGTCAAGGGCTTCGACCCGATGATGGGCGCCCGCCCGATGCAGCGGCTGATCCAGGACACGATCCGCCGCGCGCTGGCCGACGAGCTGTTGTTCGGCCGTCTGGTCGACGGGGGCCGTCTGACGGTGGACGTCGATGACAAGGGCGAGGTGTTGCTCGACATCCAGCCGCCGCGCAAGAGCGACAAGCCGAAGACCGAGACGACCCAGGTCTGAACGGGCCGCGATCGAAGCGGGCCGCGATGCGGCCCGTTTTCGTTGGCGCGTCAGCTCGCGACCGCGGGGTCTTGCTGGAAGTACGCGGCGAACAGCTCGTACAGCTGGGGGTGCTCCTCGCGCATCGCCTCCGACGCGACGAAGAACGCCTCGACCGCCACCGCGAAGAACTCGTCGATGCCGTTGGCCCCGTAGGGATCGAGCACGGTGTCGGCGCCGTCGTCGACCCAGCTGCAGAACGCCTCGAACTCCGCCTCGAGCACCGCGACCCAGCGCTGCCGCTCGGCGCTGCCGGCCAGCGGCGGCACGCCGTCGGCCTCGCCATCGGCCATGTCGAGCACGTGCGCGAACTCGTGGATCACCACGTTGTAGGCCCAGTCGGCCGAGACGCCCGCCTCGCGCACGTCGGTCCACGACAGCATCAGCGGGCCGCCGCCCATCGCTTCGCCCGACAGCACCTCGTCGTATTCGTGCACCACGCCGTCGTCGTCGACCACCTCGCGTGCCGCCACCACCTCGTCGGCGTGCACGACGATGCCGACAAAGCCGGCGTAAGGCTTCAGCCCGATGTGCAACACAGGCAGGCAGGCCTGTACCGCGATGTGCACAGCCATCGCGTCGGTCACCTCCAGGCCGCCGGCGCCGCTGAACTCCTTGGAGTCGAGGAACAGGCTCGCCAGTCGGCGCAGCTCGCTCAGGTCGCGCACGCTCCAGCGCGCCAGGAAGGGCAGCGAGGCCAGTGTGTCGAGCCAGAGCGCGTCGGAGATCGCGCGGCGCTGCACGATGCGTTGCTCTCGTCGCGCACGCAGGCGCCCGAGCCAGCCCGAGATCACCGTCGCTCCGCGCTGAGTGCGATCGCGGGGATTGTCTCCAGCCCTTGCGGGGTGAGCCGGATCACGTTGCCGCGCGGCGCGGAGCCGTCGAAGTCCCAGTCGGACAGCACGTGGCGCAGCGCACTGGGCGACAGCGTCACCCGCCCCGGTCGATGGGTGTGACCGTGGATCAGCGTGTCGCTGCCGGCTGCATCGAGCAGCTGCAGCGCCGCGGCAGGATCGACGTCGGCCCACAGCGCCGCTGAACGCTGCGCCTGGTGTGCGGTGCTCGCGTCGCGCATCGAACGCGCACGCTCGCGCCGTTCCGACAGCGGCAGCAGCATCACGGCGGCGCGCCAAGCCGGGCTGTGCACCATCGCTCGAAACTTCTGGTACTCCGCGTCTTCGAGGCACAGCGCGTCGCCGTGGCTGAGCACGGTGCGGCGGCCGAACGCGTGCAGCACGGTGGCGTCGGGCAACGCGCGCATGCCGCAATGCGCGAGCATCGTGTCGCCGAGCATGAAGTCGCGGTTGCCTGGCATGAACGCCAGAGCCTTGCGTGCGCTCGCCTCGCGCAGCACGTCGCCGACGCGGCGCTCGAACGCATCGTCGCGCGAATCGTCGCCCACCCAGGCTTCGAACAGGTCGCCCAGGATCAGGATCGCGTCGGCATCGCTGCCGAGCATCTGCGTGCGCCAGGCGTCGAACGTGCGCGGCGCCTCGGGCTGCAAGTGCACGTCGGACAGCAACTCGATCGTGCGCCATTCGGGTGGCGCGTCGAAGCGATGCAGCGCGAGCGGCGCGTGTGCAACCGCCATGGCCCGGCCCGAACCTAGACTTCGACGGCCTTGAGTATCACCACGTCCTGCAGCGGCACGTCGTCGTGCATGCCGCGTCGCCCGGTGGCCACGCCCTCGATCTTGTCGACCACGTCGTTGCCCGACACCACGCGGCCGAACACCGCGTAGCCCCAGCCCTGCGGCGTCTCCGAGCGAAAATTGAGGAAGTCGTTGTCGACCGTGTTGATGAAGAACTGGGCGCTCGCCGAATGCGGCGCAGACGTGCGCGCCATCGCCAGCGTGTACTTGGTGTTGGTCAGCCCGTTGTTGGCCTCGTTGGCGATGGGCTCGCGGGTGGTCCTCTGCTTCATGCCGGCTTCGAAGCCGCCGCCTTGCACCATGAAGCCCTTGATCACGCGGTGGAACACGGTGCCGTCGTAGTGGCCAGCGCGCACGTAGGCGAGGAAGTTCTCCGTGCTTTTGGGTGCCTTGACGTCGTCGAGCTCGATGCGGATCGTGCCCTCGCTTGTGGTCATCTCGACGGTCTTGGTCATTTGCTGCTCTCCAAGGTGGCCTTGCGGATCACCACCGGTTGTTGAGGGACGTTCTGATGGCCGGCCTTGCTGCCCACCGGCACGTCGCGGATCTTGTCGACCACCTCGATGCCCGACACCACCTTGCCGAACACGGCGTAGCCGTTGCCGTCGGGCGCGTTGGCAGCGTCCAGGCGCTGGTTGTCAACCACGCTGATGAAGAACTGCGAGGTCGCCGAATCGGGCACGTTGGTGCGCGCCATCGCGATCGTGCCACGCTGGTTCGACAGGCCGTTGCGGCTCTCCAGCGGGATCGGCGCCCGTGTGGGCTTTTCCTTCATGTCGGCGTCGTAGCCGCCGCCTTGGATCATGAAGGTGCTGATCACGCGGTGGAACACCAGGCCGTCGTAGTGGCCGTCCTTCACGTACTGCACGAAGTTGGCCACCGTCTTGGGTGCCTTCTCGGCGTCGAGCTGCAGCACGATGTCGCCCATGCTGGTGGCGAGCTTGACCTTCTGCGCCCAGACGGCAGGGGTCGCCAGCGCCGTCAACAGCAGCGCGATCAGCCAGCGGGTCTTGTGGTGAGTCATCGTCGGGTTTCTCGTCGTGTCGGAAGGAAGCGGCGGGTCATTTGGCGGGCGAGCTGGTCGCGGCCAGCTCGCGCGTCGCCTTGAGCTTGCGCTGCAGTGTGGGGTCGTCGCGGCCGGCCGCGCTGGCGCGATCGAACTCGCGTTGCGCCAGCCGGATGTAGACGTCGCCCAGGTTCTCGTGTGCCACCGCGTAGGCGGGGTCGTGACGCAGTGCCGTCTCGAGCAACTCGCGTGCGCCGTCGATGCGGCCCTGCGCCGCCATCAGCACCGCGAGGTTGTTGTACGGCTCGGGCAGATCGGGAAAATCCTCGATCAGCCGGTTCAGTGCATCGATCGCCTCGTCGGTGCGTTTCAGCTCTGTCAGCATCACCGCACGCTGAAACCGCAGGCCGGCATCGCGCGGCTTGTCGGCGATCGCCTTGTCGACACGCTGCATCGCCAGCGCGCTGTCGCCGCCGCGAAACAGCTTGTCGATCTCGCGCACCTCCTGCTGCTGCGCACCGGCCGCGGCGGCAGCGATCAGCAGCACGACGGCGGGAAGGTAGCGCCAAAGCAGTTGCACGGGGTTTGGATGCAATTGCGGCACCGTGGCGCCGCTATACTGGATTCGATTGTATCGAGAGCGCGTCCGCTGACCGGGGCCCATGAGCCTGAACGTCTACAACACACTGACGCGCCGCGTCGAACCCTTCGTGCCGCTCGAGCCGGGCCATGTGCGCATGTACGTGTGCGGCATGACGATTTACGACCTGTGCCACGTGGGGCATGCACGCATGATGATGGCGTTCGACGTCGTCTACCGCTGGCTGCTCGCACTCGGCTATCGGGTCACCTACGTGCGCAACATCACCGACATCGAAGACAAGATCATCAAGCGGGCGCTCGAGCGCGGCATCACGATCCGCGCCCTCACCGACGAGATGATCGAGGCGATGCGCGTCGACCTCGGAGCCATCGGCGCCGCCGCACCGACGCACGAGCCGCGCGCCACCGACTACGTGCCGCAGATGTTGTCGCTGATCGGCACGCTGGAGCGCAAGGGTCTGGCCTACCGCGTCGCCGGCGGCGACGTCAACTACGCGGTGCGCAAGTTTCCGGGCTACGGCAAGCTCTCGGGCAAGTCGATCGACGAGCTGCGCGCGGGCGAACGCGTGGCGGTCGGCGAGGGCAAGGACGACCCGCTCGACTTCGTGCTGTGGAAGGCGGCCAAACCCACCGAACCGGCGGACGCGCAGTTCGCGAGCTCGTACGGCCCGGGTCGTCCGGGCTGGCACATCGAGTGCTCGGCGATGAGTTGCGCGCTGCTGGGCGAGACGTTCGACATCCACGGCGGCGGCATGGACCTGCAGTTCCCGCACCATGAGAACGAGATCGCGCAGAGCGAAGGGGCTCTGGGCAAGCCGTTCGTGCGCTACTGGCTGCACAACGGATTTCTCACGGTGGACAACGAGAAGATGTCGAAGTCGCTCGGCAACTTCTTCACCATCCGCGACGTGCTCAAGCGCTATGACGGCGAAACGCTGCGCTTCTTCATGCTGCGCACCCACTACCGCAGCCCCTTCAACTTCAGCGACGCGCACCTCGACGACGCGCGTGCGGCACTGACGCGGCTGTACACGGCGCTGCAGGCGGTGCCCCCCGACGACACGCTGCTGGACTGGTCGCATCCGCAGGCCGCGGCTTTTCGCGCCGCGATGAACGACGACTTCAACACGCCGGCAGCGCTGGCGGTGCTGTTCGAGCTCGCCGGCGCGGCCAACCGAACACGGCATGGCGCGCTCACCGCGTTGATCAAGCAGCTGGCGGCAACGCTCGGCTTTCTGCAGCAGGAGCCGCCTGCCTATCTGCAAGGCGGAGCGGCGCTCGACGACGCGACCATACAGGCGCGCATCGCCGAGCGCGCGAAGGCCAAGGCGGCGCGCGACTTCGCGCGAGCCGACCGCATCCGCGACGAGCTGCTCGCGCAGGGCATCGTGCTGAAGGACTCGGCCCAGGGCACCACCTGGGTCAAGGCCTGACGCAGACGCGGGGCGCAACGCGATGGCCCGAGCCGCTGCCGCCGCCGTGCCCGAGTACTGGGACGACGCGTGCCGGCACCTCGGTCGGCGCGACCGCGTGATGCGCAAGCTGATTCCCAAGTTCGGCGAGGCGCGGCTGCAAAGCCGGGGCGACGCATTCACCACACTGGCGCGCTCGATCGTCGGGCAGCAGATCTCGGTGAAAGCGGCGCAATCGGTATGGGGCAAGTTCGTGGAGGGCATCGGCGAACCGTCGACGCGCGTGGCGCCCGCCGCGGTGTTGAACGTGGACAACGCCGCGCTGCGCACCGCCGGGCTGTCGGTGCGCAAGTGCGAGTACCTGATGGACCTGGCGCGTCACTTCGAGGACGGCCGCGTGCACCCCAGGCAGTGGCAGGTGATGGAGGACGAGGCCATCATCGACGAGTTGGTGGCCATTCGCGGCATCGGCCGCTGGACGGCCGAGATGTTCTTGATCTTCCACCTGATGCGCCCCGACGTGCTGCCGCTCGACGACCTCGGCCTGCTCAAGGGCATCAGCGTCAACTATTTCAGCGGCGAGCCGGTTTCGCGTGCCGAAGCGCGCGAAGTGGGCGAGGCGTGGACGCCGTTTCGCTCGGTGGCCACGTGGTACATTTGGCGCAGCCTCGACCCGCTGCCCGTGGACTATTGATGGCCCACACCACCGCGTCTCGCCGTGAGCGTCGCCCATCGTCGGGCGAAGCGGCGCGTGTGCCGGCAGCCCCGCGCGAGCCGCGCGCCAACGAGCCCACACCTCCTCGATGAGCAAACGACACTTTCTGGAGTTCGAGCAGCCGATCGCCGAGCTCGAGACCAAGATCGAAGAGTTGCGCTTCGTCCAGGACGAATCGGCGGTCGACATCTCGGAGGAGATCGACCGCCTCGACAAGAAGAGCCTGCAGCTCACGAAGGACATCTACGCCAGCCTGACGCCCTGGCAGGTGACCCAGATTGCGCGTCATCCGCAGCGACCCTACACGCTCGACTACGCGAGCGAGATCTTCACCGACTTCGGTGAGCTTCACGGCGACCGCGCATTCGCCGACGATGCGTCGGTCGTCGGCGGCCTGGCGCGCTTCAACGGCCAGGCGTGCATGATCGTTGGCCATCAGAAGGGGCGCGATACCAAAGAGCGCGGCCTGCGCAACTTCGGCATGCCGCGGCCCGAGGGCTACCGCAAGGCACTGCGGCTCATGAAGACCGCCGAGAAGTTCGGCCTTCCGATCTTCACGTTCGTCGACACGCCCGGCGCCTATCCCGGCATCGGTGCCGAGGAGCGCGGCCAGTCGGAGGCGATCGGCCGCAACATCTACGAGATGAGCCAGCTGCAGGTGCCGATCATCACCACCATCATTGGCGAGGGCGGCTCCGGCGGTGCACTGGCGATCAGCGTGGCCGACCAGGTGCTGATGCTGCAGTTCTCGATCTATTCGGTGATCTCGCCCGAAGGTTGTGCGTCGATCCTGTGGAAGAGCGCCGAGCGTGCCTCCGACGCGGCCGAGGCGCTGGGCATCACCGCGCACCGGCTGAAGGCGTTGGGCATCATCGACAAGATCGTCAACGAGCCGGTCGGTGGTGCGCACCGCGACGCCAAGCACATGAGCGCGCAGTTGAAGCGCGCGCTGGCCGATGCGCTGCGGCAGGTGGCCGACCTCGACACCAAGGCGCTGCTAAAACGCCGCTACGAGCGGCTGATGGCCTACGGCCGCTACACCGACACCAAGGAGCGCTGAGCGCTCTCAGGCTGGGCCAGGGGCGACGCCGCCGCGCGTTGCGGTGGCCTACAGTGCCGGCCGCGATTCAACGGCGTTGCTGCACGCCACGGCGTGCGCCGCGCACAAGATCGGCCTCGACGTGGTGGCGCTGCACGTGCACCACGGCCTGATGCCCGAGGCGGATGCCTGGCTCGCCTTCGCGGGCCGCGAGGTCGCCCGCTGGCGCAAGGGTGGTCTGCCGGTGCGCCTGGTGTCCACTCGATTGCAGGGCCAGCCGGCGCGTGGCGACAGCGTGGAGGCGTGGGCGCGCCGCGAGCGGCGCAATGCGCTGGCGAAGATGGCGCGGGCCGAAGGCGCGGACGCCGTCCTGCTGGCCCACCATCGCCGCGACCAGGCCGAAACCGTGCTGCTGCAGGCTTTGCGCGGCGCCGGGCCGGCGGGTCTCGCCGCGATGCCGCGTGCCGTGCGGCGCGAAGGGGTGTTGTGGTTGCGGCCGTGGCTCGACCGGCCGCGCGAGGCCATCGAGGCCTACGTGCGCCGACATCGGCTGCGCTACGTCGACGACGCGTCGAATCGCGATGCGCGCTTCGCACGCGGCCGCGTGCGCGAGCAGGTGTGGGACGCACTGACGCAGGCGTTCGGAGACGCCGAGGCCACGCTTGCCACGCTGGCGCGCCGGGCGCATGAGACGCAGGAGCTGCTCGACGAGGTGGCGTTGGGTGACCTGGCCGCGCTGGTCGAGAAATCGGGCGGCCTCGCCGTGGCGCACTGGCGCGCCCTCAGCCGCGCACGGCGCGCCAACGCGCTGCGCGCCTGGTTGCACGCCGAGCTGGGCCGGGGCGCGCCCGAGACCTTGATCGCGCGCTTGTTGGACGAACTGCCCGCGGCAACCCACGCGCGGTGGCCGGTGGACGCTGCCAGCCAGTTGGCGTTGTACCGCGGCCGTCTGTCGCTGCAGCGGTCGGCGCCGAGCCCACTCGAGGCGCCGCCCGATGACCAAACCGTCGATCTGTCGCGCCCTGGCCGGCACGCGATGCCGCGCTGGTGCGGCACGCTGGAGGTCCAGCGGGTGAGCCGCGACGGCGTGCCCGCTGCGCTGCTGAAGGCTTGCCGTGTGGCGGCGCGGCGGGGCGGCGAGCAATGGCAGGCGCAGCCGCGCAGCACGCCGCGCAGCCTGAAGAAGCAATACCAGGCCGCGGGCGTACCGCCCGCCGAGCGCGAGGGACCGTTGCTGTTCGCCGGTGAACAGCTGGTGTTCGCGCCGGGGCTCGGGCTCGACGCGCGGGTGCGCTCCAGTGACCCGGGCCGTCGAGTGATGCTCTCGTTGCGTTGGCACCCCGACGCTGCCGCGCCCCACGCGGGGCGGCTGCACCCCAACGGCTAAAATCGCCGGCTCTTTCAACCGGTCGGCTCACCGGCCACGGCGCGCGACGCGGCGCCCCGCCTTCAGCAACAGCCATGGCACTGATCGTCCACAAGTACGGCGGCACTTCGATGGGCTCGACCGAGCGCATCCGCAACGTGGCCAAGCGCGTGGCGAAATGGGTGCATGCGGGGCACCAGCTTGTCGTGGTGCCGTCGGCGATGAGCGGCGAGACCAATCGCCTGCTGGCGTTGGCCAAGGAAGTGTCGCCTGCCAAGGAAAGCCCGCAGACGATGCGCGAGCTCGACATGATCGCGGCCACCGGCGAGCAGGTGTCGGTCGGCTTGCTGTCGTTGGCGCTGCAGGCCGAAGGGTTGCAGGCCGTGAGCTACACCGGCTGGCAAGTGCCGATTCAGACCGACAGCGCCTACACCAAGGCACGCATCGAGCGCATCGACGATGCCCGGGTGCGCGCCGACCTGGCCGCCGGCAAGGTGGTCATCATCACCGGCTTCCAGGGCATCGACGGCGATGGCCACATCACGACACTCGGCCGCGGCGGCTCCGACACGTCGGCTGTCGCGGTCGCGGCCGCGATGAAAGCGGCGGAATGTCTGATCTACACCGACGTCGACGGCGTCTACACCACGGACCCGCGCGTGGTGCCCGAGGCGCGTCGACTGCCCGTCATCAGCTTCGAGGAGATGCTCGAGATGGCGAGCCTGGGCTCCAAGGTGCTGCAGATTCGCTCGGTGGAGTTCGCCGGCAAGTACCGCGTGCCGCTGCGTGTGCTCTCGAGCTTCACGCCGTGGGACATTGCGCTCGCCGAAGAAGCGGCTTCGGGCACGCTGATCACCTTCGAGGAAGACGAAAAAATGGAACAAGCCATTGTCTCGGGCATCGCATTCAACCGCGACGAGGCCAAGGTCACGATCATGCGTGTGCCCGACAAGCCGGGCATCGCGTACCAGATCCTGAGCTCGGTGGCCGATGCCAACATCGATGTCGACGTGATCGTGCAGAACGTCAGCCACGACGGCAAGACCGACTTTTCGTTCACCGTGCACCGCAACGACTACGCGCGCACGATCGACCTGCTGAAGAGCAAAGTCGGTCCGGCACTCGGCGCCGGCGACGTGAGCGGCGACGCACGCATCTGCAAGGTGTCGATCGTCGGCATCGGCATGAAGAGCCACGTCGGCGTGGCGGCCAAGATGTTCCGCACGCTGGCCGAGGAGGGCATCAACATCCAGATGATCACCACCAGCGAAATCAAGACCTCGGTGGTGATCGACGAGAAGTACATGGAGCTCGCGGTGCGCGCGCTGCACAAGGCATTCGATCTCGAGCAGGCGCAGCACGCCTGACCGGCTGACGCCAGGGCGGGCGTAGAATCCGCCCACCTGGCCTGGAGACGTGACCGAGTGGCCGAAGGTGCTCCCCTGCTAAGGGAGTATGCGGGCAAAACCTGCATCGTGGGTTCGAATCCCACCGTCTCCGCCA
>Ga0068860_100003397_pt1 | contig 16371 bp, 14 predicted proteins | sample KBSSwiS32_FD_66597 | JGI IMG/M metagenome (GOLD analysis project Ga0068860, IMG submission 66597) | Switchgrass rhizosphere microbial communities from Kellogg Biological Station, Michigan, USA - KBS Switchgrass S3-2 | ecosystem: Host-associated > Plants > Roots > Rhizosphere > Soil ... | reverse complement strand
CGTAGCGGCCCTTCTCGATCTCGAAACCCTTGACGATGTCGGCGCGGTCCACCGGATCGCCCTTGGCGTTGGTGGGGATCATGCGGATGCGCTGGTGGGAGGTCTTGTCCAGCATGTTGAAGTGGACCTCGCCGCTGCGCGAGGTGGCGGTGTAGAGGGCCACCGGGCAGCTCACCAGCGAAAGCCTCAGGTAGCCCTGCCAGGTGGGACGGACAGCCATGTCGCACGCTCCGGTCTCGTTCAGAGTCCGGAAACGCGGGGCCGAGGGATTCAGTTCGAAATCTTCAGGCCGGGCAGGGCCTCGGCCTCCTGGGCGTCCAGCTCGCGCTTGCGGGGGTGGGGACGCACCCCGCTCTCGGGCCCGAAGGTCATGGCCAGGTCCTTGGCGGGATCGTAGGCCGGCCAGGGCTCCCTCCCGCAGGCCGGTACGCCGGTCCTGGCGAAGGCGACCCAGCAGCCGTGCATCAGCGCCGCCATCGCCTTGTCGTCGTCGCTGACCATGCTGAGCGGCGTGCGCCGGCCCCAGTATTCGAACACGTACTGGATCTCGGCGGCGTGGGCCGCGCGGGTGACCCCCATGGGGCGGAACCGCGCGCCCACGTAGCGGAAGTGATAGAGCCAGGCGGGCCTGCCGGACGCAGCCCTGGCGGCGATCCAGCGGGCGGGGGCGACCATGATCCGGTCGCCATAGATCTCGCGGCCCAGCGCCTCGTCGCCCTTGGCGGCCTCGTCGGCGTAGGCCGCCCGAATCGCCGGGGTGGCGGCCTGGGCGACCTGCGCCGGGGCGAGGCGGGTCTCCGACATCAGCGAGTCCTCGCCGCTGTTGGCGCCGACGATCAGCGGCACGTCGGCGGCTTGGCCCGAGGCCAGCGCTTGCGTCGGCGACCTGGGCAGGAAGCGGCCGTCGACCACGGGGCCGAAGCCCGAACCCCAGGCCTTCTCGACCAACGTTTCCGCCGGTACGGCGCGCAGCTGGGCGGCGGTGGCCCTGGCGCCCGGCAGCCCCAGCGCCTCGGCGGTCGCCGCCCCTTTCGCCTCGGCCTCGGCGAGGGTCTCCGGGGCGGACCAGCCGCCGCCGGACTGGACGATGGCTTTGGCGAACAGCGGCTTGGCCGCGGGCGTCGCCAGCAGGGTCAGCACGTCGCCGCCACCGGCCGACTCCCCGAACAGGGTGACGTTCTTGGGGTCGCCGCCGAAGGCCGCGATGTTGCGTTTCACCCAGGCCAGGGCCGCCACCTGGTCCATCAGGCCGAAGTTGGTCGCTTCTCCGGGCTTCGCGGCCTTGGTCAGCGCCGGATGGGCGAACCAGCCTAGCGGTCCCAGCCGGTAGTTCACCGTCACCAGCACCACCCCGTCGCGGGCGAAGGCCTGGCCGTCGAAGATCCAGCCTGCGCCCTGGCGGTTGCCGCCGCCGTGCAGCCAGACCATCACCGGCGCGGCCTTCGCGGCCTTCGGCGCATAGACGTTGAGCTGCAGGCAGTCCTCGCTCACCGGCCCGTTGGCGCCGGCGAAGTTCGGCTTGCCATCGGGGCTCATCGGCTGCGGGCAGGAGGGGCCCTTGTCCACCGCCGCCCGTTCCCCGGTCCAGGAGGGCGCCCGCCTGGGCGGCGTCCAGCGCAGGGCGCCGACCGGCGGCGCGGCGTAGGGGATGTTGCGGAAGATCGCGGCCCGCTCGGAGGCCTCGCCGGCAAGGACGCCGCTCTCCACCTTGACCTTGACGGGCTCGGCCCAGGCGCCGGCCGCCACCAGGCTCGCGACGGCGGCGAGGGCGCCCCAGGTCCGGCTCATGGCGTCGCTCCCGCAGTCCAGCCTGGGGAGGATCGGCCGGCGGGCCTCGCGCGGTCAAGCGCAAGGCCCAGCGGTGATGGTCAGATCACCACGAAGTCGGCGTTGGTCAGGTGCAGGCCCGCCTGGAGCTGGGCGAACTGCTGTCCCGCCGCCGCGCCGCTCCCGTCGGGGTCGTAGATCAGCGCCCCGGTGGCGGGGTTGTAGACGATTCGGTCGGTGGCGTCGTGCGCGGCCGCGCCCTCCCAGTAGGCCGCCGAGCCGAGCGTGCCGGTGGTGGTCAGCGCGTTGAAGATCGCGTTCTCCAGCTGGATGGTGTCGTTTCGCGCCGAATAGTCGAGGATCTGGTCGATCCCGCCGCTGGGGGCGGAGTCGAAGACAAAGGTGTCCGAGCCCGACCCGCCGTTCAGGGTGTCGGCCCCGCCGCCGCCGTTCAGGATGTCATTGCCCGAGCCGCCTTCCAGGCGGTCGGAGCCCAGGGCGCCGTTCAGCCGGTCGCCGCCGCCGCCGCCCTGGATCGTTTCGTTTCCGCTGGTCCCCGTCAGGGTGTCCGCGCCGCCCGTACCGACGATGGTCGAGGTGGGCGTAGGGGTGGGAGTCGGCGTAGGGGTGGGAGTCGGCGTGGGCGTGGGAGTCGGCGTCGGCGTCGGTGTGGCGGCCGCTGGGTCGATCAGGTCGGCCTTCACGTTGGTGGTCCCGATCGTCACCTGCTTGGACGACGAGGCGATGCCCGCCCCGGAGAAGGTGAGCGTGTAGGTTCCCGGCGCGAGCGCCAGGTTATAGCCGCCGGCCGCCTCGGTCTGGGTGGTGAAGTGCTGGCCGGCGCCGTTCACCGCATCGACGGTGATCCCGCTCAGGCCCTCGCCAGGATCGTAGAAGCGGTCGCCGTCTTGGTCGTCGAAGGCGACGCCGGTGGCCCGCAGCGTCGTGCCGGACCTGGCGAAGTCCTCGGTGACGAAGGCGCCGGTCCAGCCCTGGTATTCGCCGACCTGGAAGCCGACGCCAACCTCGCGGAAGTCGGCGCTGAGGATGTTGGCCCGGTGGCCGGCCGAGTTCATCAGGTTGGTGTTGAGCAGCTCGACTTCGTCCTGGTAGCCGGGCGCGCCGCGGATCGAGGCCCAGGCGATGTTCTCGCCGTTCGACCACGAGCCGCTGAAGGTGTAGCCCGCGGCCTGCATGCGCTGGGTGGGGCTGCTGCCGCCGGCGCCCGTGTGGGAGAAGGTGTCGGTGTCGATCATCCACTGGTCGTGGGTGTCCGCCGCCTGGTCGAGCTGGTTGTTGTAGGCGAGCGGCGCGACGCCGTTCTGCGCGCGCTCCTGGTTGATCAGCTCGATCATGTACTGTTCGAGGGCGGTCGGCGCGGCCATGGATACATCCACTGTGAAATGAGGGGGTTACGCCGCGCCCAGGGACTTTGCGCGTGGGGCGGAAGTGGGGCGCGATAGCGACCATGCCCTGCGACCCGTTGGCGCGGGGTGAAGAAACAACCTTAGCCGCCGTTCAGGCCCGGGGCGGCAATGTGGCTGCGCCGTGGGAGCTTGACTCTCGGCGGGACGTTATTAGAACAAAAGTAGAACAAAGGACCCGACGACCCATGTCCGATTTTCGCGCCGGGCGCCTCGCCGCCTTACGGGCGAGGATCGCCGCCCTCGAGGCGGGCGGACGGGGAGACTCCGAGTCGCTGCCCTTCGGCGATCCGCGCATCGACGGCAAGCTGCCGGGTGGCGGCTTGGCCCTGGGCGCCTGGCACGAGGTGGGGGGCGAGGGCCTGGAATCCGAGACCGCCGCCGCGCCGGCCGCCTTCGCCGCGCTCGTGGCCGCGCCCCTGGCGACACGGGGAACTGCGGTCTGGGTGCTGCGCCAGGACGACCTCTATGCGCCGGGCCTGGCGGGGCTGGGCTTTCCACCGGCCCGGCTGATCCAGGTCCTGGCCCGCGACGAGACCGAGGTGCTGTCGGTGATGGAGGACGCCCTGGCGACCGTTGGGATCGCCGCGGTGTTCGGCGAGGCCGAGGGGGTGGACCTGACCGCCGGACGCCGGCTGCAACTGGCCTGCGAGAAGCGCGGCGGGGTGGGGTTCGTCATCCGCCGCCGGCCGCATGGCGGCGCGGCGCGTGGCGCGGCGATCGGGGCCGCCGCCGCCAGCCGCTGGCGGGTGTCCGCCGCCCTGAGCGAGCCCGCCCCCGGCGAGTTCGGCCTGGGCCCCCCGCGCTGGCGGGTGGCGCTGGAGCGTTGCCGGGGCGGGCGGCCGGGCGCCTGGCTCATGGAGGCGGCCGAAGCTTTTCAGGAGGTCACGGATGACGCGCATCCTCTGCGCCTGGTCGCCGAACTGGGCGATCGAGAGCTGGCGACGCCGCAATCTCTCCGGCTCGCCGGGTAAGGCGCCTTCATCATCCCCCTCTGGGGGAGGGGGACCGCCGAAGGCGGTGGAGAGGGCCAGCGGCTTCGCCGGAAAAGGACCCTCTCAGTCAGCTCCGCTGACAGCTCCCGCAGAGGGGAAGCATCACAAAGCAATCGCCGCCGCCTTCCCGCCCTTCGCCCTGATCGAGACGGTGCGGGGTGTGCGCCGGCTGGCGGCTGTTGATCCCGTCGCCGTCCGATTGGGGCTGTTTCCCGGGCAGAAGGCCGCCGACGCCGCGGCCCTGGTCCCCGAACTGGCTGCCGCCGAGGCCGAGCCCGAAGCCGATGCGTCGGCGCTGACGGCCCTGGTCCATTGGTGCGTGCGCTTCTCGCCGGCCGTGGCCGCCGACCCGCCGGACGGCCTGTTCCTGGACGTGGAGGGGCTTGCGCACCTGTGGGGCGGCGAACCCGCGCTGATGGCCGATTTCCGCGCCCGGCTGGCGGCGAACGGCCTGACCGTGCGCCTGGCGCTGGCCGACACCGCGGGCGCGGCCTGGGCGCTGGCGCACTACGGCGCCGACGGGACGATCGCAGCCCCCGGCGCGGCGGGGCAGGCGTTGGCGTCCCTGCCGCCGGCGGCGCTCAGGCTTGACGCAGGCCTGGCCGCCCAGGCCGAGCGGCTGGGGCTGAGGACCGTGGGCCGGCTGATGGCGCTGCCCCGCGGCCCCTTCGCCCGCCGGTTCGGGGGCGGCGCCCTGGCCCGCCTGGACCAGGCCCTGGGCCGCGCCCCGGAGGCGCTCACCTTCCGCCGGCCGCCCAGCCCCTGGACCGCGCGCATGGCCTTCGCCGAGCCGATCAGCACGCCCGAGGACCTGGCCCGCGTCGCCCGCGACATCTCCGGGACGCTCTGCGCGCGGCTGGAGGCGGGCGGCTATGGCGCGCGACGCTTCGAGCTGACCTTCCACCGGGTGGACGGGATCGCCCATTCGCTGGGCGTAGGACTGTCGCTGGCCGGCCGCGATCCCGTGCGCCTGGCCAAGCTGTTCGCCCCCAGGCTGGAGACCGTCGATCCGGGCTTCGGGATCGAGGTGGTGACCCTGGAAGCCCTGGAGGCGGAGCCGCTGTCGCCGCGCCAGGGCCGGCTGGACGCGGGCGCCGAGGCGGCGCTGGAGGAGGGGCTGGCGCCCCTGGTCGACCGCCTGGCCAACCGGCTGGGCGAAGGCCGGGTGTGGACCGCCTGCGCGGTGGAAAGCCACGTGCCGGAACTGGCCGCCGGCCGCCAGGCGCCCCTGGCGGATGGCCTGCGCGTCGACTGGGACCGGGCGGCGCCGCGGCCGGTGCGCCTGTTCCGCCGGCCGCAGCCGCTGGAGGGCGTCGTCGCCCTGATCCCCGACGACCCGCCCGTGCAGTTCCGCTGGCGCGGCCAGTTGCACCGCGTCCGGCGCGCCGAGGGGCCCGAGCGGGTGGCCGAGGAATGGTGGAAGCGTCCCCTCGAGGACGCCGATCCCGGCCACGTGCGCGACTACTACCGAGTCGAGGACCAGGACGGTCGCCGCCTCTGGGTGTTCCGCGCCGGCCTCTACGCCCCGGGCGAACCAGCCAAATGGTGGGTGCATGGCGTGTTCGGGTGAGATCTCCGAACCCTCCCCCCTCGATGGTGGAAGGGCAGGGATGGGGGCGTTGGCAGGGCGTGGCCGTGCTCCCCTTCTGGGGGAGCTGTCAGCGAAGCTGACTGAGGGGGTCCTTTCCGGCGTCGCCGTTGACCCCCTCCACCGCTTCGCGGTCCCCCTCCCCCAGAGGGGGAGGACCTCAAAATGACGACCGCCTACGCCGAGCTGCAGGCGGCGAGCAACTTTTCCTTCCTGCGCGGCGCGTCGCACCCGTGGGAACTGATGGCCGGGGCCGAGGCGCTGGGAATGACGGCGCTGGGGGTGGTCGACCGCAACAGCCTGGCCGGCGTGGTGCGGGCCTGGACGGCGGCCAAGGCGTTGAAGGTGCGTGCGCTCACCGGCTGCCGGCTGGACTTCGCCGACGGCCAGCCCAGCGTGCTCTGCTATCCCACGGACCGCGAGGCCTATGGCCGGCTGACCCAGTTGCTCACGCTCGGCCAGCGGCGGGCCAGGAAGGGCCAGTGCGAGCTCTCCTGGACCGATCTCGAAACCTACGGGCAAGGCCAGCTCCTGCTGGCGGTCCCGCCGGCCCGGCTGGACGAGGCCTTCGCCCGGAGCCTGGGCCGCCTGGCCGGGAGCTTCGGCGGAAACGTCTGGCTGGCCGCCTCGCGCGGCTATGGCGCGCGCGACCTCGCCCGGCTCTCGCGGCTGGACGCGATCGGCCGCGCGGCCCGCGCGCCGATCGTGGCGACCAACGACGTGCTCTACCACGGGCCGGCGCGGCGGCCGCTGCAGGACGTGCTCACCTGCATCCGCGAGAAATGCACGATCGCCCAGGCGGGCCTGCGGCTCGCGGCCAACGCCGAGCGGCACCTGAAATCGCCGGCCGAGATGGCCCGCCTGTTCGCGACGTTCCCGCAGGCCGTCGAGCGCACGGCCGAGATCGCCGGGCGCATCGGCTTCGACCTCTCCCAGCTCCGCTACGAATACCCCGACGAGCCCGTGCCGCCGGGCAAGACGGCGATCCAGCACCTGCGCGACCTGACCTGGGAGGGCGCGAAATGGCGGTTCGCGAATGGGATGGGCGAGAAGGAGCGCAAGACGATCGAGCACGAGCTGGCGCTGATCGATCGGCTGGGGTTCGCCAACTACTTCCTCACCGTCCACGACATCGTCCGCTGGGCGCGCGGACAGGACATCCTCTGCCAGGGGCGCGGGTCGGCGGCCAATTCCTGCGTCTGCTTCTGCCTGGGCGTGACGGCCGTCGACCCTACGAAGGAGGATCAGGACCTGCTGTTTTCCCGCTTCATCTCCGAAAAGCGCGGCGAGCCGCCGGACATCGACGTGGACTTCGAGCACGAGCGCCGCGAGGAGGTGATGCAGTATGTGTTCGCCCGCTATGGCCGCGACCGCGCCGCCATCGTCGCCACCGTCATCCACTACCGCCCGCGCATGGCGATCCGCCAGGTGGGCAAGGCGCTGGGGCTGACCGAGGACATCACCGCGGCGCTCGCCAACACCGTCTGGGGCAGCTACGGCCACGAACTGCCGCAGGGCCATGTGCGCCAGGCCGGCCTCGACCCCGACAATCCGGAGATCCGGCGGGCTCTGGCACTGGCCGGCGAGCTCCTGGGCTTCCCCCGGCACCTGTCGCAGCATGTGGGCGGCTTCGTTCTGACCAAGCGACGGTTGGACGAGACCGTGCCGATCGGCAACGCCGCCATGCCCGACCGCACCTTCATCGAGTGGGACAAGGACGATATCGACGAGCTGGGCCTGATGAAGGTCGACGTCCTGGCGCTGGGCATGCTGAGCGCGCTGAGGAAGAGCTTCGATATGATCCCGCCGGACGACGCCGGGCGTAGGATCACCGACATCGCCCACATCCCGCAGGAGGAACCGCAGGTCTACGACATGCTCTGCAAGGCCGACTCCATCGGCGTCTTCCAGGTGGAGAGCCGGGCGCAGATGTCGATGCTGCCCCGCCTGCAGCCCCGGAAATTCTATGACCTGGTGATCGAGGTGGCCATCGTCCGGCCCGGCCCGATCCAGGGCGACATGGTGCATCCCTACCTGAGGCGGCGGGGCGGGATGGAACCGGTCGACTATCCCCGCCCGGGCCCTGGGTTTCCCCAGAACGAACTGGTGGACATCCTGGAAAAGACCAAGGGCGTGCCGCTTTTCCAGGAACAGGCCATGCGCATCGCCATCGAGGCGGCGCAGTTCTCGGACGACGACGCCGACGGCCTGCGCCGGTCCATGGCCACGTTCCGCCATCTTGGCAACGTCGGGGACTACGAGCGCAAGTTCCTCGAAGGCATGACGGCGCGAGGCTACGATCCGCAATTCGTCGAGCGTTGCTTCAAGCAGATCGAGGGGTTCGGCTCCTACGGCTTCCCGGAAAGCCACGCGATCAGCTTCGCCCTGCTGGTCTATGCCTCGGCCTGGGTGAAATGGCGCTGGCCGGACGCCTTCTGCGCCAGCTTGCTCAACAGCCAGCCCATGGGCTTCTACCAGCCGGCGCAACTGGTCCGCGACGCGCGCCAGCACGGGGTGGAGGTGCGGGCCCCCGATGTCCTGGCCAGCGACTGGGACTGCACCCTGGAGCCGGCTGCGCGCCCCGGCCGGCTGCGCGCCGTCCGCCTGGGCCTGCGCCAGGTGCGGGGGCTGAACCAGGACGAGGCGTTGCGGCTGGTGGCGGCCCGGCAGGCGGGCGCGGCCTCGCTGGAGGCGCTGGCCCGCCGGGCGCGGCTCTCGCGCCGGTCGCTGGAACTGCTGGCCGAGGCCGACGCCTTCCGGTCCTTCGGCCTCGACCGCCGCGCGGCGCTGTGGGCGGCCAAGGGCCTGGCGAGTGAGACCCGGGTGGAGACCGACGCCCCGCTGCTGGCCGCCATGGGCGTCTTCGAAGACGCGGTGGACCTGCCGCGGATGAACCTGCCGCAGGAGGTGGCGGAGGACTATCGCACCACCAGCCTCTCCCTGAAGGCCCATCCCTGCAGCTTCTTCCGCGGCGACCTGCAGCGGATGCGGGTGACGCCGGCCGCCGCGCTTCCCGCCCAGCGCGACCGCAGCCGCCTTTCGGTGGCCGGGCTGGTGCTGGTCCGCCAGCGGCCCGGCACCGCCAAGGGCGTGGTGTTCATGACCCTGGAGGACGAGACGGGCGTGGCCAATGTGGTGGTCTGGAAGGACGCCTTCGAAGCCCACCGCCGGCTGGTGATGACCGCTTCCTTCCTGGTGGTCCACGGCCGGCTGCAGAAGGCGGGCGAGGTGATCCACCTGGTCGCCGAACGGTTCACCGACCTCTCCGCCCGCCTGGGCGAACTGCGCGAGGAGGCCGGGGCCGGCCCGCGCCTGGTCCGCAGCCGGGACTTCCATTGAATCGATCGAGCCATGTCGGATCGGCGACGCCTCGATCGTCCTGGGTTAAGGTTCATCACCAGCAGAGGACGCCTCGCAATGGCGACACAGCTCTTCGTCGGGACGCGCAAAGGGGCCTGGATCTTCCGCAGCGACGGCCACGGCGGCTGGAGCCGCGAGGGTCCGATCTTCCTGGGCCAGATCATCCACCACCTCGTGCTCGACCCACGCGACGGTCGCACGCTGATGATGGCGGCGATGACCGGGCATCTCGGCCCCACCATCTTCCGCTCCACCGACGACGGCCGCACCTGGGCCGAGGCCAAGGCGCCGCCGGCCTTCCCGAAGTCCGAAGCCCCCGACGCGCGGGCGGTGGACCATACCTTCTGGCTGAGCCCCGGCCACGCCAGCGAGCCGGGCGTCTGGTGGGCGGGCGCCTCGCCCCCCGGCCTGTTCGAGAGCCGCGACGCCGGCGCCACCTGGGAAAGCGTCGCCGGCTTCAACGACCATCCGATGTACCCTCAATGGGTCCCCAAGGACGGCGGCACGCCGGACGGGGCGCTGCTCAACCAGGTGCTCATCGACCCGCGCGACGCGGCGCACATGTACATCGCCACCTCGACCGGCGGCGTGTTCGAAAGCCGTGACCGGGCGAAGTCCTGGGCGCCGCTGAACCAGGGGGTGGAAGCCAACTTCCTGCCCGATCCCTACCCGGAGTTCGGCCAGGACGCCCACTGGATCGCGCTGGCGCCGTCGAAGCCCGACCGGATCTGGCAGCAGAACCACTGCGGCATCTACCGGGTGGACCGCCCGGACGATCGCTGGACGCGGATCGGCATGGCCATGCCCAAGGAGATCGGCGACATCGGTTTCACCATCGTCCCGCATCCCCGCGACGCCGAGACCGCATGGGTGTTCCCGATGGACGGTACGGAAGTCTGGCCCCGGGTCAGCCCCGGCGGACGGCCTGCGGCCTACCGGACCCGGGATGCGGGCGCGAGCTGGGAGCGGCAGGACGCCGGCTTCCCGTCCGAGCAGGGCTGGTTCACCGTCAAGCGCCAGGCCTTCTGCGCCGACGCGGCGACCCCGCTCGGTCTCTACCTCGGCACCACCGGCGGCGAGCTCTGGGCGAGCGGCGACGAAGGCGCGAGCTGGCGCCCGATCGCCGCCCACCTGCCGGAGATCTATTCCGTGACCGCCGCGCCCCTGCCATGACCCAAGAGATAAACGAAGCGGTGGAGGGGGCCAGCGACCGTGCCGGAAAGGACCCTCTCAGTCAGCCATTCGGCTGACAGCTCCTCCAGAGGGGGAGCACAATTGGGCGCCCTCCCATGACCCGGGTGATGATCCCCTCCCAGCTCATCGCCTACACCGGCGGCGCGACACGGGTGGAAGCGGACGGCCCGACGGTCGACGCGGTGATGCACGACCTTGACCGCCAGTACGCCGGCCTGCGGTTCCGGGTGGTCGACGAGCAGGGCCGCATCCGCAAGCACATGCGTATCTTCGTGGGCCTCGACCGCGTCGAGGCGCTCGATCGTCCGCTGGCCGCCGGCGACGAGATGCTGATCTTCGGGGCGTTGAGCGGCGGATGAGGGACGTCATGCTCCTGGCGGCGGGCGTCCTGGCGACCTTGGCGCCTGTCGCGCATGCCGCGTCGAGCGCCACCAAGGGCGTCGCCAACGCCGCCCTCGCCCAGGCGGCGCGGACCACGCCCGTCAAGGCGATCGACTACGATCGTGAGCGCTGCGACGACCGCACCATGGAGCAATGGCTCACCGAGCTCGCCGGCGTCGAAGCCCGCGCCATCCGCTGGACCGGCGGTCCGTGCCAGCTTGTCGGCCCGGGCATGGATTCCGGATCGTCCTGGTGCGGCCAGGCGACCATCACGCTGGCTCACCCGAAGTCCCGGGACGACCGGCCGATCATCGAGGTCTTCTTCGAGGCGCCGGTGCAGGGCCGCCCCGGCCGGGCCTACGCCTTCCGCGGCACGATGGAGGCGTCCGACGGCCTGGACCTGAGCCGGTTCCGCCAGGACTTCGAGGCCGGCTGGACCTCGCGCTTCGCCGCGCCCGACGCGGCCATCGTCGATTGCCCGGCGGAATAGGCCCTCGTCAGACCAGCAGCTTTTCCTCGCGCATCGCGGCGATCTGCGCGTCCGTGAATCCGAGCTGGCGCGCGACCTCGTCGGTGTGCTGGCCGAAGGCGGGGCTGGCGCGCAGCTCGCCCACCGGCCGCTCGTCGAACTTGCCGGGCGACTGGGCCGCCCAATAGGTCCCGCCGTCGTAGGTCTGCACCGGGGTGACGATGCCGTTCTCGATGGCCTGCACGTCGGTGAGCACCTCGCCGGGGCTCTGCACCGGCGCCCAGACCCCGTCGGCGCCGGCCAGGATCTTCTTCCAGTCCTCGTAGTCGCGGGTGGCGAAGGTCTTGTCCAGCTCGGCGGCCAGCGCCACGCCATTGGCGTACTTGCTGGGCTCGTCCTTGAATCGCGGGTCGGCCAAAAGGTCCTCGCGGCCGAGGCGCCGGGCGAAGTCGGGGAACCAGACGTCGAACAGGAAGCAGATCTGGATCCAGCGCCCGTCGCGGGTCAGGTAGTGCCGGTTCATGGCGTTGGCCGCCCCGGGCGGGACCTCGCGGGCCGGCATGCTCGCCGTTCCGGCCAGGCTCGCCCCGCAGATCGACTGGGTCATGATGTAGGCGCCCATGCCGTACAGCGAGTGGTCGACCACGCAGCCCTTGCCGGTGCGCTCGCGCCGGAACAGCGCCGCCGATATGGCGCCGCAGATGGTCGCCCCGCCGGTGAGGTCGCCCACCGAACCGGGCTGCAGCGGCGGCGGATCGCCGTTGGCGGGGGTCTGCACGAAGGCCGAACCCGAGCGGCACCAGGACGAGGGGTAGTCGAAGCCCCCGTCGTTGGCCATCGGCCCCTGGGTTCCGTAGCCCGTGGCCCGCGCGTAGATCAGCTTCGGATTGAGGGCCATCAGCTCCGCCGCCTCGATGCCCAGCTTCGTCCGCGCGTCGGCGCGCAGGTTGGTGATGAAGACGTCGGCGTTTTCCACGAGCTGGTAGAGGATGGCGCGTCCTTCGGGGCGGCGCAGGTCCAGGCCGATGGAGCGCTTGCCGCGGTTGGCGACCTCGAAGTAGGCGTTCAGCTTCTGGCCCGGTCGCTGCAGGATCGCCAGGTTGCGCGCCGGGTCGCCGCCGCCCACGCTGCGCTCGACCTTGATCACGTCCGCGCCCCAGTCGGCGAGCATCATCCCCGCCGCCGGCGCGAAGGTATGTTCGGCCACCTCGACGACCCGCACACCTTCCATGACGTCATACATCTGGCTCTCCCGTCGTTTGATAATTGATAGGGCGTCGGTTTGCGCCGCTTGCCTCTTCGATAGACGAGGATGGGCCGCACGCCCAGCCCGCAGCGCCGCACGAAATTGACAATCCTTCGGCGGCGGTTATCACCGATGGGCCGGGGCGTGGCGCGGTCATGCCGCAATACTGGACGTTCCGGCCGGCGCATTTCGAGCCGGCATTTCAAATTGGGCGGCGCTGCCGCCGGATCAGATGATGCGACGGGCCGCTTCAAGAGCCCCGAGCCCTAGGGATTTCAAGCATGCGAGTGTTGCACACCTCCGTCGTGGGGGAGGACGAGACCGACAGCCTGGGCCACATGAACGTGCGCTTCTACATGGAGCGCGTGGAGCGAGCGAACGACGTGGTGATGTCCGAGCTCGGCCTGGAGCGGAAGGCCCTGAAGGCCCGCGGCCAGGCGCTCTACCGGGTCGACACCTACTGCAAGTACAACCGCGAGCAGTTTCCCGGCGCGACGCTCAACGTCACGGGCGGCGTGCTCGACATCGCCGACGACGGTGCGCGGATGTTCTACGAGGTGCGCAACCCACAGCAGGACGCCCATGCCGCGACCTTCATCATCGAGTATGCGCTGACGGACCTGCCGACCCGCCAACGGCTGCCGCCGCCCGACGAGACCCTGCGGCTGGCCGAGGGCGCGCGCGTGGCGCTGCCGGACCACGGGACGCCGCGGACGATCAAGCTCGACCCGCCTCGGCTCGACGTGACCCTCGCCGAGATCACCGCGCGCGTGGGCGACGGCGGGGCCAGCATGATGGGCGGACTGAGGCAGCGTGAGATTGAGCCCGGCGTCTGCGACGAGCACGGTTTCCTGCGCCACGGCCAGGATCTGATGTTCGGCTTCGTGGATCGGGAGAAGTTCCAGGCTGACGGCCAGAGGCCGGGGCCGACGGTCAACCTCGACGCCCACGGCCGGCGCTTCGGCTGGGCCTGGATGGAGACGCGCGGATTGGTCTTCGACATCCCGCGCGTCGGCGACGTGATGTACTCGATCGGCGCGGACCTGGCCCTGGGCGCCAAGACCCGCACGTCGCGCCGCTGGATATTCAACCACACCACGGGGCGGCTGGCCGCCACCGACGACCTGGTGGGCATCTGCCTGGACCTCGACGCCCGACGCGCCATCGACATCCCCGGCGACGTCCGCACCGAGCTCGCCTCTGTCTACGCCCCTGAGTTCGCCTGAGCGCCATGAAGCCGCCCGCTTGGCGCCTGGAGCGCGACGCCTACCGTCACTTCACCGAGATCCAGACCCGCTACCGGGACGAGGACAGCCTGCGGCACGTCAACAACATGGCCGTCGCGGGCTTCCACGACGAGGCGCGAAACCGCTTCTCACGGGTCTACTTCAAGCTGGCCGGCGACATCACCGGCACGCGGATCGTCACTGTGGAGCAGCGGGTCAACTATCTGGCCGAGGTCTTCCATCCGGACACCGTCGAGGTCGGCTGCGGCATCTTGAAGATCGGCCGTTCGTCCTACGAGATCGGCCAGGGCCTGTTCCAGAAGGGCAAGTGCGTGGGCCTGTGCGTGGCCGTCTTCGTCAGCGCCACCCGCAGCCGCGGCGTCAGTCCCCTGCCGGCGAACCTGCGCGCGGCTCTGGAGACCTTCCGGATGCACGCCCCGGAGGGCGCTGAGGCGCACTGAATCCCCTCTCCACCCTACCTGCGCGAGGGGCGATCCTTCGAATCCCCCGCCGCGCGCAGGATGAAGCTCAGGACGAGCGCCACGGCCATGTAGAGCTGTTCGGGGATCTCCTCGTCGAGCTCGACCTTCGACAGCGCTTCGGCGAGGTCCGGGTTCTGTTCCAGCGGCACGCCGTGCTCGCGGGCCGTGTCGATGATCTTCTGGCCGATGTGGCCGTGGCCGACCGCCACCACCCGCGGCGCCGAGGGGCGCTCATAGCGCAGGGCCACCGCCAGCGGCCGCCGGGGCGCGACCGGGCTCACGAGCTGCGGTCCACGAAAAGGCCGGGCGCGGCGGCGGGCCGCGACGGGGCGCCGGCGCTCACCGCCACATCGGGCGCGTAGTCTGCGGCCTCCAGGTCCGCGCGCAGCAGCGCCTGGGCGGCGCGCAGGCGCTCGGCGGTCTCGGCCCGTTCCGCCCAGAGCTGCACGCCCGCCCGCGCGCCGGACAGCGTCACCTGCACGTGCACCGGACCGAACGGCTCGACGTCCAGGGCGAAGCGGGCGCGCCAGGCGGGCGCGGTCTCGCCCGGGCCCGCGGGATCGCCGCCGCCGTCGCGCTCCACCTCGAACTGGGCCACCGCCGTTCCCTGGGGCGTGGCGAAGGGGACTTCGAACAGCCAGTGCGTGCGCCCCGGCGGCTCGGCGGGGTCGGCAGCCCGGGCGTTCGGCAACGACGCGGCCTGCATCAGTTCCTGGCGCGCCACGGCCGCCTCGGTCTCGCGCAGCAGGCGCCGCGCCAGGGCGCGCGGCTCGGCGGGCGGGGGCGGCGCGGCCGGCGCCTGGGCGTCCACCGGCCCGTTACGGAACGGCGGCGGCGGGGGCGCCTGCGGCGCCGCTGGGCGCGACGGGGTGGGTGCGGCCTGCAGAAGCGGAACCTCCGCCTCGGTGGCTTCGGCCCAAGCGGTGAAGACGGCCCGCGCCGAGACCAGCGCCGCCTTCAGGTCGGGGCCCAAGGTCGCGGCGGCCGCAGGCTGGCCGGCGAGGCGGGCTTCCAGGAAGAGTCCGGAACGGGCCGCCGCCTGCTTCACGTCCGCCCCCTCGATCTCGGGCGTCAGCGGGGTCTGCAGGCCGAGGAGCCGCGCGGCGGCCTCGCGCGCGGGCGCGGGCAGGGCGGGCGAGCCCAGCGCCTGGGCGAGGTCGGCCATCAGCGGCCCGAGGCCGCCCTGTCGCGGGGCCGCCGACTGCACGGCCTCGGCGACGGCGCGGGCGAGCGCGGCTTCCAGGGTCAGCGGCGCCTGCGCCTTGCCGGCGCCCAGGCCCGCCTGGGCCAGCGCCGCCAGGCGGCCGATCACCGCGCGCACGGCCGCGGGCTCGCTCACCGGCTCGACCGGACGGGCGCCCGGAATCGCCGGAACCGACGTCAGGGGACCTATAGCCATCTGCGGATCCAGGCGGCGCGCATGGGGCGAGGCTAGGGTGATGCGGTGAAGCGGCTGTTAAGGTCGGGCGCGCCCCGAGCGTTTTCAGCCGAAGGGGACGCCGGTTCGGCGTCGAAAATGCTCTAAATTCAAAGAACAGCGAGACGGTCCGATTCAATCAAATCGGACTTTGCTCTGGCGTGAATCCAATTTTCGCTTGCCGCGTTTCAGGGCTTGGGAGGATGCCCGCCATGACCGACGACCCAACGCCGCAGGTCCGCCAGTTCACCGTGCACGCCAGCGAAGAGGTGAGGTCACGGGCGCACCTGGTGGAGGAACGCTCCTTCGAGGCCGCGGCCCTGCGGTTCTGCGCCGAGCAGCACCCCCAAGGCGACCTGTTCGGCGAGGCGGCGGTGGTCGTCGAGGACTGCGAGACCGGCGAACAGCAATGCTTCCGCATCGACTTGGGCTCCGGCGACGCCGCGCCCTGCGGCTGACGCTCCGGTCAGCTCGCCGGCGGGGCGACCCGGCTCATCAGCGGGCCGATCTCCTCGTGCAGCACGAGGTCGGCGTAGCCGTCCTGCTCGGTAGGTTCTCGGTTGACGATGGCGAGTTGCGCGCCGTTTCGCTTGGCCAGCAGGGGAAAACCCGCGGCCGGATAGACCACCAGCGACGAGCCCAGCACAAGGAACAGGTCGCAGGCCAGCGTCTCTTCCTCCGCCCGCGCCATGGCCTCCTCCGGCATCGCCTGGCCGAAGGAGATGGTGGCGGTCTTCACGATTCCCCCGCAGGCCCGACACACCGGCAGTTCGCCGGTCCCGAGGAAGCTCTGCTTGATCACCTCCAACTCGTGGCGAAGGC
>Ga0068860_100003395_pt1 | contig 16381 bp, 16 predicted proteins | sample KBSSwiS32_FD_66597 | JGI IMG/M metagenome (GOLD analysis project Ga0068860, IMG submission 66597) | Switchgrass rhizosphere microbial communities from Kellogg Biological Station, Michigan, USA - KBS Switchgrass S3-2 | ecosystem: Host-associated > Plants > Roots > Rhizosphere > Soil ... | reverse complement strand
AGCGCTTAGTGGTATCCGTTGGCATGAAAAAATTTCCGGTTTGGTATGCTTGCTGCGGATTGGAGGCATATTGCAACTGCACTGCCGGGTATTATGTACTTCCGCCATAAGAATAAAAAGGTATCAGGAATTAATACGTTCCGGGTTCGCCATTAACCTCTTCAATAAATATTTTAAAAAAAAATTCAAAACATTTGGTATCATCAAAAAAATAATTGCATCTTTGCGTTGCAAAAAAAAATAAACAAAATGCTACGCATACAATTACATATTGAAACAGCAAACCGGTTTAGTCCCAATGGCGGCTATACTATTTGCGGGGCGTTTTGTAAAACGAAGGAGTAATCAACTAATTCAATACAACACAGGCCCCGCAAGAGATTGCGGGGTTTTTTATGCCCCTTATCCCGACTGGAGATTGAGGGGTTGCCCGGAAATATCATCAACGACCATCAACCTACATGCAGAAACAAAAACAACATAAACGATTTACAATTTCTATGAGAAATGATCTGCTGTCATTATCAATATGCTATTGTCATACGCAGGCAAACAGGAGCAGTATGCCAGCTGGTAATCAGAATAACAATAAAAAAATATGGCCGTGTGTTCAAACTTAGGTATTCATAATGCCTGAAGGAAAGCCCGGTCGCAGCAAACGACCGGGCTTTTTGTTGCCCGTTTATTCAAAAAAAAAATGAGTACCAGATGAAATTTATTGTGATGGTCTTCCTGGTTCGGTTTTTAGTTGACCTGGTTAGTAAAGCCATCAAAAAAAAACCTGACCCCTGAATGGGACTTAAAATATTAGGTGCAGAAAGGAGGAAACAAGCATTCCCCGTGAGATGCAGCGGGGATGCTTTTCCAAAAAAATTACATGGTGATTTTCGCGACGGCCGGGTTAAAAACATTTACCAATATCAAACACTAACGGTTATAATTTTCATTCTTGCAATATGAGTGCAACGCTTATACAGATAACAAGACCTGAATTGTTAAGTAGTGCAATGGTGCAGCATATCAGTCTTTGACGCTGATGATGATAGTTCAAATCTATCCTTAACAACAACTGTTGGCTTTAGCTTAACCGGCAAAGTGCCACACTGTGCATGTGGAGAACGGGTTCAAGTCCCGGAGTCAACCAAAAATAGATTGGCCCGTAGCTCAATGGTGAGAGCAGGAATCTTATACGTTCAAGGTTAACAGTTCGAATCTGTTCTGGCCAACAATAAAAGGAATGCGGCTTGGTGTAAACGGCAACATATCCATCTTCCTTTCTTTCTGGGAGGTAATCACAAGATGGCGGTATTCAGTTCAAATCTGAAAGTCGCACAAAGATAAAAAGAAGATGGCTTATAGTTCAATGGATTAGAACACTTCACTACGGATGAAGAGATACAGGTTCGAGTCTTGTTAAGCCAGCAAACTTGCTGTGGTTTGGTGTAACGGTAACACACCGGTCTCATAAACCGGAAAATGCAAGTTCGAATCTTGCAGCCGCAACAGATGATGACTTAACTCAATTGGTAGAGTACTACGCTGATACCATAGAAGTTGATGGTTCGGGTCCATCAGTCATCACAAATTGGTTCGTAACTCAATTGGATCAGAGTACCGGTCTTTTACACCGGGAGTTGTGAGTTCGAGTCTCACCGGGCCAGCAATGGGAATATAGTTCAATGGCAGAACAGTTGGTTGTTAACCTCCTGGCGAATGTTCGAATCATTCTGTTCCCGCAATTTGTTTGATGATGAGTCAAAAGGCAATGAGGAAATAAGATATCAGTCACTACTCACAGCAAACAAAAAGGTGTTTTGGCAGAGATGGTTCTATTGCGCTGGTTTGAAAGGCCAGTTATTAAGGTTCGATTCCTTGAGACACCACATTATTTTCCAGGGACATTCAAAATATACAGCTATGCGTGCACTCATAAAAAAATAGTTGACAGACCAAAGGGCAGCTAAAGAAATATAATAAACAACAAAATAATTTTTTATGACAATTATAATACTGGCCATGGTACTTGTATGCCTTATTGCAGCGCTTATTCCTGCCTGCAACGGGTGGCTGCATTCCGCTTGGCACAAAATAATAAAACACTTGAAAAAGCAAAAACCATCTGGTCTTTTTGATGAGCATTTTATTGAAGCAAAAGCGTTTTACATGAAAGCGTTTAAAGCGCTGCCCTGTATCATGTACATTGCCAACGTAGATTCAAATAGAATATTTCACCTTATCGTCAGCAATAAGTATGGTGTTGTAAAGGAAACCTACCAGCGCAATTGGTACAACTGGCAACAGGAAAGACTGGAGTTTAGCAAAACTATTTTCAAGATCGACCGGCAAATGATGATAAGGCTGGGAGATGACTGGGCGGAAATATTATTCAGCAATACAGATTATACCAGGGCAACTAAAATGATAGATGAATTTAAGACCATAAAGGCGCCGGCAAAAGTGGAAGATTTTGAAATCAACATCATAACACTTACCAGCAATGGCCTTGATCTGAAACCGCTATCCATAAAACCGACGGCATTGGATATTGATCTTTATTATAATGATGATTTCAAAGCAGTCGATAAAACAATTAAGGACCGGCTGGTGAAGGAGAACGACAAGGGAATCATTTTGCTGCATGGCCTGCCTGGTACGGGTAAGACAACTTACCTGCGTCACCTGACAGGCAGCATCAAAAAGAAGGTATTGTTTGTATCACCAGCAGTTGCAGGCAACTTAATGAACCCCGAGTTCATTGATTTGCTGATTGAAAATCCAAATGCAGTACTGGTAATTGAAGATGCAGAAAACATCATCATGGACAGGAAGTACGGCAGCGGAGGCGGCGTAAGCAATCTGCTGAATATAAGCGACGGTTTGCTGAGTGATTGCCTGAATGTTCAAATCATTTGCACGTTCAATAGTTCATTGAACTTAATAGATAGTGCATTGCTGAGAAAGGGAAGGCTGATTGCAAAATATGAGTTTGGAAAATTGGAAATAGAAAAAGCGAGAAAGCTGAGTGATCACCTGGAACTGAAACAGTCTATTGACAAAGCAATGACCCTGGCCGAAATAACCAATCCCGGGGAAACCCATTACCAGGCGCCCAGGGTACAGGTAATCGGTTTCAGGAGGGAAGTAATAGAAAATTGATCTGTTTGAAATAAAGTAGGCCGCATTCTTCTGAAAACACACGATACTGTTATAAAGGGCGGCTCGATTTTAAATCAGGATCTCAAAACAAAAGTCATGAACCAATTGATACAATGGAGAAAATTAAACGGCGATCGGGTTAAAATACCAATTGAGGATGAAGTAAGATCCGTGATTGTAAGAGAAAAACAGGCCGGCAACGAATTGAAAGTTTGCATTGGAACCGATAGCCAGGTAAAGGGTAAAGAAATAGAATTTGCGACCGTCATTGTTTTCATCCGAAAAGGGAAAGGTGGTTTCATGTATATCAATAACGAAATCACCCAACAGAAAATGAGCATTAAACAAAGGATGCTGGTGGAAGTGTCGAGAAGTATTGATGTTGCCTATCAGTTGTGCAGGATTTTCACTCTATATAATGTAGATATGGAAGTGCATGCCGATATCAACACCAACCCAAACTTTAAAAGCAACGATGCATTGAAAGAAGCGATGGGCTACATTATGGGTATGGGGTTTGCCTTTAAAGCCAAACCGGATGCGTTTGCGAGCTCAAACTGTGCCAATAAAATAGTGCAGTAAGCCCAATCCGGGACTGGAAGTACTAAAAGATTCAGCAGAATTGCACAAGATTGCGCATAAAATCAGCAATATCAGCGTAAGTGGTAATGGTGCATTGGTAGAACAGTTAAAAGAGATCTTTGTACCGGTTAATAAAAGCTAAGCACAACATCCGGCATTGGTTTGATGCCGGATGTTTATACGACTTGTTTTTGCAACCAGGTTCTTGGTGTAATTGTTATAAATTAATAGCGGGTACTGGTGATTATTGGGCTACCGCACAAGTGAGTGACACAACGATGATCACCCAGGAAACTAAGGCCGGCACCGAAAAAAATAAAACAATGGCAAAATTAAAACTAACAGGAAAAGAACTACGCGCCATTGGCTACCCGGAAGGACCGGTGATAAGTATTGCCATGGCGGTAATGGAAAAGAATTATAAACACAGTGGAAAGGAGGAAGCGATGGAAATTTTGAAAAACATATTGGCTGCACCGGTAGAATATGAAAACGATGCAGTACTGGGGTTGATAGCGCAGCAATTGATACCTAAGGCGGCAACTGAAGGCGCTGAAATATCACTGAACCAAAATGGTATTCGCTTTAATGTATTTGGGCAAGAACATATTGAAGAAGGCGCCCTGCACCAGATGTACCAGGCTGCCAAACTGCCCGTGAGTGTAGCCGGGGCCCTGATGCCCGATGCACACAGCGGCTATGGCTTGCCGATAGGCGGCGTGCTGGCCACTGAAAATGCTGTTATTCCCTATGGCGTGGGAGTAGATATTGGCTGCCGTATGTGCCTCAGCGTTTTTGACATCAACCCAAAAGAGCTGGTTAATAAAGAAGCCTGGTTTGCAAGGGAAATCAACGAAGCCACCCTATTTGGCAGCGGCGGGCAATTTGACCGTGCGTCCAATCACGAAATAATGGAGCACGAAGCATTTTATCAATTGCCGCTGTTGAAGAACCTGCACGGACGTGCGTGGAAGCAATTGGGTTCATCCGGATCCGGAAACCATTTTGTTGAATTTGGCCTGGTAGAAATTGCTGAAAAAGATCCCGTACTGGGTATTGAACCGGGCGCCTATATAGGTTTGCTTTCGCATTCCGGTTCCAGGGCATTGGGTGCAAACGTGGCCAACCATTATACAAAGATTGCCATCAGCAAACGCCATTTGCCGCAGGATGCAAAAAACCTTGCCTGGTTAACGCTGGATGAAGAAGCGGGTATCGAGTACTGGATGGCTATGAACCTGGCGGGTGATTATGCTTCCGCCTGTCACCACATCATTCATGCGAAAATTGCCAAACAACTTGGTCGCCAGCCATTGAAAATGGTTGAGAACCATCACAACTTTGCGTGGAAAGAAAAATGGGAGGATAGGAACCTGATTGTTCACCGCAAGGGTGCCACGCCCGCTGGTAAAGACGTGTTGGGAATCATTCCCGGCTCCATGACCGCTGATGGTTTTATTGTAAAGGGCAAGGGTGAACCCGCTTCCGTTAATTCAGCTGCTCATGGCGCGGGCAGAAAGATGAGCCGTACACGCGCCATGGCATCTGTGACTGATAAACAATTTAAAGATGAATTGAAAAAATTCGGTATTAAACTGCTGGGCGGAGGGATAGACGAATCGCCCTTTGCATATAAGGACATCCATGAAGTAATGCAATCACAAAAAGCATTGGTAGATATCGTTGGAAGGTTTACGCCAAAGATTGTAAAGATGGACGGCGCCAAACATAGGAGCTGGAAAAATAAGAAGGAGGTGGAGGGTGAGTAAATGATGTTAGCGGTTATTTACCCAAAGGCAACTGAGGCATCCACTGAGTAGAAAGAGGTTCAGCGAAAACTCCTGTCCTTTCTGAATACCTCCTGTCCCTGTGGTTAATGAGCGGCGCCCCGCAAACAACCGCAGTTTTCAAAAAACTGCGGTTGTTTATTTCATGCTATATCTCCAAAATACAGCATCTTCACCGTTTCCCACTCGTCTTTTAATATACTGTAATATACACTGTCCCGGCGACGGCCATGCGGCATTAACATATGGCTTCTTAACACGCCTTCTTCGGTTGCACCGATATGCACCAATGCCTTTTTCGCACGTTCATTCAGGTTATCTGTTTTTATTTCTACACGTTCACAACGCAACGCATCAAAAGCATAGCTTAATAAAACAAATTTAGCATGGTGGTTAACGCCCGTTCCCATTGAAGCGGTGCCCAGCCAGGTCCAGCCAATCTCTATTCTCTTATCATAAAAAGAAATATTGCCAAGGCTGGTACTGCCACAAATAGCGCCGCTGTTCTTATCGATAATTACAAAGGGCATTCGCTTTCTTTCTGCTCTTTCCTGCAATGCCAGCTCCATCCATTCCTGCAGCTCTTCTTTTTTGTTGAGTTCTTTGGTAAAATATTTCCAGATTTCAGGCGGTGCAGCAATACCAAATAACGCATCTATATCTGTCAACTGCATTAAGCGCAGCGCTACGCGGGGTGTTTCCAGTACCAGGGTATCCGGAAAAAATCTATCATATTCTTTTTGCATACTGTAAGGAAATTTTAATCAGATTCCGGCCACTCGCCCAGTCCCTGCCGAACCAGTTTTGGCGGATCAGTTGTGCAATCTACAATAGTTGAGGGAATCATGCCACCGATGCCTCCATCAATTACGATGTCTACCAGGTTTTTAAAATTTTCATATATCAGTTCAGGATCTGTGTACTCCTCAACCAGCTGGCCGGGCAGCGATGTACTGAGAACCGGGTGTGCAAGTTCTTTAATAATGGCACAGGCAATTTTATTATCCGGTATACGTAAGCCAATGGTATCTTTTTTACTTTTTAATATTTTAGGCACTTCCTTACTGGCAGGCAAAATAAAAGTGTAAGGGCCGGGAAGGTAGTTTTTTAGTAACCGGTACAATGGTGTTGAAATGCTTTTGCTGTATTTGCTGAGATCGCTGAGATCATGGCAGACAAAAGAAAGCTGGGCCTTCTGTGGATCGATGTTTTTGATCCGACAGATGCGTTCCACCGCCTTATGCTGAAAAATATCGCAACCCAGCCCATAAATGGTATCCGTGGGATACACGATGATTCCTCCATCTGAGAGACAATCGGTAATGGTACGCAAATTTCTTGCCTGGGGATTGTCTGGATGCAGCTGTAACAACATGGCTGGAAATTAATCAAAAAAAAAGTCGGTACCTATCGGATAAAAAATTAAATAGAGGGTTTGGCAACACGGATGCTGAATCAGGAAGAACCGTTAGAGGGGCCAGCAGCAAAGGCTCTGCCAGCTTTGGGGGTCGACATTCATTAACCAAAACAACTTTCTGTTAACATATAATTCCTATTAAATTTGCTTAAACTTTCAAAGCATGCATTTGCAACCTGTGGATAGGGTGACAACGATTGACCCGGCAATTTTCAGGGATAATTATTACCATGCAATGAAACCCCTGATAATAACAGACCTTGCCCGGCAATGGCCCGCTTACGAGAAATGGAACTGGGATTATTTTAAAACAGTGGTGGGCAATATCGAAGTAGGCGTATACAATAATGTAAAAAGCGATGCTTATACGCCGGTGAACAAGGCCGACGATTACATGAAGTTTGGTGAGTACCTGGATATGATCAGGCAGGGGCCGGTAGGCCTGCGAATATTTCTTTTTAATATTTTTCAGCATGCACCGCAATTGGTTTCAGATTTTACCTGGCCCGAAGACCTGATGAAAGGTTTTGTAAAACGTTTCCCGATGTTGTTTACCGGCGGTGCGGGCTCCATTACGCATATGCATTTTGATATTGATTTGTCGCACATATTGCATACGCAGTTTATCGGCAGAAAACGGGTATTGCTTTTTCCATACAGCGAGCAATATAAGCTGTACCGCAAACCTTTTGAAGTAATGAGCTTTGCCAATTTTGCTTATTATGCAGATCCTCAAAAAAGCCAGCTCGATACCAAACAGTTTCCGGCGGTGGACCAGGCAGAGGGATACGAAGTAATACTTGGTCATGGAGATACACTTTTTATGCCTGCAGGCTATTGGCACCATATGGAATATTTAGATAGCGGTTTTGCCATGAGTTTAAGGGCATTGCAGCATTCGGTGAGCGGGAAGCTACAGGGTGCCTGGAATCTTTTTGCAATGCGTCATATTGATACCCTTATGAAAAAAAGCTTCCCGGAGTGGTGGTATAATAATAAGAAAGAGAAAGCTTTGAACGCTGCCATCAAACATCAAAACCAATACCAGCAAGGTTTTAATTGATCTGAAACGATTATTTTACAAAAAAGCCCGGAAAATATTGTTTATTACGTGAACAGTCTTTACTTTTAAGCCGGCTTACATGTAAACAAGTAGCAAGTAAGTTTTCCCGGCACTGCCCGTAATCCAGATCCCCCTTCTATCATCCAATTTCCCGTACGCAGAACTATTATCCCAATTTCCTCCAACAACATCGTATTTAAGCCAGTATATTATTTTGCTGAGACGCTTTTATAGCTTTTCAATATCCCCCGCCAAAGCCATCTTCTACCCTTCTTACACACCCTGCTAACCGTTTACAACTACCATCACATGGTAAAAATCAGCTGTTTGCAGGCGGATCATTAAACTTATTTGTTGAATATCAGCATAACGTTTTCTTTTTGTGGTTTCAGAGGTAAGCACAGGCCGGCGATTTCTATCGCCGGCACTTTTTTTTGCATGGCGACAAAGCGCTCGTATTACGCATAAAAAAGGCTTCCAAAAAAATGGAAGCCCTATAACAATGCTTTATATTCCGTTTATGCAATGGTCCATGTTTCGCTGCCCCTTAGCAATTTATCAAGGTTACCCTTGCCTTTTGCGGTCTGCACTTCTTCAATCTGCATAGCCATTACTTCTTCATAACAGGGCCGGTCGTTTTCATAAAAGATACCAAACGGGCGCGGCAGATGCCCTTCCAGTTGTGGATTGTCGAACATGCGGGTAAGTGTCTGGGCCTTGAAGAAGTCTTTTTCGTCGTGTACCCATAAATCATCTGCACTGGCGCCACTGTTTAGGTCAACCACTACGGGCCGAAATCCATCCAGTTTAATACCTTTATTTTTTTGTGCGCCAAACACAAGCGGTTTTCCATGCTCTACAAATAAAGTCTCTTCCGGTTTAGTCGATTTTTCTGTAAACATCTCAAAAGCGCCATCATTAAAAATGTTGCAGTTTTGGTATATTTCAAGAAAAGAAGCGCCCTTGTGCTTATGGCTGCGCGTAAGGGCTTCCTGGAGGTGTTTGGGATCCCGATCCATGCTCCTGGCAATAAAAGTTGCGTCTGCTCCCATGGCCAGGGCCAGCGGGTTAAATGGATGATCGATGCTGCCAAAAGGTGTTGACTTGGTAATCTTTTTTTCTTCCGATGTGGGCGAATATTGCCCCTTGGTTAGCCCATAAATCTGGTTATTGAACAACAATATGTTTACATCAAAATTTCTGCGGAGCAGATGGATGGTATGGTTGCCGCCAATACTCAGGCTATCGCCGTCGCCGGTTACAATCCAAACACTCAGTTCGGGCCGGGATGCCTTTAAGCCGCTGGCAATTGCTGTAGCACGGCCATGGATAGAATGCATACCATAGGTATTCATGTAATAGGGGAACCGGCTGCTGCAGCCGATGCCCGATACAATTACGATGTTTTCTTTTGGAACCCCAATACCCGGCATAATCTTCTGCACCTGGGCTAATATTGAATAGTCTCCGCAACCGGGGCACCAGCGTACTTCCTGGTCGGTGGCAAAATCTTTCGCGGTCAGAGGGGGCAGGGAAGGTGTTATTGTTTCACTCATTTCAAACAGGCATTATATTACTTCGCTACAATGTACAAAGTTCGCTATTAATTATAAACTTTGAAAGGATATTTTAGTTGGTTTTAACGAAACAAAGAACGAGGCTATTGTGCTGAATTCAGCAATTCCTCCCAATACTCAGCCGCACGCCGGGTATGCGGTATTACAATGGTGCCACCTACAATATTGGCCACCGCAAAAATTTCATATACTTCTTCTGTAGTCAGCTTTAGCTCATGGCATTTGCCCAGATGGTATTTAATGCAGTCATCGCAGCGCAATACCATACTGGCCACCAGGCCCAGCATCTCTTTTGTTTTGACAGACAGCGCTCCTTCTGCATAAGTATTGGTATCCAGATTCCAGAGCCGCTTCATCACGAGGTTGTCTTTACCCAGGATTACCTGGTTCATCCTGGTTCGGTAGTCATTGAATTCTTTTACAAGTTCACTCATGGTATCATTATTTGATCTCAAAAATAACAAAGACAAGCATTCATCATTTACCACCCACGGAACGCTGATCAATTCGTACATTAGTCCTAAAACACCGGTATGAGAAAAACCGTAGCGCTTCTTTCAATCCTGTTCGCCTGCATTTTTGCATCAGCCCAAAATACCAGGGATCCGGTTAAAGTAACCGACCTGCTTAAAATAAAATCCATTGGCGGTGTTACCCTCAACAACGATGGCAGTAAAGCCGCTTTTACGGTTACGGTCATTGAACCCGATGGCGATACCAAGTGGGAATATAAATACGTGAATCAAATCTGGCTGGCAGCAACAGATGGTAGTGCACCCAGGCAAATAACCGGGAAGGAAAGTTCGTCTCAGCCCGCTTTTAGTCCCGATGGCAAACAACTGGCTTTTGTACGGATGGCGGATGGCAAACCGCAAATATTCCTTATTGCGCTGGACGGCGGCGAGGCGCAGCAGGTTACCAAATATAAATATGGCGCCGGTACACCCAAATGGAGCCCTGATGGCAAAGAGATCCTGTTTTCTTCCAATATCAGCCTGAAGGATTTACTAAAGGATTCTATTCTAAACCCCTCGCACGCTATACCGGCCTGGCCCTTTGAAAAACCAGGATTCGACAAAAACGAGCAATTAGCGGGGTCCGCTGCCAAGGCAGATCCTGATGGAACCATAGCGGAAGTAAGAAATTATCTCGACAATAATGTGACCGATAAAAAAGCAAGAGTGTTTAACAACCTTGACCTGCAGGACGAAACGGATGTATCCGCTGAGGTACGTTTCAACCATTTTTTTATTGTGAATGCGCAAACAGGTCTCAATCCACAAGAGGTTACACATGGCTTTTTCAGTTTTAATAGTGCTGATTTCACGCCCGATGGCAAACAATTGATCCTTTCGGGGGATATTGATTCTACACAAAATGCTGATCGATCAATGGAACATGAAATCTTCCTGGCAGAAAGGGATGGCAGCAGGCTTCGAAAACTGCTGGGTGAAGACGGTAAAAATTTTACAGGTCCCAAAATATCACCCTCCGGTAAATGGCTTGCCTTTCAGTACGGCACCACCAATTTTGTAAATATACCGGCCTTGTGCATCATGCCTTTAAATGGGGTGTCCGCCGATATAATCACGATTCCCATAGATAGGAATAAGGGTGCGCTTACCTGGAGCAATGATGAGAAATATCTTTATTTCAATTCGCCCAGTAATGGCGGACAGCCCCTGTACAGAGTTGATATAAAAACAAAACAGGCAGAGCAACTAACCGATTACAATAGCGGTGTAGTAAGTTATGATGTGGTGAACAATAAAACCTTTTTTGTAAAAACCGAACCTGCAGATCCGTTTGAAGTATACGTTGCAGATGCGACCGCGAAAAATGCAAAACGGATCAGCAGCTTCAATTACGATTGGTTGCAGAAAAAGCAATTGTCTTTTCCTGAAAAGAAAACATTTACCAACAACAAGGGACAAATAGTTGAATACTGGGTAATGAAGCCGGTTAACTACCAGGCCGGAAAAAAATTTCCGTTATTGCTGAATATACATGGGGGGCCCTCTGCCATGTGGGGGCCGGGTGAAACCAGTATGTGGCACGAGTTCCAGTTTTGGTGCGGTAAGGGATACGGGGTAGTATATTGCAATCCGCGTGGCAGTGGCGGTTATGGGCTTGATTTTTTGCGTGCGAATATAAATGACTGGGGCGCGGGGCCAACCAGCGACGTTCTAACCGCATTGGATAAAGCCGTATCAGAAGGATGGGCCGATACTTCGCGCTTAGTGGTCACCGGTGGCTCCTATGCGGGCTACCTGGTGGCCTGGATTATTGCACATGATCACCGGTTCAAAGCGGCATGCAGTCAACGCGGCGTTTATGACCTGGCTACTTTTTTCGGAGAAGGCAATGCATGGCGGCTGGTACCCGATTATTTCGGCGGCTATCCCTGGGAAGCAAATGCCAAATCAATATTGGAACGTGAATCACCCATCAGCTACGTGCAGAACATTACCACACCTTATATTATTTTTCATGGCGACAATGATCGCCGCACTGGTTTTGTGCAGAGTGAAATGCTGTACCGCAGTTTGAAAGTGCTGGGCCGGCCGGTTGAATATGTTCGGCATGCTGGTGGCACCCATGAATTGACGCGCAGCGGAAACAACCGGCAGCGCATCGACCAGATGCTGCGTACCTGGGAATTTTTCGATCGATATATCAAATAACATTGTTATTAATAAGAAGGCGTTGACAGAAAACAATTGTTGTCTTAAAAAAAATTTATACATTCATACACAAAATATCTTCTATGAAGTTTAACCGGAAAATAGTAGTAATGATAAGCATGACGGCAGTAGTAACAGCTGCTGTTGCGTTTACAGCGCCGCCCCCACAGGACAACGGCTTTAAGAACCTGAAAATTCTTCCCAAAGATATCAGCCACGAGCAATTGGGTCATATTATGCATGGGTTTAACGATGCATTGGGTGTTAAGTGTAATTTTTGCCATGCTCCTTCCAAAGACACGGCGGTGCATCATCCTGATTTTGCCAGCGATGAAAAGCCTGAAAAAGACATTGCACGTTCCATGATGAAGATGACGGTAAAAATCAATAATAAATTTTTTGGGACCAAACATGCATTTATAGGCGATTCTACCTTAACCGTTACCTGCATTACCTGCCACCATGGTCAGCCGCACCCTGAAGAACATGGCGAAGGAGGAGATATGAAAGGAGACCGACCACAGGGGCCGCCGCCCGGCGCACCAAAACAATAAACGTTTCATTAACATCATTTATATAGAACACTCCGGCATGTAGAAATCTGTCTACAAATGCCGGGGTTTTTTATTAGGGCAGCTGCTAATGCATTGTGTATAAACTGGTGGATAGCGGCATAATTTTTTTACCGTTCCTGTTAAAACAATTGATATGAAAACGTATATAATAATTGCCGCATTCACTGCTGGTATATTACTCAGTTCTTGCGGGCCAACGCAGGTAGTTGCCTCAAGGCCTGCAGACGTTATTTATACCCGCCCCGCAGTACCCGGTGAAGGCTATATTTGGATTAATGGCGATTGGTACTGGAATGGCGGAAGATATGAATGGCATGAAGGAAGATGGGAGCGGCCGAGGGCTGGCCGCATATGGCATGATGGCAACTGGTACCAGACAAAGCGTGGATGGAGATGGAACCGCGGTCATTGGTAGAACAATGGCCGACGCGATGCGCGAATCCCGCGATTTTATTTGCAAACTCCAGATACATTTTCAGGAACTCCTGAAATAAAGAAAGGGCCTTTTCGGGCCCTTCTTTGCTGTATTGAAACATTAAGTTTAATACCTGATGTTGAGATTACCAACGGTTGTTGTTACCACCATTAGAACCAGAAAAAGAACGTCTGCCGCCGCCGTTGCCGCCGCCTGTTCTTTCTTCTCTTGGTTTAGCTACTGTAACTGTGATAGCACGGCCTTCAACCTGTGCACCATCGAGTTCCTGGATAGCTTTTTGACCTGCTGTGTCATCAGACATTTCTACGAAACCAAAGCCGCGGCTTTTGTTGGTGAATTTGTCTAAAATAACTTTAGCAGATGTTACTTCTCCGTACTCTGCGAAAAACTCTTTTAAGTCTTCATCCTGTACGTTGAAGCTTAAATTTGAAACATAAATGTTCATGCTTGTAAATAAATTGATTAATTAAAAATAATCTGAGCAAAAACAGCGTAAAGAAGACTAACTAATAGCAGGAAAATGCGTAGCAGAAAAAATCGTTCAATTACAAATGCTGACTAACTCAAATCTTACTTTGCAAATATACTCCTTTTACTGAGTATTCCTGTATTTATTTATCAAACGTTTTGTTAACCGCACTGCTGAGTTCAACAGCTGCTTTTTCATGCTTTAGCACAATGTAGGCGAGAACAGCGCTGGACATCATCAATAGCCCGCCCAGCAGAAAGGAAACACCCGGGAAATGAACAGGGGCATTGTTTTTTGTAAAAAAATAAAAGAGATTGGTCATTATAAAAGGTCCGATAATGGAAGTAAGGCTCATCAAACCGGTTAATCCGCCCTGCAATTCTCCCTGTTCGTTGGCAGGTACATGGCCGGCGATGATAGATTGCAGCGCAGGGCCTGCAATACCTCCAAGACAATACGGCAATAAAAATGCAAACATCATCCAGCCCTGTGTGGCAAAGGCAAACAAAAACATGCCAATTGCATAGAACATCAGGCCCATATAAACGCTCTTTTCATTACCCAGCTTTGGATTCAATACCCGTATTAAACCACCCTGTACTGCCGCTACCAGCAAGCCAACCAGGCTTAATGAAAGACCGACCGTTTTTTCAGTCCATTTAAACCGGTACATCGTAAAAAAGCTCCAGTTACTTTGCACCGCATGCGCGCCCAGATATACCAATACCAGCGCAACAACCAATCCGCCGATCGCAGGATATTTTTGTAAATGGATCAGCGATCCGGCCGGATTTGCTCTTTTCCACGAAAAAGACCTGCGGTGGTCTTTGCTTAGCGATTCCGGCAAAACAAAATAGCCATATAGCCAATTTAGCAATGTAAGCAAGGCGGCTGCATAAAATGGCGCCCTGATGCCAAAACCCGTTAATAAGCCTCCAATGGCCGGTCCAATGATGAAGCCGAGGCCAAACGCGGCACCAAGCATACCAAAATTCTTTGCGCGGTTATCTGCATTACTGATATCAGCAATGTAGGCAGACGCGGTAGTAAAACTTGCGCCGGTAATACCGGAAATAACCCGGCCAACAAACAGCCATCCATAGGTGGGCGCCAGGGCAAGGAACAAATAGTCGATGCCAAAGCCAAACAATGAAAACAACAATACAGGCCGTCTTCCATATTTATCGCTCAGGTTGCCCAGTACCGGTGCGCAAATAAATTGCATAAATGCATACACCACCAGCAGCCATCCTCCATCCTTACTGGCCTCATTGAGGGGTATATGTTTGAGGGAAGATATCAGCCGCGGCATCACCGGTATGATTAATCCCCAACCGATAACATCTACCAGCACGGTTATAAAAATAAATCCCATGGCAGCCGAACGTCTTTCTTTCATAACAATAGAGTTGCTGCAAAGTAAATGTATAAAAGCAAATACCGGTAACGGTGCAGTCAAAAACAGTACCGCCGCCAACAAAATTGTTAACTGCTGCAGGTGCCTTGAACAATAATATATAAAAACGCGTTACATTGGCTTAGTCCAACCGGAACGAGATTTTGCATACCAGGCCAAACGTCGTTAATTGCCCGTCCTTCACATGTGCTTTAATATCCTTCACATACACAGAATCAATATTCCGGATGGTTTTGGACGCCTCAGTTACTGCGTTACGGAGTGCATCGTCGATACTTTTGTCTGAGCTGGCGATAACTTCAATGACTTTTACAATTGGCATAAACAGTGTTTTTAAATATGAATAAATAACTGGCCTCTTGCCTGGAAAGCTAATGAGACTATACTGGCAATAATATTCAGGGGGTGCAGAAAAAAGGGAAACGGATTAACCGTGTGCGGGAATTTTTGCAGTGGGTATTAAATATACAAAAGATAAACGCCTGCAGGTGCATCCGCAAAAAGAAAAGTTAAGCGCCGGAATGCTTTTAATAATTACCTAATTTTACGCCTCTTAATATCTATTTATGAACAATAGTTACCAGTTTGGAATGATCGGTTTAGGTGTTATGGGACGTAATTTTTTACTGAACATGGCCGACCATGGTTACAAAGTAATTGGATTTGACAAAGACAGCACAAAGACGACCGCCCTGGAGGCGGCCGCCACGGCAGGAACCACAGTAAAAGGCGTAGGCACCCTGCAGGAAATGATACAGCTTCTGGAAACACCACGAAAAATTATGATGCTGGTGCCCGCAGGCAAACCCGTTGATGATGTAATAGAAAGCTTATTGCCGCTGGTGCAGCCAGGTGATATTATTATTGATGGCGGCAACTCTCACTTTACAGATACTTTGCGCCGCGTTGAATACCTGAAAAGCAAGAACCTGCATTTTACCGGCATGGGTGTTTCGGGCGGTGAAGAAGGCGCCCGGAAAGGCCCCAGTATTATGCCGGGAGGAGACGCAGAAGCCTACCCGCATATCAAACCCATGCTGGAAGCAGTATCAGCCAAGGTTAACAACGAGCCCTGTGTGGCCTATATGGGAAAAGGTGCAGCTGGCCACTATGTGAAAATGGTGCATAACGGTATTGAATATGCTATTATGCAACTGATCAGTGAAGCGTATGATTTGCTGCACCGCGGGCTGGCATTAAACAACGATGAACTGCACG
>Ga0068860_100003393_pt1 | contig 16387 bp, 12 predicted proteins | sample KBSSwiS32_FD_66597 | JGI IMG/M metagenome (GOLD analysis project Ga0068860, IMG submission 66597) | Switchgrass rhizosphere microbial communities from Kellogg Biological Station, Michigan, USA - KBS Switchgrass S3-2 | ecosystem: Host-associated > Plants > Roots > Rhizosphere > Soil ... | reverse complement strand
TCGCCTCGGGGGCAAGGCACACTTCTTGGTCCAGGCGGGCGACTTTCCCGAGGCGACGCTCGAGCTCTGGCAGTCCGACGGGCGGCCCGCGGGGAGCCAAGAGCTGGCCGAGATAGCGCGCTTCAACCCGATCGTCGGCTACCGGGTGACCGTCGCGGTCGCTCCAGACAGCCGGAGCGCGTACTTCCTACCGGTCAACACCGACGGCAGCGTGGGCGACATCTTCGACGGATTGTGGCGGACCGACGGTACTCCCGCCGGTACCCGCCGCGTGGTGGCCGAACCGTGCGACCCCTGCTTCGGGGTGCGCGTGGGCGACGCGATCGTCGGCCCCGGCGGGAAATTCTTCTACGTGGTCCGCGACATCGTCGATCGATTTTCGCAGCTCTGGGTGAGCGACGGCACTGCGGCCGGCACGACGAAGCTGGTCGAAGGTCCGGGACGCTTCGACGGCGGCGAGATCCGCTCGCTCGCGCGGCTCGGTTCTCGGCTGATCTTTACCGCCTTCGATTTCGCGCAGGGTCAGGAGCTTTGGGTGACCGACGATACGGCCGGCGGAACGCGCCGGCTCGCCGATCTGCGGCCGGGTCTTCTCTCCTCGTCGCCCGAGCAGTTGGTGACGGTCGGCGGCAGGGTCTATTTCACGGCCGACGACGGCAGGACCGGCCGCGAGCTGTGGGCGACCGACGGCACCCCCGCCGGGACGAAACGGGTCGCAGACATCCGGCCAGGATCGCGCTCCTCGGTGCCGCAGGCCCTCGCCGCGATCGGCAATCGCCTGGTGTTCGCTGCCGACGACGGGATCCACGGGCTCGAAGTCTGGTCCTCCGACGGCACCGCGGCGGGCACCCGGCTCGCGAGCGACGTCCAGGTGGGGATTTTGCCGTCCTCCCCGGGCGATTTCATGGTGCTCGGCTCAAACCTGCTGTTCGTCGCCTCGCGCCTCGGCACGGGCCGCGAGCTGTTCCGCCTGCCGCTTTCGGCTCTCGGCGCCCCCTGATACCTTCTGTACCCTCTGGCCTTTCCTCGGACCCTGCCGTAAGCTCGGGGTTCTTTCCCGGCCGACGCCGGGGTCGGGAAATCCAGCCAAAATCTTCTTGCGGGGGAGTGCATATATGGCAGGTAGGACAGTAGGGATCTACGTCGACGTCGAAAACATCACGCGCAACGGCGGTTTTGGCATGCAGTACGACGTGCTGCGCGAGTTCGCCTGCCGCGACGGCGCCGACGCCGCGCGCATCAACGCTTATGTTCGCTTCGACGAAGAGCGGTCGCGACGCAACGATCCGACCTACGCCAAGGTGCTGGAGTTCCACAACCGGTTGCGCGACATCGGGTACAAGGTGGTGGAAAAGCCGATCCGCTGGCAGTTCGATTCGGTGACCGGCGAGCGCTACGGCAAGGCCAACGCCGACATGGACATGGCGGTCGACATGCTGCTCCAGTCCGAGCGGCTCGACCGCGTGCTGCTGGCGACCGGAGACGGCGATTTCACCAAGGTCATCGAGGCGCTTCAGTACCGCGGTCTGCGCATCGAGGTGGTGGCGTTTGAAAACGTCGCCGAATCGCTGCGCAACCAGGCGGACCTGTTCGTCTCCGGCTATCTGATTCCGAACCTGCTGCTGCCGCCGAGCCAGGCCGATCGCCGCCACTGGAACGACGAAGGCTCGCGGGTGCGCGGCATCTCCTACTGGGTGGACAAGGAGAAGAAGTACGGTTTCATCCGCTTCTTGACCACGGTGAACGACAACCTCTGGATCTACGACTCGCGTCGCCCGGGTTCGCCCTACGGCAACAGCTTCTTCCACATCTCGCAGCTGCGCGACTCGAACGTCTTCGACCGGCTGCCCAATCGCGAAGTGATCCTCGAATACACCTTGCGGAAAGGCGAGAAAGGCTGGGAGGCCGAGGACATCGTGGCGGTCGGCGGCATGCCGCGCGCGCCGTTCTCCCCCTGGTCGCCGACCTCCGCGGCGGCGGCGCACTTGATGGCGACGGAGACCGGCACCCATGCGATCGCCGGGCTCCGCTCCGAGACCGGCACGCACTCGATCGCCGGCCTGCGCGGCGACACCGGCACCCATTCGATCGCGGGCCTGCGGGCGCCGGTCTGGGCCGAACGCGAAAGCGCGGCGCGGACGCCGAGCCCGGTACCGAACGATCTCGAGCCCGAAGGCGATCCGGACGACGACACGGAAGACGACGCGGGCAACCGGTAGGGATTTCGCCCGCGGCGAGCCGAGGCCTGGCTGTTCAGGTCCCGCTCTCGCGGGCTTCGCGGCGCGCCATCGTCTGCCACGCCGCGGGCACGAAGAAAGTCAGGAACACCGCGAGCAACCCCCAGGACATCAACCCGTAGCGCATCTCGAACGACGGCGTCGCAAAGTGCAGCCCGTAAAGCCCGAGATTGACCGCGAGCGTGCCGTAGAGCAGGACGCGATGGCGCAGCAGCGGCACGATCAGCAGCATCTGCCAGTAGTAACAGGTGGTGAGCACCAGGACGAAGACCGCGACTAGCCCAAGCATCGCCGCGCGCGCCGGTTCCATCCGCCAGGCGGCGGCGCCGATCAGGAAGAGTAGGACGCTTTGTGCGAGCCAGAGTACGGGACGGCGCGCTTTGGCGAGGGCGTCCATCTTCGCCTGCCAGACAATCCAAGGCTCGGGAAGCGAAAAGTCGACCAGATCGCGGCGAAGCGTCGGGCCGTCGTAGAGAATGGTGTCCGCGAGGCCGACGTTGTTGGTGAGCCAGGTGTGGGAATGCTGAGAGATGTGCTCAGCGAATTCGTTCCACGCCCCGGGGCCGCGGCCGGTGAGGCAACCGGCGCCCCACGCCAATCCTAAAGTCATCACGAGGCCGACCGCGAAATTGAGTGCCCAGCGCGGCCGTTCGCGACGAATCAGGGCGCGCAGGGCCACCACCGCCGGACCGACCAGGAACAGAACGGGGAAGATCCGCACCGCCGCCGCGTAGGCGAAGCAGGCGCCGGCCCAGCGGTAGCGCTTCTTTTCCAGCAGGCAGATGCCGATGGCGATCGCAGCGAGCCAGTCCTCGCGCAGGAACGCGCCGCCGACCCAGAAGAAGCGCCCGGCGTAGTTGATGCCGAACAGCGCGAGCGCCAGGCACCCCCAACGGGTGCCGTAGGTGCGCGAGACGACGACGAACAGTGCGGCGAGCAGCAGCAGGTCGAGGATCGCGAACGCGGAGAGAGTTCCCTCGTCGATTCTCGGCCAGCCCGCGAACAGCCGCGCCACGAAAGTCCAGCTCGGCGGCGGGTTGAAGCCATGGTCCCGGCGGATCGCGGAGAGATATCCGGCATCATTGTGCTCGACGAAAAACTGGTTGTCCGCCACGAACGCGCGCCAACGTTCCGGGCTGAATTTCGCCACCACCGCCTGCCGGCGGGCGAGCGCGTCGGGCGAGCCGGTCGCCACCACTTTGTTCGTCCGCAGATCGCGATAGTTGTCTTGCACGTGGGCGTCCGGGTCGCTCGCGCGCTGCGCTTCGATCGATGCGTCGTACAGACCGTCGTAGCCCAGCTCGGGAAAATACTTGGCGCCGAGCGCGTAGTGGAACTGCTCCCAATGGTGGATGAAGCTACGGCCATGGAACGCGCCGAAGTTCAGGTAGCCGGCGGCCGCCAGAATCGCCGCGAGGGCGAGCGCCCGCCCCGCCCGATGCGTGGGCACCGAGGGCGAGAATTCGCGGATCATCAAGAGCGCCACGACGATCACCGCCAGCACGACCTTCACCCGGATTTCGGATTCTTCGTTCTGCGGAAAGTCGGGGCGCCAGACATTGAATAGAACTGGAACGCCGAGCGCCGCGAGCGCCCAGAGGGCGGTTCGCGCCTTGGCGTACGAAGGGGGATCCGCCGGCTTGGATGTCTTGGCCATGAGGGCGTCGGCGTCGATGATAGCTCCCGCTGACCTTTCACGGAGATGACGGCCGCCTCGAACTCGGTAAAATACCGCCATGCCCTCTTTTCTTTGGAACGGCCCCGACGACTCAACCGTCACCCTCATCCTCGCCCACGGCGCCGGCGCGCCGATGGATTCGCCGTTCCTCGAGAAGTTCGCACGCGGTCTCGCCGATCGGGGGATTCGCGTCGCGCGGTTCGAGTTTCCCTACATGCATGCGCGCCGGGAAGAGGGGCGCGGGGGGCCTCCCGACCGGACTCCCGTACTGCTCGACGCCTGGCGCGCGGCCTACGCTGCTGTAGAGGCCGACTCGGCGGGGCGTGTCGCGATCGGCGGCAAATCGCTCGGCGGGCGGATGGCGAGCATGATCGCCGACGAGGTCGGCGCCGCTGGGCTCGTCTGCCTCGGCTATCCGTTCCACCCGCCGGGGCAGCCGACGAAGCTGCGGACCGCGCATCTGGAAACTCTCCGCACCCCGACGCTGATCGTCCAGGGGACGCGCGATCCGTTCGGCACGCCGGAGGACGTCGCGGGTTACGCGCTTTCACCCGCGATCCGGATCGAATGGCTCGAATCGGGCGAGCACTCCTGGAAACCGCTTGCCCGCTCAGGTAGGACCGAGGCGCAGAACATGGAGCAGGGAATCGAGGCGGTCGCGGGGTTTTTGACCCAGGCCTGCGGCCTGGGCTGACGTGACGCGGCCCTTCAGGCCGCAACGTAACGTGCCGCGGTGCTTGGTTTTAGGCCTGAAAGGCCGTCTCACGTTAGCCCAGGCCGCAGGCCTGGGTGGGTGGGCTCAAACCCGGGCGTGCAGTTCTTCCAGAATCGCCGCGAGATCGGGTTTGATCGTCAGCACCCCCGCGAGCGGATCTTCCCCCAAGGCGCGCACGCGGCGGGGGACCGAGCGGATGGTGAATTTGCTCGGATGCAGGGTGCTCTTCAGCTCCTCCCAGCGCAGCGGGGTCGAGACGGTAGCGCCCGGCCGCGGCCGGGCGGAGAAAGGGGCGGCGATCAGCTTGCCGCGGCCATTCTGGAGGAAGTCGATGTAGACCCGGCCGCGGCGGGCGGCGAGGTTGCGCTCGATCGTCGCGATCTTCGGCAGCTCGTGCGCCGCGTGGCGGGCAATTACCTCGGCGAGTTGGCGCGCCTGCTCGAAGCCGCATTGGCGCCCGAGCGGCAGCAGGATATGCAGCCCCGAGCCGCCGCTGGTCTTCAGGAACGGTGTCCAGCCGATGTCGCGGCAGAAGTCGCCCAAAAAACGCGCGATTTCGATCACGTTGGGGAAAGGCGCCCCTTTCGGATCGAGATCGAGGATCGTCCAGTCGGGGCGGTCGAGGGCATCCGCGCGGCTCGCCCAGACGTGGAGCGGGATGACACCTAAGTTCGCGAGGAAAGCGAGCGTATCCGCGTCATCGCACAGGATGTAGTGGATTTCGCGTGGCCCGGCGTCGCCCCCTTCGCTACGGATCGCCACGGTGCGAATCCATTCCGGCAGGAAGCGCGAAGCGTCCTTTTGATAGAAAGATTTTCCTTCGATTCCGTCCGGGTAGCGATCGAGCACCAACGGGCGCTCGGCGAGGTAGGGAAGAATCGCGGGCGCGATCGCGCGATAGAAATCGATCAGATCGCCCTTCGTGTACCTCTCCTCCGGCCAGAACACTTTCTCCCGAGAGGTGAAGACGAGCTTGCGCTTCGAGGCGGTGGGTGGCAGCGGCGCGGGCGGCTCGGCGCCGTCGTCATCGTCGCCCCTCGTACTCTCTGGATGCATCGAGGCGCCTTGCCGCACGCACTCTTCGACCGGTTTGTCGTCGCGCAGGCGGAGGAAAACCGGATGGCGCAGGTGAGCGTCGTTCGTCCATTCCTTGAACCGGACCTCGATCGCGAGCCGCGGTTCGAGCCAGACGTGGCGTCCGCTCTTCGGCAGCGCTCCGGAGACGACCGGCTTCTCGCGCCGGAACGGTTCGAGAGTCTGCCGGATCTGGTTCAGCTGTTTTTCGGTAAAGCCGCTGCCGACGCTGCCGGCATAGCTCCAGCCGTCCCCCTCGCGGACCGCGACGTGAAGCCCGGCAAATCCCGGCCGACCGCGCGATTCCGATTCCTTCCAACCGACGATCGCGAAGTCGCCGGTTTGATCGATTCGGACCTTCAGCCAATCCGCGTGGCGCCCGTTCCGGTAGGGCCCGGCCGCGCGCTTCGCCATGATCCCTTCGAGGCCGAGGGCGGCGACGGCGCCGTGCAGGTCGACGCCGCGGGTCTCGACGTGGTCGGTGTAGCGGATCACCCCGGCCTGCGGCAACATCCGTTCGAGCAGGCGTTTTCTTTCGACCAGCGGCAGCGGTCGCGCATCGAAACCCTCGAAACCGAGGAGATCGAAAGCATAGAACGTCGACGGGTTTTCCACCGCCGCCCGTTCCGCTTCGAGCGCGCCGCCGATCAGGCCGCGCTGCTGCAGACCTTGAAAGCTCGGATGCCCCGAGTCGTCGACCACCACGACCTCGCCGTCGAGGACGAAAGAGGTATAGGGAAGCGCCGCGATCGCGCGGGCGATCTCGGGAAAAGTGCGCGTGGCGTCGCGCCCGCTGCGATAGAGCAGACGCGCCTCGCCGTCGCTTTTTTCGGCCAGCAGCCGGTAGCCGTCGTACTTGAGCTCGAACAGCCAGCCGGCGCGGGAAAACGGCTGTTCGCGCGTCTCGGCGAGCATCAGCTTCACGTCGCCGGCCGCAAGGTTCTTCTCGGGCGCCTTCTGACGCGCCAGCTCGGCGCGGATCTCCTCGGCGCGCGGGTCGCCGTCTCGCAGGTCTTCGACCGTCAATCCCGAAAGGATCGACCGCGGCGAAAAGCCCTCCTCGCCGGAGGCGTTCGCCCATTGGTCGCGCTCTTTGATCAGCAGCCAGCCGGTCGGGTCTTTTTTCAATTTGACCAGCGTCCACCGGCCGCGCAACTTATAACCTTTCAATTCGAACAGCAGCTTGCCGGTTTCCAATCCTTCTTCCATGTCCTCCAGAGGCACGTAGCGCCCGCGATCCCAGACGATCATCTGCCCCGCGCCGTAATTTCCTTTCGGGATGATCCCTTCGAAATCGGCGTATTCGAGCGGATGATCCTCGACGTGGACCGCCATGCGCTTTTCGTGCGGATCGTCCGAGGGTCCTTTCGGCACCGCCCACGACTTGAGCGCGCCGCCGATCTCCATGCGCAGATCCCAATGAAGCGCGCGCGCCGCGTGTTGTTGGACCACGAACAGCCGCGGCCGGTCTGCGCCGTCCAACCCCATCGGTTCGGGGGTGTGCGCCGCGTGGCGTTTCGCGCGGTACTTCGCCAGGCCGTGAGAGCCTGCCGAGCTTTGCGGGCGAGGATCGGATTTCTCTGGTTTCATCGGCGTTTAGACCGGAGTATGATAGCTCGCATGAGCGCACGAGCCTACGCTTCCGGCACCGTCTCCTTCGGCCTCGTTTCGATCCCGATCAAGCTCTACTCGACCGGGGAAGCCTCGACCGGCATCCATCTGAACATGCTGCACAAGAAATGCGGCACGCGGCTGAAGCAGCAGTACATCTGCCCGACCGACAACGAAATCGTCGGAAAAGACGAGATGGTGAAGGGTTACGAGTACACCAAAGGGCAATACGTTCTGTTCAGCGAGGACGAGCTGAAAGCCCTGATGCCGGAGCCGACCAACGCGATCGACATCACGGAGTTCATTCCGCTCGACAAGGTAGATCCGATCTATTTCGAGAAAACCTATTACCTGGGGCCGGACAAAGGGGGCGACCGCCCCTACCTTCTACTCTCTCAAGCGATGCGCGACACCGGCCGCGCGGCGATCGCCCGCTACCGGGCGCGCGGCAAAGACTACCTGGTCCTGCTCCGGCCGTTCGAGCAGGGCGTGGTGATGCAGCAGCTGCGCTACACCGATGAGATCCGCGCGTTTTCCGAAGTGCCGATCGGCAGCGCGGAGGTGAAGCCGGCGGAGCTGAACCTGGCGAAGATGCTGATCGATCAGATCGCCGGCGAGTCGTTCAAGCCCGAGCAGTACGAAGACGAAGTGAGGAAGAAGACCCGCGAGCTGATCGATAAGAAGGTCGAGGGCGAAGAGATCACGGCCGCCGTCGAAGAGGCGCCGAAGGCGCAGATCATCGACCTGATGGCGGCCTTGAAGGCGAGCCTCGCGAACGCGGGCGGGGCAGCCAAAGGCGACGCCAAGGCGGATCGCAAGCCGGCCAAGCCGAGCCCGAGAAAGCCCGGCAAAGCGGCCGACGACGAAAAGCTGGCCGAGGTCACCCCCATGCGCAAGCGAGCCGCACGCGGGTAGGGGCGGGGTTTCCCCGCCTCTAGATCGCGCCGCGCCGCCCCGGGCGGGGAAACCCCGCCCCTAGATCGCGCCACGTCGCCCCGGGCGGGGAAACCCCGCCCCTACGAAACCTCGCGGCGTTAGACTGCAATCGATGTCCCGTTCCTCCCCAACGCGCGCGAAGCCGCTCGCGGTGCCCGCCGCGCCGCTCGCTGGATTTACGCTCCGCGAGGCGGCGGGGCTGGTCGGCATCACCGAGTCGCGCCTACGCGCCTGGGTGCGTTCCGGCGTGCTGACCCCCGGCACGGGGACTTTCGCCCAGCCGCGCTTCCATTTTCAAGATCTGGTTCTCCTGCGCGCCGCGCGCGAGCTGAGCGACGCCCGGGTTCCCGCCCGGCGCATCCGCCATGCGCTCGAACGGCTTCGCGAGCAGCTGCCGCAAGGGAGGTCGCTCTCGGCCGTCCGCATCCTCGCCGAAGGGGGAGAGGTGGTGGCGCGCGACGAGCGCTCGACCTGGATTCCCGCCTCCGGTCAGGCGCTGTTCGATTTCGCAGTCGCCGACCTCGCCCGCGAAGCGGCGCCGTTCGCCCGCAGGAGCGCCGCGCGTCTGGAAGAGGAGCGCGACCTCGACGCGGAGGATTGGTATCGCCTTGGCTGTGAATTTGAAGAGACCGACGTGGCCGAAGCCGAACGGGCCTACGCCCGGGCGCTGGCCCTCAGCCCCGATCACGCCGACGCCCATTTGAACCTCGGCCGCATCCGTCACGAAGCGGGGGCGGCGGAGGAAGCCGAGAGCCACTACCGCGCGGCTCTCGCCGCCTCGCCCGGCAACGCGACCGCCGCCTTCGACCTGGGCGTGGCGCTCGAAGACCTCGGCCGGCTCGAAGAGGCGGCCGCCTCCTACTACGCGGCTCTCGACGCCGATCCCGGCTACGCCGACGCCCACTGGAACCTCGCGGGCGTCGCCGAAAAGATGGGCGCCACGGCAGAGGCGATCCGCCACCTCTCGGCCTACAAAAGCTGGCTCGACGGCCGGCGCTCCTGAAATACCGGGAAGATTTCCTAGAAGGCTAAGTCGAGGGTGTGCTCGTCCTGGGACCGCCGGCGGCTCGCCGGCGCGAACGCCGAGCGGCCTCCAGCGCTCGCCGTAGGGGGGGCGGCTCATCATCGCCAAAAACGCCGCCGAGCCGGCGGCGGTCCCAGGACGAGCACACCCGCTGGTGAGCCGATTGCGATTCCTTGGCGCTCGGTTCGAGGCAGAGATTGCGCCGTTGCTCATCCTAGGGCGGCACCCTGTCCGGTTGACAAATAGTCGAATGGCTATACGCTCACGCCTCGTGAACCTCACCTTTCCTCATTCTGTTCCGTTGCGCCTGTCTGCCTGTCTATCTGGCTTGAAAGGAGATCTCAACCCATGAATCGGTCTCGCTCGTCTCTCCTCCTTCGGAGCGCCGCTTTGATCCTTCTCTCGGTGCTCGTCCTGCCGCAGGTGGCGTCGGCCACGCCTTCGCGCGTCACGCTCTCCGGCGATCTGGTCGGCCTTTCGGCCGCCGACCGCACCGTTTCCGTTCGCAGCGCCGGCGGCGCGCAGGTCATTCTGCGGGTCACCAACAGCTCTTCGCTCAAGCGCAACGGCGCGTCGATCCAGATCACCGGCCTCGCCCTGCGCGACCGGGTGAACGTTCAATACGTGGTGGCCTCCTCGGCGCTCGTGACCCTGAAGGCGCAGGGACCGGCGGTGACCAGCACCCGCGGCACCCCTACCGCGCTCGATACGGCGGCGGGTCGGATCTCGCTCCGGACGCCAAACGGCTCCCGGACATTCCTCCTCGGGCCCGCGACGCTGATCGCGCGCAACGGTCGGGCCGCGTCGCCGCAGGATCTGACGCTACGCGACACCCTGCTCGTCCACTCGCGAGCGGGAGCCCGGAGCCCGGCGACCGCGCTCGACGTCGTATCCGACGGCCCGGAAGCGGACGAAGTCGAAGGGACGATCACCGCGATCGCCGATCCGGACGTGACGATCACCCCGCAGCACGGCCCGGCGGTCGTCGTCCACGTGGTCGCCACCACGATCATCGAGCTGCACGACCAAGGCACGGAGACGGCCGGCACGATCGCGGATCTTGCGGTCGGCCAGCATGCCGAGTCGCATTTCGATCCGGCGACCAACAACGCGATGCGCATTGACGCCCGCGTCGCGGGCAGCCATTCGCTCCGCGTCCAAGGCACCGTGACCGCCGTCGACGCAGCCGCTTCGACCCTGACCATCACGCCGCGGACCGGCAGCCCGGTCGATCTGACCACCGACTCGAACACCCGGATCAGCCTGGACGAGGCTCCCGCGACCTTGGGCGAAATTCCGGTCGGAGCCAAGGCGCACGCCCGCTACGACGGCACGACGCTCGTCGCTTCCGAAATCGAGGCCGAAACCGAGGGAGACGGGCACCCCGAGCGGCAGGTGGAGGGTCTGGTGACCGCCGTTTCCGCGACCGGGATTACGATCGACCCGCAGCACGGCGCGCCGGTCGAGTTGACTGTCGATAGCAGCACCGTGGTCCGGATCAACGGCCATGCCGCCGCGTTGGCGGACATTCCGGTCGGCTCCCGTGCCCACGGCAAATATGACGGCACGACGCTCCTCGCCTCGCGCATCGACGCGGTCGTGGTGCCGGCGAACCGGTTCCGCAATGTCGAAGGGGACGTGACGGCGGCGTCCGCCACCTCCGTCACCATCGCCCCGCACCACGGCTCGGCCGTAGTCCTGGTGCTCGACGCAACGACCGTGATCGTCCGCCGCGGCCACCCGGCTACCGCGGCCGACATCCACGTCGGCGACAAAGCCGGGGCGCGCTACGTCGCCTCGACGCTGCTTGCCAAGAGCGTCCGCATCCACTAGGAAGACGAGGGCGTCTCAGCAGTTCTTCGAGGACGAGCCCGGCGCGCCTTGTCGCGCCGGGCTCGTCCTCGTTTGTCCCCTCGAAGTTGCCCGTCGCCCCCCGGGATGGTAGCCTTCCGCGGTTTCAGGCGGTGGTCCTTCTGTCCCCCGAAGGTTCTAGAGCAGGCAATCGGCGCGAAGATTCGGCGGTTTGCCGTTTTCGATCGAATTCGATCTTGGAAGAGGTTCGAGACCCATGAGCAGCAGCACGCATCTGACCCGCAAAGAGATCAAGCGCGACGAGGTGGCCGAGGCCGTCGGGCGCTCCGTGGATTATGCCCAGTCCCATGGCCGGACGATCGGCCTAGGGATCGGCGCCGTCGTGCTGGTGCTCTTGCTGCTCCTCGGGTACTGGGCTTACCACGCTTCGCAGCGCGGCAAGGCGAGCGTGGCGCTCGGGGAGGCGTTGCAGCTGGCCGGCGCGCCGATTCAAGCGACGGGAGCCAAGCCGGACGATCCCGACGCGCCGAGCTTCGCGACTCCGGAGGCGCGCCGCGCCCGGGCGAAGAAGGCGTTCGAGAACGTCCGCGAGTCGTACCGCTTCTCCTCGGCCGCCGACGTCGCCACCGTGTACCTCGGTCAGATCGCCGCGGAAGAGGGCAAGCTCGATGAGGCGAGGAAGCTCTGGGAGGACTACGTCGAGGACCATCCGAACGACATGCTGGCGGGCAACGTGAAGTTGAACCTGATCGAGCTCGACCGCCGGGCGGGCAAGACCGACGCGATCGTCGCTTCCTTGGAGAAGATGCTCGACGCTTCCGACGGGCCGTTACCGAAGGACGCGATCCTCTACGAGCTCGCCACCGCGTACGAGGCCGCCAAACGCGACTCCGAGGCGAAGAAAACCTACCAGCGCATCCTCGACGAGTACCCGCAGTCGGGCTACCACACGCTCGCGCAGCAGAAGGTGGGCGGCGGAGCGGGCTCGCCGCTCGGCCAATCGCCGGGCTGATCCGGCTCACCTCGTTCTTCCGCGCGCTCCGCCGATGACCCTCCCGTACGCGTTGCTCGAGCGGAAGCGCTCCGGGGGGGAGCTGTCGCCGGCGGAAATCGGCGAGATCGTCCAGGGCGCCGTCGACGGCTCGTGGAGCGAAGGACAGCTCGGCGCGTTCCTGATGGCCGTGGCGATCCGCGGCCTCTCCGAGCCGGAGACCTCCGCGCTCACCCGCGCGATGCTCGATTCGGGGGAGCGGTGGCGGCTCGCCGAGGACATGCCCACGGTCTGCGACAAGCATTCGACCGGCGGGGTCGGCGACAAAGTGTCCCTCACCCTCGGGCCGTTGCTCGCCGCCTGCGGCCAGCCGATCGCCATGCTGGTCGGCCGCGGGCTGGGCCACACGGGCGGCACGGCCGACAAGCTCGAAAGCATCCCCGGCTTCTCGCTCGATCTCGACCGCCGCAAGTGCTTGCGGTTGCTCTCCCGCTGCGGCCTCGCGATGGGGATCGCCACCGCCGCCGTGGCCCCCGCCGATCGCCGGCTCTACGCGTTGCGCGACGCGACCGCGACGATCGATTCGATCCCGCTGATCGTCGCCTCCATCCTGTCGAAAAAGCTCGCCGCCGGCCCGGCCGCCGTGGTGTTCGACGTCAAGGTAGGGGAGGGCGCGTTCCTGCCCGACCTGGACCGGGCGCGCGAGCTGGCGAACCGGCTGGCCGGCACGCTCGCCCATCTCGGGATTCCGGCCACCGCTTTCCTGACCGACATGAACCAGCCGTTGGGAGTCTGGTCGGGCAACGCGGCGGAGGTGCTCGAAGCGATCGAGTGCCTGGAAGGCGGCGGCCCCGCCGACTTGCGCGAAGAGACCCTCGTGTTCGCCGAAGAGGCGTGTGCGCTCATGGGCCGTCCGGTCAGCCGCCCGGTGCTCGAACGAGCGCTCGACGACGGCTCGGCGCGCGAGCGTTTCTTCCAGTGGGCGGAGCTGCAAGGGGCCGATCCAAAATGGCTGGCCCATCCGCGGCTCGACCTTGCGCCGGCCGAGCATTCGTTGCCCGCCGCACGCTCCGGCTGGCTGGCCCGAGTCCGCACGCGCGAGCTGGGCCTGCTGCTGGTCGAAGCGGGAGGAGGCCGCGCCCGCCCCGCCGACCCGATCGATCACGGCGTGGCGCTCGCGGTCCGCGCCCGGCTCGGCGACCGGGTGGCGGCGGGGGACGAGCTGGGGCGCATCCACCTGCGCTCGCCCGACCCGGCGCTCGCCGGACGTTTCGCCGCCTGTTTCGAGATCGGCCCCGAGCCTCTCATCCCGCCTGCCCTCGTCGTAGAGCGAATCGGATTTCCAGGGTAGGGGCGGCCCCCCGTGGCCGCCCCGGAATCACGCCCCCCTGTCTCGCCTGGGGTGCGCCGCGGCACTTAAAGGCAGGGGTGCCTGCGCCCTTAGGTCGTTGTTTACCCACAGCACCCAACCGTTCGGTCCCTACCGCCCTTGGAGGAATCCGCGTTGAATAGCGAGAAGTATTACCTCAAACCCAACGTGCTGGCCGAGCCCCTGGTCGGCAGCTGGTATGCCTGGCCGCACCTGCTGCCGCCGGCCACCTATGGCTTGAACGTCCTCGAACGCCACCTGTCGATCATGAAGTCGTACGTCCAGGCGCCGATGGTCCATTGGGCGGCGGTGAAGAACCCGGCGATGCTCGGCGGGCCGTTCGTCAACTATCCGCCGAACCGGGCGAACGACGTCAAGGCGCTGGTCGAGTGGACGCAACGCGAGCAGGCCGAGCTGATCGTGCTCGCCAAGGCGATCAAAGAGCTGGACGAGATGCTGCGCAACGAGGCGAAGGGCTTTTCGCTCGAACCGCTTTATCCGCGCGTGCCCGAGCCGCTGCGCGGCTACGTCGAGCTGCTCTACGACCTCAACAACAACCCGTCTTTCCGTCTGATCGAGCGGCTGCTCTATTCGAGCAAGTATTACCGCACCGATTACCAGGAGCTGTCGCTGCGCCTGATGGACGACGAGCAGGACCGGCCGTTCGTGCTCTCGACGCCGAATCTCGCGGGGCCGGAGACGGTCCGCTTGAAGATTCCGTTCATGAGCCCGGCGATCGACGAGCTGTTCAAGATGAAGCGGGCGCCGCAGACCTTCGGCTTCATCAAGGAGATGCTTGGGCTTCCCGACGAGCACGACGAGCGCTTCCGGACCTTCCTGACGACGGACGTGCCCGCCCCGTATCGGCGGTACGAGGGGAACAAGCTGCGCACCCGCTATTTCGGCCACGCCTGCATTCTGGTCGAAGCGCCCGGCTTCTCGATTCTCTCCGATCCGGTCATCGCCTACGACGAACACGAGGGCCTGCCGCGCTACACCTACGCCGATCTGCCGGACGAGATCGACTATGTGGTCATCACCCACAACCACCAGGACCACATCCTGCTCGAGTCGATGCTGCAACTGCGGCACAAGGTGAAGAACATCATCGTGCCGAGGAACGGCGGCGGATACCTCGCCGACCCGTCGCTCAAGCTGTTCCTGCAGAAGGTCGGCTTCAAGAACGTCTACGAGATCGACGAGATGGAAACGATCGAGATGGATGGCGGCTCGATCACCGGCATCCCGTTCCTGGGCGAGCACTCGGACCTGAACATCCTCACCAAGATGGCCTATATGGTGAAGACCGAGCAGGGGAGCCTGATGCTCGCGGCCGATTCGTGCAACGTCGAGCCGCGGGTCTACGAGCACGTCCAGGCGGTGGTCGGCAACATCGACATCCTGTTCCTCGGCATGGAATGCGACGGCGCGCCGCTCTCGTGGCTCTACGGTCCGCTGATCACCAAGCCGGTCGACCGCAAGATGGATCACTCGCGCCGCCTCTCGGGCTCGAACTACGAGCGCGGCATCGAGATCGTCAAGAGCTTCAACTGCCGCGAGGCGTACGTCTACGCGATGGGCATGGAACCCTGGCTGCGCTACATCATGGCCAAGGAATACGCGCCCGATTCCGATCCGATGATCGCCTCGGACAAGCTGATCCAAGACTGCCGCGACCACGGCATCACCGCCGAGCGCCTGTTCGGCGAAAAAGAGCTGGCGGTTTCGGGGGCCTGAGGTTGAGCCCGGCAGCTGTTCACGAACCTAACGAAAGGAGAGAGCGATGCGCAAATTCTCGATCAGGAAGCTGGAGCTGTCCAAAGAAACCCTTCGGAGCCTGGACGGAAGGATGATGGGAAAGGTCGATGGCGGCCTCGAGTGTCCCACTCTGCACTGCACCGATCCCGAGTACGGTTGCACGGCAAGCAACTGCGACCTGGGCGCCTGACGCGGAGGGCTCGGCATCCGAATCGTCATCCTGTTCCCCTCTCGGTTCCGTGAAGCGGAGGGGCGCACGGCCGTGCCTGGCACTGGTGGCCCGGCCGTACGAAGGTGGGCGAAGACTCGGTTCGGACCTTCGTCCGTCCGAGCGAAGAGCCGAGCGCGCTACCGATCGAGTGTTCAGCTTCGGGGGCTTAAAATCGAATGAAGGCGGGGACATGTCCCCCGCCCTTTCGTTCGCTGTGTTGGCGCCGTCAATTCCGAGGATCAGGCGCAGTTCCAGCACGTGTCCCAGTGATACGTATACACCGGGTCGCAACTGCCTCGCAGGCTGACTCCGCCCTGCGCCTGCTCCAGCGGCAACCGGGTTTCCAGATTTTTGATCGTCTGTTTCGAGAGCGAAAGCTTTCTATCTTTACTTTTCATGACCCCTCCGTCAGACGGTAGCCGAGCGGCACTTGGTGCCCGCCCAAAGCTCCGGTGAATTTCAGAGTTTCGAGAAGACTAGGCTCCACGCGGTTCCTCGTCAACTTGACGATTCAACGGCGATACCCGCTTTTACGGCACCACCTTGCGGACCACCACGTCGAAGCCGGTGGCGCCGCGGAAGGTCGAGTAGCCGGCGACTCCATTGCCGGTTCGGGTCAGGCCGTAGCGCAGGTCGAATTGATTGTTGGCGGTCGCGGAATTGACTCGGAATTCCGCCCCCAAGCCGCCGATTGGTGAGATCTGTCGGCCGTAGACTCCCGTGCCGCTGCCGTCCTGCGTAAAGCTGAGCCAGCCGGCGAGGAAGCCGCCCGTGTGGGTCAGGACCGGTCGGCCCCCTGCCTGGATCTCGGGCAGGAAGACGTTTACCCGGCCGGGACCGGCGACCACCGAGCCATCTTCGCGAATGATGATCCCGAGCACGCCGATGCCGTGGCCGAAGGCGTCCGGCGGATCGATGCCGTCGTCCGACCATTCGACGAAGATCCAAACATCGTTCGCGATCGCGACTCC
>Ga0068860_100003391_pt1 | contig 16392 bp, 19 predicted proteins | sample KBSSwiS32_FD_66597 | JGI IMG/M metagenome (GOLD analysis project Ga0068860, IMG submission 66597) | Switchgrass rhizosphere microbial communities from Kellogg Biological Station, Michigan, USA - KBS Switchgrass S3-2 | ecosystem: Host-associated > Plants > Roots > Rhizosphere > Soil ... | reverse complement strand
GCCTCCGTGCTTTGACTGCAACATCGTTGTCGATGATGTCGAGGTCCCCGAAAGGTCCCCGCATCCAGTAGGTCTGCGAAGAGTCACCGAAGGTCATCACGGGACCCGAGACCTGCGGAATCTCCTCACCGATGGGGAAGTCGTGCTCCCCCGGAGAAATCGTCGGGTAGAACTGTCGCAACCCGTGAGCAGGGTCGGGAAGCGTTACCCACAATGCAACAACATAGATCGGAAGCTCCGAGTTGTTCACGACGTGGAAGTATGCTTCACCGTCTCCATCCCGTTTGATCCACACCCCCACCCTTGAAGCTTGCTTTGCGCGATTCTCCGTCTCTAACATCTCGATCTGTCTCGCTTGCAAGCGGAAAGCTCTCGCAGCGAACCAGACCGCTAACGAAGCAGCACAGAACGCGAGAAACCCGCTCACACCTGCGATCCAGTCAGGAAGGGTTCCGAAGTCGATCCACGCTGACCACTTGTCTGCGCGAGCAGTGGCGGAGTCACTGAGCGGGGGGAGCTGCACGCACCCGATTCTAGTGCGCACCACCGACAGTTCCGCGCACGGTCAGCTCCACACCTCTCGCAGGTGCTCGCGTCGGATCTGCTCCCATGCAGGGTCACCCACGGGTGTCTCCGACAGACCCGCGGCTTGCATGATCCCTGCGAGTCGAGCTGCTGTCATCTCGGTTCCGAGTTCGAGCGTCTCCCACCTGCTACCGGAAACATACTTCCCGATCGTCCTCCCGCGGAGGTGGTCGAGGATCTCGCGCTTATCAGCTTCCAGCATTAGTTTCCCTCCCTAACCGTTTAACTACCGTGCGCTCCCATTTAATCATTTAACGACGTCGCAGAAAAAAATTCCCTTGCCCGCGGCGCACACGTGACCGGGGGTGGGGAGGGGGTCCCCCGGGTACCGGTCGCTCACTCGCGGTTCGACTTCGCAATTCACAATCTCAATTCCATTTACCATCGCGACTACTCATTGCTTCGAGCGTGTTGCAAGTGCAATGAGTAGTCACGAAACTGAATAGAATAGCTTTGATTCAAGCAATAGGTGAGTACAACTCACCTGCTCCGACAGACACGAGCAACACGTGAGCGACAGAGTCAGCGTGACTCACACTCAGCTCATGCAGCTCGCCCGCTTCACCACGTCCTACCTGTGCACCTGGTCCGAGCGTGATGCTGCGACGCTGACGTTCATCGGAGCTGGGAGCAGCTCAGCGCGTGGGTGTCGCACCCCTGCACCTGGTAACCCGCATCCCGTCACCCCGACCATCCCACTACCCCGCAACCGCGTGGTGCATCGCGCACCCCGTGGTTGCGGGTCTCCCGCTACCGGCACTCGTGGAGCTGTGCTGCTCGCACGCTCGTGTCGTGAGCGGGGGAATCCGGATGATCTTGTTACACGAGCACACAGCTCGTTCTACCTGCTGCGTGTAGCTCGTGACCTGCAACGACAGGTGGACCGGATGCAACGTCGTCACCCGGTCCACCCGAGACCTGCTAACCCGCTACCCGTTAGACGTCGTACGGGTAATCGACAGCCGGTTCATTCGACCCCCGGAAACCTGACGGGGGTTGAGAAACCATCCAGTATCCCTCACCCCGGGTGAAGAGCACCCGGTCAGACCAGTACCGCAGGTCCCGATCGCGCGAGCGCTTCGACCTCCACCGAGCGTGGAAGCTGTCACCCTGAGGCTTGCTCCCCCACTCGTCGCGGTTAGTCCACTCGCTCATTCCGCCACTCCTCAATGATCTCCCGCGCACTAGGGGTTTCGTCGGGGTTATCCGCAGAGAGCAGCTCGTGCAACGCACGAACCACATCAATAATGATCAGCTTCTTGCAGCGATAACAGTGGAGATCGTCCGACACGATGACGAACTCGGTCTCGTGGTCAACGCACCTCACCGCGTTTCTCCTGCTTCAATCAGCTCGCGGTATCGGTACCCCGCTGCTGCCTGACCCGAAAGCACCCCGATCAGCGGAGCGCAGATGTACGCGAGCACCACACCGAGGATCATGCTTCGTCCCACAGCTCTTGAAGCTTCTGGATCCGCGGGTCATCAGAGAGGAGGTCAAGGAACTCATCGAAGTCCTTGAGCGCGCGGTCACGGTTGATGCTGCGAACGATCGCCGCATGCTCCGCAGGATCAAACGGTTCAAGTGCAAAGAACGATTGCGTGCACGTGTCACAGATTGGGTCACTCACGACACCGTTCATTCCTTGCGCGCGACGAAGAGTATCGCTCGTTCCGTGAGCAGGTCGTCCATAACCGGGACACTGAATGGGACCAGTAAGACTATACATTTTAATCCTTAGTTTCTTCGTTTGGTTCTGCAAGCTTGCGGGCGACTTCGTCTCCGAGTCGGTAAGTGAGCGGGAGTCGAGCAGCTCGCTTAGTCCGCTCGTTCGACTCACGGATCTTGTCTGCTCGCTTGCGCTTCTGAGACTCCCTCACCTGCGACCCCCGTCCGGATAGCCGCACACGACTTCCTCGCGCACCGGTTCGGGATCGGGTGCAGGTGGATTCGGACGGACGAAGATGACTGAGTCACGAGACATGCGCGCTGCTACCTGCTCACGCTGGTACGTAGTCGGTCGCTGCTCCGCGAGCAGATCCCTCACCTGTTGATCGGTGAGTCCGTACTTCTCGATCAGCGCGTCGATCTCCCGGTTGCCGGTCAGTCGCGCTCGCTCGTTCACTGCTGCTTCCGTTCGCGGTAGAGCTTCATGCCGGCTTCCACGGACGTGTCAGGAGTCTGAAAGTCGACTCCATGACCAGGTACCCGAGCGGGATGGGGGAACCACGGAGCGGGAGGTGTAGTCGGTTGCGACTGCCCGGTGATCATCTCTTGCAAACGAGCACCCTGCTCCCGGAGACCCTGTTCGGTGTCCGCAGACAGGAACTCCTGATACTCCTCCGGGATCGAGTAGACACCTGCGATAGCTGCTCGCAGCTCAGGAGTGACCGGCTGCTCCGTCGGTTGGATCGCGGGAGCTGGTACCCCGTTGATCACCGGTCCGGTGTACGGAAGAGCAGCACCACGAGCAGCGGGGTTCAGACCAGTCGGATCCTGCTTGGTGCGAACACCTTGCACCCAACCCGCGACCACGCTGATAGCGCGCTTGTCACCCTGCTCCGCGAGCTTCTCAAGCTTTGCGTACCCCTGCGTACCCGGTTGCGCTTCGTAGACCTTGTCAGCAGTAGCCTTACGGTCCGCAGAACCCGCGTCCCACTCGCTCACGATGCGCTCCGCCATCCGATCCTTCGGACCACGACCGGTCCGCGACCTATCAGCAATGCGACGCAGCTCCCCGAACTCGACACTATTCGGTTCACCCGCGTACAGGTGGTCAAGATCGTTGTTGTCATAAATCAATTGTTCACACCATTCAATACACGAGACACGGTCTCATCGTTCACTACGAAGATTCGTTCGGGGTCACCGATCGGCTTATGGATCGACTTCCAGTAACCGCAAGCAACGGACTCAAGCTGCTCGTCGCGGAACTCTTGGGAGAAGAGCATTTGTCGCGCGCGGGTGCGCTTCGCTTGCTTCTCCTGCTCGTCATCCATCTCACGACGAGTGGGAACCCACGCACCGAACTCTTGATCGAACGGACGGGTGACGAACCACCGCAAATAATCGAGATTGAATTGCGGACGACCCTTGACATTCGGGAACGGGTAGGAAACAAGTGCGCCGCTGGGTTTCTGGTTGACCTGCTCATTCACTCGTAGAATCAAATCGAGTCCGCGGACCCACCCGTAATTCTCCATGAGCACTGCGCTCCCGGAACCGACGTGAAGCTTCGCCTGAGCGCTACGAGCGGCGTGAAGGTCCGTGACGAGGTGGTTGACTTCCTGCCACTCGTCAACGCAACCACGTTGGATAGCGTCCGCCGGGGTGTAGACATTTGCGAGCACCTGGAAGAGTTCATTAGCTCGATCATGAATCCGCGACACTTCGTCACGAATCAGAGCGAGCGCGTCATCTGCTCCATCCTTGACAAGGTTCGCTTGTCGGTTCTGAAACAAGCGGACCGCGTTGCTCGCACGGATCGCGATTGCATCCGCGTTGCTCTTCGCTGCTACACATTCGGAGATCCGACGAAGAAGATCGTCGGGGTCCACGTCACCCGTGAGAAGTTCCTCCGACACGTCAGGTTCGACCTGCGCGCGGTACTGACTTGCACTTGCGCGGAGCTTCTCTGCACGTACGATAGCTTCGTCAAGTTCGCGCACACCTGGAATCGCTCGCTGTGCGCGTTCGTAAATGTTACTCATCGAGAGTCGCTCTCTGTATTGATTGTAGGTAGTGGGTATCGCGTGTTCTCGCGTCTGCGGCGAGACTTCTTGCGTCGCGTGGGACGTCGTGAATTCATTTGCATTGACCTGTTCTGATTATGGGAGCAGACACTAGCTCGTCGCTTGTTGCTTTTCATTTAACCGAACGCACCCATCTGGGACAAAGTGCGCATCTTCCGGACTAGCGAATCGCTACCAGTTTCAGCAACGGGGTTGTTGGCGGTCATCTGAATGTTGATATCCCCGCGGCTCGCGACCAGTCGCGCAAGCTCGCTCATGTCGATCGACTGCGAGAAACCTGCAACCATCTGATCCACGCTGCGGGACGCACGATCCGCACCTACGCGAGCTACGCGGTTCGCAATCCCACCATCATGGTAAGCGCGGACGCTGCGAGAGAGTTCGAATCCCATACGACGTGCAGTCTCGAACAGAATATGTTGAGACCGCTTAGACCTATTAATCGGGATGTAGCTCTCATCGTCGCGAAGTCGGTCACCGACTACCCGCCACGTGTTCGGAGCGACAATTGAAGCAATGCCGCTCCGCATCGGAGTCAGCTTACGACCCGCTACACCACCATGCGCGAAGTGCAGCAAGCCGCCATCGTGCATCGGTTGCAGAATTCCACCGTCGTGGTTAATCCGCACACCGTTACCAACCGGGGCAGATCCTCCACCACGGGTAACTACGTCAATGATCGCGGTGCGACGACGAGCAGCGTTGTCGATCACAGCATTTGCAGCCGCGGCATTAGCATCTACCTTGATGATTGCAATGCGACCGTTGCCGTAGTCGACTACACCGTTGATCGTATTATCCGCGTTGACCCGGTTACCGTTCAGAGTGATCGTCGCTTGTGATCCGTTACCGAGATCGACAACACCCTTGATGGTTCCGTTCGCCGGACCATCCTCCGCATTGAGAGTCATAGTCGCGGAGCTGCCGTTACCGAAGTCGATCGCACCCTTGATCTTCCCGTCAGCGGGAATCGTGTCAGCATCGAACTTCATCGTCGCGGTAGCAGTCTGCGCGAACGTGATCGTGGTGTTCAGCTCATCCTTCGCAGCTTGCGTGTTCGCGGTGACCTCGATCTGCCCGTTGGGGAGTGTCGTGACCGTGAACCCCATTGCTTCGAGCTGAGCGCGAGCTTCCGCGGTGAGCGCGTTCACCGTGATCGTCTTCCCTACCGGGAGACCCTGGATCATACTCTGCACCTGGAACAGTTGCGTGGTGGTCTCGTTCGCGTTGGTGCGGATCTGGAACTCCGTCACCGCGGGGATAAGTCCCGCAGCGTCCGCGAGTTGGTTAGCTCGCTCCGCGGTGAGACCCGCTTGAATCCCAGCTTGTACGAACTGGTCCCGCATCTGCTGCATCGCAGCGGTTCCCTTGGAGACACCACCCTCGATACCGCCGAGTGCGATAGCGTTCTTCCCGATGTCGAGAGCGCTCCGCTGTGCAGATGCTCCCAGCTTGTCCAGTTGGTCACGAGCTGCATCGAGCAGCGGACCACCCTTCGCGAGACCCTCGAACACACCACCTTCACCGATCAGCTTCAACGATGCTGCGAAGACGTCCGCTGCTTGCTGAGTAGCGAGCAGCTCTTCCTTCGACTTGGTGAGCATGTCGTTCGTCGCGACCAGCGAAGCGAGCACATCGCGGTTAGCCCCCGCGAGTTCCTTCGCCTTATTGAACTGGGAACCGAGCACCGAGACATTCTCGCCACCCGCAGCGGTGTATGCCTGCATCGCAGCGCGAACCTTATTAGTCGCACCCTCGTTCCCGAGGGACGCAGCGTTCACGTCTTCCAGCGTGATCCCGTACTTACCGAGCGACCGAACCAGCGCACTGACCGACTCATCCTGTTGCAGAAGAACGGTGTTTCCCTGGTTGACCCGGTCGGTGACGATCTGAGTCGCAGAAGACTGACCGGTGAGCGCATCCACATATAGCTTTGTGGAGACACCGAGCGAGTTGACCGTCTTCGCACGACCGGACTGCACCGCGTCCGCTGCGAGATCCTGACGGGTCGCATCCGTCAGAGCACCGGTCGTCTGTTCGAGGGTGCCCTTGAGAGCAGCTTGACGAGCCGCGAGTTCCTGTGCGCGCTGAGCTGCTTCCTGCTGCTTCGAAGCGAACAACGACATAGCGGCGACCGCACCCGTGATCACCAGACCCCATGGACCACCAAGGGCACCCATGAGACCGGAGAGACCGGTACGGACCAGCGAGCCGCCCGCAGCACCGACACCCGCGATACCACCTGCGAGCGTGACGAACTTCCCGTGCGTTCCGTCCGCAGCGGAACCCGCAGCGGTGACCCGATCACGCATAGTCGTGAACGCATCCGACGCACGTGCAACAGCGGTCGAACGATCAGCGAGAACCTGCATGCTCGCACCCAGAGTGGAGATGCTGGTACCCGCTCCCGCAGCCGCTTCGCGCTGAGTGCGAACCGCGTCGGTGAATCCCTGCGCGCGTTGCTGAGCAACCGCGTAGAACCCACCGAGACGAGAGATCGACTCACCCGACGCCTGAGCAAGCTGCTGTTGAACCTTCGCTTCCTGGTTGAACCTGACCAGAGCATCCGGCTTGAGAGCGTCGATCGTGCGGATGAGGCGGGAGCTCGAAGTTGCGGCTCCATCGAGACCGGTACCCGCAGCACGTGCAGCCGCACCGCTCGCGTTCAGACCGTCGACAGCGACCCGGGTCACCTGACCAGTGCGAGCGAAGTGCTCGTTCATCGTGTTCGCTGCTGCTTGGACCCGACCGAGATCACCCGCAACCGGGGTCGTCTTCGCGCGCAGGTTGTCCAGGTACGAACCCGCGAGCTTGAAGCCGGCGAACGCGAGCGCTGCTGCCTGCACGGGACCGGGTAGACCCGCGAACAGCGACAGCAGTCCACCGACAACCGACCCGATCGGACCGAGCACCCGGGAGAGCAACTCCACTCCACGCGCGAGCACGTTGATCGACCCGCTGAACGCGGAGGTCGCACCGTTCCCACGCTCGAAGCTCGCGAACAGGTCGGAGATCCCGCGCTTGACCGGCTCCGCAGCGACACCGAGATTGACGAGCACCTGACGACCAGCTTCGAGCACAGACTCAAGACCGGTGATGTTGAGTCCCTTACCGCTGAGCACATCGGAGAGCGACTGAGCTGCATCCGCTCCCCCACGGACGAGATCCTCAAGAGGTCCCTTAATGAGGTCATAGATGCTAAGAGCCACGTCCTCCGCAGCACCCTGCATCTCGTCCATCGCACCCGCAAGACCCTGCGCGTTAGCCGCTGCTGCCTTCTGAGCAGCACCCTGCTCACGGACCGCAGCACCAAGACGCTGGAACTCCGCTGACCCCTGCGACGCAAGCACGTTCGCGGCTGCCATGCCTTCATTTCCGAAGGCGACAGCGGTAGCAGACGCGAACTCCGCATCGGTCATCCGACCTTTAGCAGCCGCAAGCTGACCGGTGATCGCTTCGAGACCGCGGAACTTCCCCTCTTGGTCGAACGCGCTGATACCGAGCGCGTCCATCGCCTTCTTAGCGGTACCGCTCGGAGCTGCGATCGAAGCGAGCACACCACGCAGCGCGGTCCCTGCCTCCGACCCCTTTATCCCTGCGGTCGACAGCATCGCGAGCGCAGTCGACGTGTCCTCAAGACTGATCTTGAGACCCGCAGCGACGGGACCCACGTACTTGATCGACTCACCAAGGTCGCGGACGTTCGTCGTACTCGCGTTAGCGGTTGCAGCGAAGACGTCGGTGATCTTGGTTGCGTCAGTTGCTGCGAGTCCGTAGGTGTTCATCGTGTTCGCGAGCAGCGATGCCGCTTCCCCACCGTCCATCATCCCCGCGCGGGACAGACGGATCGCATCCTTCGCGACCGTCATCGAGTCGCTGACACTCAGTCCAGCCTTCGCGAGTTCCTCGATCGCAGCAGCGGCTTGAGACGAGCTGGTACCTGCAAGCGACGCATCGGTCCCCAGTTCACGAGCACGCGCGGAGACCTGCTGCATCTGCTGTGCACTCGCACCACTCGTAGCAGCGATACGGGAGAGAGTGGAGTCGAACTCGTTTCCGACCTTGACGACGCTCGCGATCCCGAGACCCGCTGCGATCGCACCTCCACCGATAGCAGTGGAGAGTAGGGAGCCGAACTTAGAAGCGACCCCCATGGAGCCACGGAGACCAGCTTCCAGCCTTCCCGGGAACTGGGAGACGTTGGGAGTGACAAGAATTTCAACTACGCCACCGGCAGCAGGCATCAGCGGTCACCTCCCGAGTTCTCGAACGCTTGGAACGAGATGCTCAGAAGCGCGCGGTCGATGTGCGCAGGAGACGGGAGCGCACTGAGCAGCTCCGCAACCCTCTTCGCATCGGACCGACCGACGACCACCAGAGAGAGCGCGTCGACAACATGACCCGCTTGCATGAGTCGGTGGAACTCGGAGCCGGTGTCGTGCGTGACATCGTCGCGCACTTCGAACACCTCACCACCGAGTTGGAAAGTGTTATTCATTTAGTTCTCTATTCAGTTGTCAGACCACCACCCCGCTACGAGTCAGACCGTAGCGGGGTGGAAGATTAGTTATTCAGCGATCGAATACTTCGTGCCGTCCAGGTTCAAAGTTCCCTCATAAACGAGAGCGTCAAGAGAAGCATTTATGAGCGCAGAGTCCCGGGAGTTCCCGAGTCCCTTGAGCTTCCCGGAGGTCATTGGACCCTTCTCGTCCAGCTTCCGGAGAAGCCATTCACGAACTCGTCGTTCCGCAGCGTCGATCCCCTTGACTGCCGCAGCCTTTCCGACTTCGCGATTGATGTAGTATTCAGTCTTTGCGTCTGCCTCCGCGCGCTCACGTTCCTTCGCGTCAAAGATCAGCTCGCTCCGAAACGCTGCGGAGACCGCGTACACCTGCTCCGCAAGCGACCAGTCGTCCCCAGAGACATCGCAGCGACCATCGACGTACGCGAGCAGCGCTGCGACACGAGCAACCATCGCTGGCTTCTGCGAGTCCTGCAAAGGACGCGGGTTAGCTCGTCCAGTGCGGATAGCAAGCTCTTCCTCACTGAGTTGCTTGCGGATCACCTCGTCCACGAGCGTTGACTTCCGAAGCGCAGATCCCTTGAGGAAGTCGAGGTTCAGCGGACCAGGATCAACCCTCTCCGGGTCCATGTAGGGGTCAATGACCGGTGCGAAGGTAAACCGCTGCGGAGTTCCTGCTGCGTCGTCTTGAAGTAGTTGAAGAATCGTCGTCGGTTGAAAACCGATCACGACTCCCACCGAGTAGCGGTCACCGAGCAGGATCCGCTTCGTCTCCGCGCTCGCGTTCGCTTGACCAAGATTCTTTCCCGACCATGCGCTACGCAGCGTAGGTCCCAGTGTCGCGCCGCTCCGCTCCAACATCTTCATGACCGACTCCCCCTCGTCGGTGAAGAACAGTGCATTGTGGTGCGACTGCACCATCCGCTTGGATGCCTTCCCACCGTCAGCGCTGACACTTGATACCTTGAAGAACACCGACGTGAAGCCTTCACCGGAACCGAGCGGGATACCGTCCAGCTCAGTCACGAGATCACCCGCAGAGGGAACGAGCTTCGCTGCGATCTCCGAAGAGTGCGACTTCCCGATCCCCGACGGACCGACGACCGCGGTGAAGTAGTTGACCGCGCACGGGGAGCCGACACCGGTATCCATGCGCCATCCCGCGGGGAGCCCCGCGGCGACCCGCGCGAGCGTCTGGTGAAGCACAGCATCCGCACTCGCGAAGTTCGCGTGAGCAGCATCTCGGATGTGCCGCAACGACTCTCGCGACTCCCAGAACTCCGGAGGGAGGACCGGGAACGAGCTGATCCCCGATGCGGGGTTCATGTCGAACATGTCAGCCGCAGCACGTGCAGCGGACGTGTAGTCCCCACCGAAGTTGAAGATCGTCCACACGTCGAACTTGCTGTACGACGAGCGTCGGTCCTGCTCGTCCGGTTCGCTGTTCAGCTCCGGGACGCTTGTAGAGAAGTTCACGAGACGGTCGGTCCCGTTGAAGTTGGTCGTCGCACTATGGGTGCTCTCGGTGTCCCCCGGACGTAGCCACTGAGCGACTCCGTCAGCCCCCTCCGACACGAGCGTCCACCCCAGGGGTTCCACTACCTCAGACCACGTCATGCGCTCGTTGAAGACGTCCCCCGGCTTCCCGGTGGCGGTGTTCTTCTCACGGGGTGCGCTCGTCACGGTCGGAGCGCTGGGAACCAGCTCGCGAGCGAAGCTCAGCAAGAGATCCCGCTCTTCGGGGGTGATCGTCGCGATGGTCTCCGGTCCACCACGGAGCAGCTCGTATCCCTGCGTCGGAGCGACCACGATGAACCCACCTCGTCCGCGGGTCTCGATCAGGCATTCACGAGTCTCCGGGTCGTTCGCGAGCCTGAGGTTCCCCTGTACCTCCGAGCAGCGCCACAGCACGTGCACTCCACCGGAGGGAGTGGTCTCCTCATAGCCGGCTCGCACTCGCTCAAGCAGCTCCCCCGCACCCGAGTCCGTCACGAAGCGCTGGTACTCGTCCCACAGACCCGCTGAGACCGCGCGACCCTCGACGTCCAGTGCCTCAAGGAACTCTCCGGAGGTCTGCGTGTTCCCGGTGATAACACCAAGACCACGATCCGGGTTGTCCGTCAGAATGGTCCGCACGTAGGAGAGTTCCTTGCGCTGCGTCTGGATAGACTTCCACTCGTCCCCGTAGGGAGCCTTCGGAGACTTCCCCCGGGTGTTGGTTCCCGTGGTCGGGTGAGGGCTGAGTCCAGCTTCAAAGAATCGGGTAGCCTGATCAAAAGTATTCACTTATCCGCCTAAACAGTATTCAGTTGTATCCGCCTGACCTTTGAACCGGGAGTCGGTCACCAAGGGGTCTAGTCTTGGTGACCGACTCTGATCCCCGCGGGGCGGATTAGACCGCAGGAAACCGGGTGTTGCAGGTGTCCGGGATCAACGGACACAAGTCGTTAGCAAAGTGAGGACATGAGGACAGTGAGGACATGAGGACACGTCTCCGTCACTTTCCTCGCGTCTCCGTCACTTTGCGTGATTCCCCCAATCAGAGCAACATCGCTCTGACCAGGTAATATATCTATCTAAAAATACTAAGAGTTACAGAATGGGTGAGGACAAGACGGATTCAGAGAGTGACGTGTCCTCATGTCCTCATGTCCTCATTTGTCCTCACTTCCGAGGATGAGGACATCACGCAGGAACGAGCACATACCCACGGGTCGGACACTGCTCGTACCGAAGCTCACCACCGCGGTTGCGGAGCTTTCCGGGACAGTGGGAGACGCGGTGACCGTACTCAGGTGAGTGGTACTGCACTCTCCCGCAGTCGGGACACTTCACGTGCAGTTGACCGTTCACGAGCTTCGCAGGTACTTCGGGGTCGTTCATGTCGGTAGAGGTACTTTCTAGGATGCAATAGGAACACCAGTACCCCGCACCGGAGGTTCGTTCGGTACGGGGTACTGGGAAGTTGCACGCGCTCAACCCGGAACAACTGACGGGGATCGCGTGCAACGTAGAACCTGCTCGCGGGACAGTCCGTTACTGCGCGAGCAGGTGATCAGGAATGCTCTTCGCGAGCGTAGGGGATGTGTTGCGACTGGTAACCGGTCACCTGTTCAAGCGCACGACGGAAGAACTCACTGCGGTTCATCCGCTGCTCCTTGCAGAGTTGGTCGACCACATTCAGTAGACCAGGATCCGGGAACGAGGTGCACACCTTAGTCTGCTTCATCGAGGTTATCCTTTGCGCGCTCAAAATGTTTCGGAGGTCGGAGCGGAGCTACGCACAGACGTCTTCCGACCCATATATCATCATACAGGGTATGACGTCGATTGTCAATACCCGAGCATGATTCTGGGACGCATTCTTACCTTTTTCTCGGAATCATTTCTTCCGTTTCCGAGAAAGTGCAGACTTGCGCGCGAGTTCGAGGAACCACGCTTTCCTCAGCGACTCCGCGGACCGTGCAACCTGCTGCTCCGTCGCGTCGTCTCCGAGCAGCTCCCGCGCTTGCGCGGTGAACCGTGCGTCCGACGCGTCGCGAGCTGCTCGTGTGCGCGCGGAGCGGTCGCGAGTGGCAGCCCACGACCGGTGAGCGTTGATGCGCGCTTGCTGGGAATCCATCCGCGGACGCTACTGCGGACCGCGCTCCATGTACTCAAGCAGCGACTCACCGGAGAGCTGCGGGTTCTCCCGCTCCCACACAACGCGGTCGTGGTCGTGGTCGCGCTCGTCGGTGCGGAAGAACGTCGGATCCACGCTCACGACCACACGCTTCCTAGGGTCGGTGGAGACACCGAGCATGGGGAGGATCGTCACGGAGACGTGGTCTCTGAGGAACTGACGTCGCTCAGCGGTGCTCATCCGACCCCACGTCCCCCGCGGATCGGTCGACATCTCCTCCGCGACTCGCGCCGCTGCGGCAACCGAGACCTCCCGGACAGACGCGTTGTCCAGCTCCCTGCGCGCGACTGCGATCCTCGTCAGCTCCGCGCGGTACGCGTCCTGCGACAGCAGACCATCGTTGTAGAGCGACCGCTGAAAGTCTTCCTCCGCTTGAAGGTCATCCACGTTCCGGGTCGGGGGGACCTGCGGACGTTCACTTGCAGCGAGAGGGGCAACCCCAAGTTCCTCCACCGCTGACATGATCCACTCCTCCACCGTCTCATCCGCGATGGAGCGCTTCATCGTCGCGTGCTGGACACCTTGCTTCGGGCGGCGGGAGCACCCGTAGGTGTGCAGCTTCGGCGCGCGTGACCCATCCGTCCGCTTCGTCTTCCCAGAGCTTGAGGTGATCATCGTTGCGTCGCAGGTGGTTCCGTCGGGGAGTCGCGCTCCACAACGCGCGATCCCGGTCAGCAGATAAGTCACCTGACCACCACGGGACGTTCTGCGAGACGGGTCTCTGAGCAACCGCTCAAGCGCACGAAATTCCTCAAGTGGCACAACGGGTTCCCACGCAGCGGGGTACTCCGTGCTCGTCGTGTCGGAGTTATGTACTCGGATGCCGGCGTTGCGGGGACGCGTGAGCACGTCTCGCACCCGCTGCGGGGTCCACTCGTACCCGCGGCTCGTCGGGATCGCAGCGCTGTTCCATGCTCGCGCGATCTCCCGAAGCGACCCACCTGCGAGCACGTGACGCGTCGCTGCAAGCAGCAGATCCCCCTCAGCGCGGACCACGGTGACCTGATCCTGCTCGTACCCGAACGGTCTGCGACCACCTGCGGGAAGTCCCGCTTCCGCGAGTTCCAGCTTCTTCCGCTGGATGCGCTCTCCCTTGACCTCCGACTCATACTGCGCCCACGCACCAACGGTCTTCGCGACCGCACGACCCGCGGGAGTCGTCAGGTCCAGGTCTCCCGCACGCACCGTGTAGGTGGGAACCCCGTGCACCGCGCACGCGTCGATGTAGGACTCAAGTTCCCGCGTGGAGCGGTGGAGTCGGTCAGCGTGGTAGACGAGCACCGACGACGTCTGACCGGTCCTGATCAGCTCAAGCAGCTTCTCGTACTCTGGTCGCGGCTTCCCTGAGTATGCGGACACGTCGTTCTCGACCAGCTCCGCGACCACGATGATCCCCCGCTGAGCTGCGAGGTCCCGACAGTCCGCGAGCTGCCGGTTGACCCCCAACCCCGTACCGAGTGTGTCCTTCGAGATGCGCGCGTAGATGACCCCGGTTGGCTGACTCACACGCGTAAGGTACCCTCTGATTCACGGTCCGCGAAGGTGAACAGGCCCCGGTGCGCCCCGTCGGCGAGTGCGCGGTCCGCGGCGGCGAACAGCGCGCTGCCGATCCCGCGGCCCCAGAGCACGGGCTCCACGGACAGCGGGCCGAGGAACCCGACGCTCCCCCAGCCCGTCGCGAACACGGACCCGACCAGGCCCGGGTCGAACGCGCCGAACGCGACCACGTGCGGCGCCGACCACCGGGTCCGGACGAGATCGGTGTCCCGCTGCCCGTCCTCGCCCACGAGCGCGGCGAAGGCGCGGCGGAGCACGCGGTCCGCCGCGTCGAGGTCGCCCTCCTGCAGCGCGCGGATCTCCATGGGCAGCACGATGCCCCGCCCGGCGGCCGCAACGGAAGCATCGTCAGCCGGACGAGCGTTCCCCCTCGGCGGCCGGTGCGTCCTTGAGGTCGGCGAGCGAGGCGTTGAGGGCCTCGGCGAGCACGTCGACGTCCGGGAGGGCGTCCCGATCGGCGTTGAGGCCGTAGCAGACGGTGCCGTCGTAGCTGGTCACGCCGATCGCGACGGCCTGGCCGTGGGCCAGCGGGACCACCGGGTACATGTCCCGCATCCGCGCCCCCATGGCGTAGAGCGGCCGCGGCGGACCCGGCACGTGCGTGACGACCACGTTGAACAGCCGCGAGGACAACCGCGACGACAGCCGGGCCCCCATCTCGTGCATCGCGGGCGTGGTCAGCCCGGCCAGCCCGACGACCGCGGTGGTCCCGGCCGATCGGCCCATCCGCTTGTGCGCCTCCATCTGCGCCGCGATGGACTGCAGCCGCCGCACCGGGTCCGGGTCCCCCACCGGCAGCTCCACGAACACCGCGGAGATGCGGTTCCCGCCGACCCCGGCAGTCGAACCGGCACTCGACCCACCGCGGCCGCGCACGCTCACCGGCACCATCGCCCGCACCACGGAGTCCGGGAAGATCGGCTCGCCGCGCGCGATCAGCCAGCGCCGCAACGCCCCCGTGACGACGGCGAGCACCACGTCGTTCACCGACCCGCCGCCCGCCGAGTGCCGCCGCCGGATCATCCGGTGCTCGAACAGCGAGGTCCGGGCCATCCCGAAGCGCCGCTGGGTGCCGATCGGGCCGTTGAGCGCCCACACCGGGCGTCCGCGGTTCGCGGTTCGCAGCGCGTCCGCCAGGCCGCCGAGGGTGCGCTTGACCCCGCCTGCGACCTCCCTGAGGTCCCGGGCGGACCGGGTGAGGGCGTCGACGGCCGAGCGGGGGCGGAGCATGTTCTCCAGCACCGCCTGCGCCGCCAGCGCCGCGCCGGACGGCTCCGGGGCGGGCGACCAGTCGTCCGCCTCCACCCGGCGCGGGGTCGAGGTGGTGTCCAGCAGTACCGCGCCGATGTCCACCGAGGCCAGCCCGTCGACCATGGCGTGGTGGATCTTCGTGAGGATGGCGATCCGGTGGCCCTCGAACCCCTCGATGACGTAGATCTCCCACAGCGGCCGCGAGCGGTCCAGCTGGCGGGACAGCAGCCGCCCGACCAGCTCGCGCAGGTCGGCGTCCGATCCGGGCGCGGGCAGTGCCGAGCGCCGGACGTGGAAGGTCAGGTCGAAGTCCGGGTCGTCGACCCACACCGGCAGCCCGAGGCGCCCCGGCACCTCCCGGATCTTCTGCCGGTACCGCGGCACCAGGGCCAGCCGCGAGCCGATGAGCTCGACGAACTCGTCCACGGCGAAGCCGCGACGACCCGGCTCGAAGGTCATGACCCCGCCGAGGGTCATCGACGTGGTGCGCTCCTCCATGAACAGGAAGGACGCGTCCAGCGGGGTCAGGCGATCGGGCACGGGCCCTCTCTACCAGACACCTTCGGACCGCCAGCCCCGCAGCGGCATGCCGGAGCGGCCGTTCTCGCCGAGCTTCACGCCGAGCATCTGGTGCAGCTGGATGTTGTCCAGGTCGAAGCCGAGCCTGCACGCGGCCATGTAGAGCCGCCAGACCCGCGCCCGGCCGATCCCGACCTCCTCGACGGCCTCGGTCCAGTGCTCCTCGAGGTTGCGGCCCCAGTCCCGCAGGGTCAGCGCGTAGTGCTCGCGCAGGTTCTCGGAGTGCCGGATCTCGAAGCCCGCGTCGTTCATCTCGGTCATCAGCAGGCCCGGGGACTCCAGCTGGCCGTCCGGGAAGACGTACCGGCCGATGAACGGGTCGACCTTGCGCTTGTTCACCGTGTGCGGCTGGGTGATGCAGTGGTTGAGCAGCCTGCCCTCGGGGCGCAGCTTGCCGTACAGGAACCCGAAGTAGTGCGGGAGCTGCTTCTTGCCGATGTGCTCGGTGAGCCCGATGGAGCTCACG
>Ga0068860_100003389_pt1 | contig 16396 bp, 14 predicted proteins | sample KBSSwiS32_FD_66597 | JGI IMG/M metagenome (GOLD analysis project Ga0068860, IMG submission 66597) | Switchgrass rhizosphere microbial communities from Kellogg Biological Station, Michigan, USA - KBS Switchgrass S3-2 | ecosystem: Host-associated > Plants > Roots > Rhizosphere > Soil ... | reverse complement strand
ATTCCCTTAAAATCCTCCTCACTCAACTTTCCTGCGATCTTTTGGCCGAGTGCTTCAAATGCTGAAATAATATTTAAATCCTGCCCCTTATAATGACCCGGCGCAATCGTACCGCCATATACCATTATGGAAGGACGATTCAATCTCCCCATTGCCATAATAGCGCCAGGCATATTTTTATCGCAGCCAGGAACAGCTATCAACGCATCATAATATTGGGCACCGCAAACGGCTTCAATGGAATCCGCAATAATATCACGGCTCACCAGCGAATAGCGCATCCCATCTGTTCCATTACTCATTCCATCGCTCACGCCAATCGTATTAAAAATAAGGCCTACCAAATCATTATCCCACACACCCATCTTTACGATCTTGGCCAGCTCGTTTAAATGCATGTTACAGGTGTTGCCATCATAACCCATACTTACAATTCCTACCTGTGCCTTTTTAAGATCATCATCACTTAAGCCGATGCCATAAAACATAGCCTGGGCTGCAGGTTGTGTGGGGTCCTGTGTAATTGTTTTGCTGTATTTATTTAACTCTATCATACTAAAAGTGAGGAAGATAAATATTCTTTTTCAATAACCAGATTTTTATAAGCCTTTTGAATTTGCATTCCCAACGTGCGACTCCACTGCTTTTTGAAAGGGACATCATCAAGACTTGCTATGCCAATTACTTCAGCTGCCGTGCCACAGAAAAACGCGCTATCAGCACCAATGATCTCATCCCTGGTAATTTGTTTTTCTATAACCGGGATATCAAACACTTCACATATTTCCAAAATAGTGGCCCTTGTAATGCCTGGCAAGATATTACCCGGCTGAGGTGTAAACAGGGTCCCATTATTTTCAATAAATACATTAGCGCCGGGCGCTTCGGCAACAAATCCATTCACATCATTTAGCAACGCTTCGTCATAGCCTTTTGCTTTGGCTTCCTGGCTCGCGAGGATGGAATTCACATAGTGCCCGGTTGCCTTGGCTTCAATTTTAAATCCTTTTGGATTAGGCCGTTCAAATGAGGATGTCATCACCCGTAATAACTTTTCTCCCAAAAAAGGCTGCATTTCCCAGGTTTCAATTACGATAAAAGATTCTTTATTGAGATTAAATCCCATGTTGGCGGGAGCATACACCAGCGGCCTGATATATCCGTCAGACAAATTATTCAGGCTTAGCACTTCATAACTTGCTTTTATTAATTCATCCGTATCCCACTTGTAAGGTAAATTCAAAGCTTCTGCAGAATTTTTCAATCTTTGAAAGTGCTGAGTTTCCTTAAAAATTTTTGTATGGCCTGCTGCTGTTTTGTAAGAACGGATACCTTCAAAAACCCCGTACCCATAATGAATTGTTTGACTATACAAATCAGTTTTTGCTTCAGTGGCTTTTACAATTTTTCCATTCAGGTAAACAAAAGTATTCTCGTTGTAGTACATCATAATTAGATCTTCTGTATTATTTTAAATGATGGTTGTTTTTCCAAATGCAATATTCTTTGAATTGATATTTAAAGGAGATTCATTCGTAATGTAATGACTTACGAATTCACCAATGGAAGATGTGAAATGAAAGTTAACAGGATCGATGTCCTTGGATACAAATCCGTTTGATAATGTCCAGGCAATGGCTTCTCTTATCGCTGTTGCTTCTTCCACCAGTCCCAAATGATCCAGCATCATAGCTGCAGACAAAATAGAGCCGACCGGGTTTGCAATATCCTTTCCTGTGGCCTGCGGGTATGAACCATGTATAGGCTCAAATAAAGCGGATGAAACTCCCACAGAGGCGGATGGTAAAAGCCCCAAAGAGCCACTGATAACACTTGCTTCATCACTTAAAATATCACCGAACATATTTTCAGTAAGCATGATATCGAACTGCTTCGGATTTACTATTATTTGCATTGCAGCATTATCTACGAACATATAATCAACCTTAACATCAGGATAGGAAGGCGCCATTGATTGCACGGTTTTTCTCCATAACCTGGATGTTTCAAGAACATTGGCTTTATCAACAAGGGTGAGTTTTTTTCGGCGTTGCTGGGCCGCTGCAAATGCGAGATGTGCAATACGCTCTATTTCGTTTTTGCTGTAAATGCAAAGGTCAGATGCTTCTGTACCATCTGCGCTTGTCTCTTTTTTTCCAAAATAAATTCCCCCGGTCAATTCACGATAAATGATAAAATCAACGTCGCGCAATTGCTTTTCTTTTAATGGCGACAGATGCTGTAAGGAAACATAGGTTGTTACCGGCCTTATGTTTGCAAACAATTGTAATTCCTTCCTGAGCCTTAACAATCCCTGCTCAGGGCGAACTTTTGCAGAAGGATCATTATCGTATTTCGGATGGCCAATGGCGCCAAATAATACAGCATCACTTTTCTGGCACAGATCAATGGTCTGTTGTGGCAAAGGATCGCCCGTTTTGTCAATAGACACTGCTCCCATAAGACCAAAAGTGAAATTAAAACTTTGACGGTACTTTGATGCAACAGCATTCAAAACTTTTATCGATTGCCTGGTCACTTCAGGACCGATGCCATCGCCGGGAATGACTGCAATATTAAAGGAAGTCTCTCCGGGCCCTCCCTTCGGAGAGGCTTTCGGATTATTCAAGTTTTTAGAATCTTTTTTTGAATTGGTCATAGTATTAAATATTTCTTACCCGAAAAAGCTTCTCAAAGTCCCGTTCGGGAATTCAGGAGGCCTTTTCCAATTGTTTTTCAAAAGCTGTTATTTCGTCTTTAATGTTGATAAGGTAATCAATGTCATCGAAGCCATTTAACAAACATGTTTTTTTATAATTATTAATATCAAATGTTTCCTTTTCTCCTGTTTCATCTATCATGATGATTTGTTTGTCAACATCAACTGTAAGGGTTGATGTCTTATCGAGGGCGAATATTCTTTGCAGAAAATCATCAGTAACCTGCACAGGTAATAGTCCATTATTCAAGGCATTATTTTTAAAAATATCCGCAAAAAAACTCGATACAACTACGTTAAACCCATAGTCAATGATTGACCATGCTGCATGTTCGCGTGAAGATCCGCAACCGAAATTTTTTCCTGCAACTAAAATAGTTCCTTTGTATTGAGGCCTGTTCAAAATAAAATCTGGCTTGGGCCGGGTCTCATCATTATCTATATACCGCCAGTCGCGAAAAAGGTTTTTACCAAAACCTTCACGGGTGGTTGCTTTTAAAAATCTGGCAGGAATTATCTGGTCTGTGTCAATATTTTCCAGTGGAAGAGGGACAAAAGTGCTATGTATGTTTTTTAAAGGCTGCATCCTGTTTAATTTAATAGTTCACGAACGTCTGTAATAACCCCGGTAATCGCGGCAGCAGCAGCCGTAAGAGGACTTGCCAGTAAGGTTCTCGCACCTGCACCCTGCCTTCCCTCAAAGTTCCTGTTACTTGTAGAGATGCAATATTCACCCGCGGGAATCTTGTCTTCATTCATACCCAGGCATGCGCTGCAACCGGCCTGCCGTATATCAAATCCTGCTTCATTGAAAATAACATCAAGGCCCTCTGCCACGATTTGTGCGGCTACCTGTTGAGAGCCCGGTACTATCATTACTTTTACATTCTCGTTCTTCTTTCTGCCTTTTATAACGGAAGCCACTAGACGCAGATCCTCAATCCTTGAATTGGTACAACTTCCTATAAAAACATTTTGTATGGGCATTCCCTTCAAGGACTGCCCGGGCCGCAGACCCATATACTCAAGTGCTTTGATAATATTTTTCCGCTCTCCTTCATCAGTAATACTTTCGCTTACCGGTACAAAACCATTGATGGAAATACCCAGGCCCGGGTTAGTACCATAGGTGATCATGGGTTCAATCTCATTAGCGTCAATATTTATTTCAAGATCAAATGAGGCATCTTCGTCTGAGTATAATTGTTTCCATTGCTGTAGTTTTTTCTCCCAATCATCTCCTTCGGGTGCAAATTGCCTTCCCTTTATGTAGTCAAAAGTAGTTTCATCAGGCGCAATCATTCCTCCCCTTGCACCCATTTCAATACTCATATTACAAATGGTCATCCTTGCTTCCATTGAAAGAGACCGTATAGCAGGCCCGGCATACTCCACAAAATAACCTGTGGCACCGCTGGCGGAAATTTTTGAAATGATATAAAGAATAATATCCTTTGAAACAACGCCTTTGTTCAAAGTACCGCTTACGTTTATTCGCATAAGTTTCGGCTTACTTTGTAACATGCATTGAGTTGCAAGGACCATCTCAACTTCACTGGTTCCTATACCAAAGGCGATAGAGCCAAAGGCGCCGTGGGTAGAAGTATGGCTGTCTCCGCAAACAATGGCCATTCCTGGTTGTGTAATTCCCAGCTCCGGACCTATAACATGAACAATTCCCTGGTAAGGATGGCCAAGTCCATACAATTCAACATGATGCTTTTTACAATTCTCAATGAGCTGATCGACCTGCATTCTTGAGAGATAATCTTTTATAGGAAGATGTTGGTTTATGGTAGGAACATTATGATCTGCCGTAGCCACCACCTTCTCCGGTCTGAATAATTTTAACCCGCGTTTTTCAATTCCGGCAAATGCCTGCGGGCTGGTTACTTCATGAATAAAATGTCTATCAATGTAGATAACATCAGGGCCTCCCGGTATTGATTTTACCAGGTGCTTCTCCCAAATCTTTTCAAATAATGTTTTTTTCATTTCCTCTTTTTTAAAAAAAGCGGGGGACAATCCCCCACTGCATAAAACTAAACTGCATGAAACTAAGTTGTAACCAAAGTTTTTTGCTGATACGCTATCGCAAGAGCTGAAAGGTCTAAATCCTCTACCTCTTTTTTATTATCAGCAACCTGCAAAAACCTGTCATATAATATATCTACATCGTTACGATCAAACTGGTAGCCCAGTTTCAGAAAGCGATGGGCCAGAGCACTGCGTCCACTCCTTGCCGTTAGTACAATTTTAGAACTGTCTGCTCCCACTTCTTCAGGTGTAATAATTTCATAGGTGAGTGCATCTTTTAAAAATCCATCCTGGTGAATACCGGAAGAGTGGGAAAATGCATTACTGCCCACAATAGCTTTATTCGGTTGCACCGGCATGCGCATCACATCAGAAACTTTCCGGCTCATGGGATTCAGTTGCCTGGATTCTATGTTGGTATAAAATTCCAGGTCTTTGTGCTGCTTTATTATCATTACTACTTCTTCAAGCGAAGTATTGCCTGCTCTTTCACCCAAACCATTTATCGTACATTCGATCTGCCTTGCTCCGTTAATTATACCGGCAATAGAATTTGCAGTGGCCAGGCCGAGGTCATTATGACAATGACATGAAATAACTGCTTTATCAATATTGGGAACATTATTAATAAGGTACGCTATCTTCTCGCCATATTGGTACGGCAGGCAATAACCGGTAGTATCGGGAATATTTACAGTTGTTGCCCCGGCTTTTATAACGGCTTCTATGACTCTTGCCAGGTATTCGTTTTCCGTTCTTCCCGCATCCTCTGCATAAAATTCTATGTCATCCGTAAAATTCCTGGCCCATTTAACACATTGAATCGCCCTTTCTAAAATATCTTTGCGTGTAGAATTGAATTTACTTTTAATGTGCAGGTCTGATGTACCAATACCGGTATGAATGCGGGGATGTTTTGCATATTTCAGGGCATCAGCGGCAACAAGGATATCTTTTTCCACTGCGCGTGTTAAGGCGCAAACTGTGGCATTGGTAATGCTTTTTGAGATCTCTGTTACTGATAAAAAATCTCCGGGGCTCGATATCGGGAAACCAGCCTCAATAACATCAACACCCAATTGTTCAAGGTCCAGTGCCAGCTCAACTTTTTCTTTGGTATTAAGCTTGCATCCCGGTACCTGCTCACCGTCACGGAGTGTCGTGTCAAAAATGATTATTTTATTCATAGAAATATGATCTGGAGAAAAAAATATTGTTAAATAAAAAAAAGCAACCCGTTTATATACATATGAAAGTAACTTATATAACAGATACATTCTAAACAAAATAGCAGAAATTTACATTGCCGAAATGAATGGTAATTTTGCAAAAGCCTTGTTATCACTACCATTCAGGGTAAAATTAATACGATGCCCAACAGATCAACAGATTCATTATTCCAGCTTATTCATTCACTTCAAAAGTCGGAAAAGAGGAATTTTAAGCTATATGTGAAACGAAATACGTCTAATAACGATCTTAAAATTGTTCAGCTATTTGATGCATTGGATAAAATGAAGGAATACGATGAGAAAGAACTCATGAATAAAACCATTACTATAAAAAGGGAACAGCTGTCAAACATGAAAGCACATCTTTACAGGCAAATACTTGCCAGTCTCAGGGTGCTTGAAAGCAATGAAAATATTGACATACAACTGCATGAACAGTTAGATTATGCAAGAATACTTTATAACAAGGGCCTTTACCTGCAAAGCCTCAGGATACTTGACCGGGTAAAAGAAAATGCCAGGGCGCATAACCAGGTGAGTTTTCTTATCGGGGTGTTATTCCTGGAAAAGAAAATTGAAACATTGCACATAACGAGGAGCATGCAGGATAGGGCCGATGCGCTTACAAGTGAATCGAACAATACCAATGAAATGCTTATTAAGGTTACAAAACTTTCTAACCTCGCTCTTCAATTATATAGCTGGTATATTAAAAACGGGCACGCAAGAAATAAAAATGATGAGAAGGAAGTTGAGAATTATTTCCGTGAAAATCTTACTGATGATATTAAAAAACCGGAAGGATTTTATGAAAAATTATATTTTAATCAAAGCTATTGCTGGTATGCTTTTATAAGACAGGATTTTTTATTGTATTACCGCTATTCCCAAAAGTGGGTAGACCTTTTTACTGAGGATACTTTTATGATAGAAATTGAAACCGCCAATTATATTAAAGGCCTTCATAATTTATTAAATGCGCATTTTACTTTAAGAAATTATAACGGTTTTGATAAAACGCTCAAGCTGCTTGAAGACTTCAGGGATTCGGATACCGTCAAACACAATAATAATAACCAGGTACAGGTTTTTGTTTACCTATACACCTCAAAAATTAACCAGCATTTTCTTGAAGGAACTTTCAAAGAAGGATTACAAATTATTCCTGATATCGATCAGCAGCTTAAAGACTTCGGCATCTATCTCGATCATCATCGTGTTCTTGTTTTTTATTACAAGATAGCTTCTCTGTATTTTGGAGCGGGTGATTATGGTACTGCCGTAGATTATTTGAATAAAATTATTAACTGGAAAGTAGATCTCAGGAACGATTTACAATGCTATGCAAGGTTGCTGCATCTTATTTCACACTATGAACTCGGTAATTTTCAATTACTGGAATACCTTATCAAATCTGTTTACCGCTTTATGGCCAAGATGCAGAACCTAAGCCTCGTTGAAGAAGAAATGTTTAAGTTTTTGCGTAAATCATTTTATCTCTCTGCAAGAAAACTACAGCCGGAATTTGTAAAATTGCTGGAGACAATCAGGCAACTGGAAAAAAGCAAATTTGAAACAAGAGCCTTTGCATATCTCGATATTATCTCATGGCTTGAAAGCAAAGTAAATGATAAGCCCATATATGAAATAATAAGAGAAAAATATTTATCGGGGAAGAGACTTTCCCATCATTAAGCAGTAAAATCAATACATCAACTAAATTTAAATCATGAAAAAAATTATTCTCATCGGAATCATCTTTGTTTCGCCGTTTGCTTCATTTTCGCAAAAAGATACCACAAAAATTGAACAATACTGTGAACTGGTTGCTACGCCAAGAGCATTCAGTAACAGGGTAACTATTGATATAAACTATGGTGAAGAAAAAAGTATCTGGAAAGATACCAGGCTGAAAACTGACGAAGGAAAATTAAAGAAATTTAATACCGTAGTTGATGCCTTAAATTATATGGGCAAAGATGGCTGGATATTCATTAACGCTTTTCCTGTCATTAATGGCACTACCCAGGTTTATCACTATGCTTTCAAAAAATTGTTCCTGAAATCTGAAATTGCAGATTGAATCATACTACGTAATAACTTTTATTGCCCAGATTGTTGATTTTTGGTGAAGGTTTCCCGTCAAAGCTTCGCTTATCTTTAATCAACCAATTAATGATCAAACTTTATAACATGCTGTATATGATTATCGAAACTTTCCACCCAAACAAAGTGAAGCTGATATATAAAAGATTCGAAGAAAAAGGCAGACAATTGCCGGCGGGAGTTCATTATATAAATAGCTGGATTGATGAAGATATAAAGAAATGCTACCAGGTGATGGAAAGCACTACTGAAGAAAAAATTCATGAGTGGGTCCGGCACTGGATTGACCTGTCAGATTTTCAAATAATCCCTGTAATCACTTCTGAGCAGGCAAAAGAAAAGGTCATCAAGGGTGAATAGCGCCCGGCTATAATTTCCATTGATATAGTTTTTCTTTAGTTACATTTTTCTGGAACAATGTGCCGGGCAGCTTATAAAATTTCTTAAAATCTGCCTCAGAAACGTCCCCCTTTTTTGGAACATAATAATGCCAGTGGTTATTATCAATCAAACCGGCATTGCGCCATACGAGCACATAGGAAATATTATGAGAAACAATGGCTTTCCATAAACATTTGGTCCACCATTCGGCATAAGGAATGGTTTCATAGCCGCTTTCTGCCAGGGCGGTTATTTTATTTTTTTCCCTGGCCACCTGCTCCAAAATTAAAAGCCTGTTATCAACATCTGCCACGAAATCATTATTCACGCGTGGGTCATCACACTGGTATGCATCAAAGCTGATGATATCTGCATAGGCATTGCCCGCATATCTTTCCAGGAAATCTTTTTTTCTTGAAAAAAAAGCAGCGTTATAAACATATAAAAGATTGTGGACTTTCCTCGTATTTCTTAAATAATTTACAGTAAACTTCCACAACCCTTTAAATTCTGCAGGTGAACATGCACCTTTGCCCCACCAGAACCAGTCTCCCGTAAGCTCATGAAATGGGCGAAACAAGACAGGGATCAGCTCCCCGTTTTTACCCTTTACATCCAGCATAAATACGGCAAGCCGGTCGAGGTAGCCGCGGTACAGGTCATGCTTACTACCACCGGGCAAAACTGCGGCTACGGCACCGTTAGTTGTATCCCATGCATTACCACCCGTAAGCGGGTTACCGAGATGCCAGCTAATAGTTATAACACCTCCTTTTGTATAGCCCTCCAGGATAAAGCTTTTCATTTTATCAAACGGCACACCGTCAAGATTGGTTTCCAGGGCCAATTCTATACCAGCAAGGTCCCATCCATACACGGCCGGATAATCTCCCGTTATTGTTTTTACATCACTTTTACCGGGAACATATTGCCAGTCAATCCCATAAGCAAGATCATCCTGGTGACCGAACATGATGCCTTTACCAGTCAATGTTTTCAGGTTTACAAAAAGGTTTATAGTTTCCTTCGTTGCTTTTTTATCAGAGGGAAAATTTTGGTTTACAGGCATACAATGTTGTTATTAAATGATTTGGTCAACATGCAATGTAAATGCAAAAGTGTAATGACGTTTGCTGGAATGATACAAACTTAATTGAATACTTACAATATAATAAACACAACCCCTTTTATAAGCTGCGAATTATTTTTTAAATCTATAGTATATGCATAAGCTCCGGGAGAAAGAAGCACTCCCCTGAATTTGCCATCCCAGGGTTTATTAACTCCATAGTTATCAAAAACTATTTGGCCATACCTGTTAAATACCTTAACGTCCGCATGAGGATATGCCTCCAATGTTTCTATAAACCATGTATCATTTATGCCATCATTATTGGGAGTAAATGCATTTGGGACGAATAGCTTCTTAAATACTTTTACAAGCACATCATCCGTAGCTGTTCCGCAACCCTTATTTGATATCACACGCAATGAGTAAATTTTATTAGCGGGTGGATTTACGGAAGGGGTAAGCGTGCCTGGTGCCGCTATAAACTCAACAGGTGACCATTTATAAATAACATCAGTTCCAAAGGCACTCCCATTTAAGTTGACAGATTGTCCTTCAATAATGACTTTATCCGGTCCCGCATCAGCCTTTGGATTTTTATACACTGTTATCGCAACAGAGTCAGATACTTCGCATTCATTATTGGCAACTGTTAGAACATATACAGTGGTTTCCTGTGGTAGTGCAATGGGGTCAGGTATATTTGGATTTGAGACTCCTGAGGCGGGGCTCCAGTTGTATGATGTTATATTATTACCGGTAGTATGCAACCGGATACCCGACCCTTCACAAACAGCTGTATCAATTCCGGCATTTACAACAGGCCTGGTGCTTACATTGGCCAGGGTTGAATCCACGCTGACACAACCTCCCGCTGACGTAACCTTCACATAATAGGTGCCATTGTTGCCGGGAACAGCCTTGGCAATAAAAGGCGATTGGTCGCTGCTCATAAAATTCATTGGTCCGGTCCATGAAAACAATACTCCGTCGTTGGCATTAAAAGACAGGGTATCGCCTATACAACTGCCATGGTAAGACGCAGCAGGTACGGGATATTTATTTACTCTTATTGCAACTATATTGGATGCAATGGAACAGGAGGAGATACTCATATTGCTTAGCTCAGATGCAGTTAATCTATACAGGTAATCGCCGGGAGCCACTACAGCCGGCCTGACGTAAGTAATACTGGTTGCTCCTGCAATGTTATTCCAGGAAACACCGTTATCTGTAGTAGACTGCCATTGATATACGGGGTCAGTGTATCCTGCTGAAACATTTGCCTGCAGCGTAAAAATGGAATTGTCGCCGGTGCACACGTCAACGGAGTCAGGTTGGCCGATTATACCCGCAGTAACCAGGGGCCCGCAGGCACGAAAAGTAATATCATCTAATAGCAGATCATTTCCGCATCCACCTGGGGCATTGTTGGTCATCCTTATTATAACCGAATTTATTCCGCTGGTTGTTGAAAAAAAGAATCCATACTGCTTCCATTCCGATAAACCTCCGTGAGGGATGTCGCCGGTTTGATAGGATTGCAACACTGAGCCCGATGTTGTTTCGATATTGAAGGTAATATTAGGCTTAATGCCCGCTCCCCCACACGCAAATGGCTGCAGTACATTTAAGATCCAGGCCGCAAATTCGTAAGTAGTATTGGGACAAAGCCCATCAACAGTTTTTACAAAAAAATCACCTGGCGTGTAAGATGCATTTACAACCATCATATACCCATTTACGTCACCGGGAGTATGATCTTCCGAAACACTGTGCCAGGTACCACCAAAACAACCGCGGGTAGAATTGGCCATTGTATAATATCCATCATTCGGACAATCATCAAAGAAATAGGCGTAATTAGTTAAGCCGCCTAATGACAAACCCGGAGTAGAACCCGAGCCAAAGGTAATATTGACTACCGGGTCGCCAAGACTTCCCTGGCACAGCTGGGCAAATATTTCAAAAGAAAAATTAAACATTAACAACAAAAAAACGCATGAAATTTTTACCTGTTGTCTCATTATAACTATCTGCTTACTGTTTTAACGGGTTCTAAGTTCAACAAATAAATGCAAATAGTAATAATATTATATTTAAAGGGAAATAACAGAAAGGAAAAAGAATTTTGTGTTTTATTTCTCATTCTTTTTGATGATACAATTAAAATATGTAAACGTGTTATAACGTGGCCATATCAATCACAAACCTATATTTTACATCACCTTTTATCATGCGTTCATAAGCCGTTTGTATTTGTTGGATCGGAATAATTTCAACATCTGCATAAATATTATTGTCTGCACAATAGTCAAGCATCTCCTGTGTTTCGGGAAGCCCGCCTATGAGTGAACCGGCAATACATTTTCTTGTAAAAACTACATTAAAAGCCGGCACATGCATCGGCTCTATTGGCAGCCCCACACAAATCAGTTTGCCTCCTGTTGCAAGCAATCCCAGGTAAACATTATAATCATGGGAAGCAGACAATGTATCAAGTATAAAATCAAATTTACCGGCAACACTTTTCAGTTGTTCTTCATCTGTCGTAACCACAAAGTTATGTGCGCCAAGTGCAACAGCATCAGCTTGTTTCGAGGCGTGCGTACTCAGTACCGTAACGTCTGCACCAAATGAAACTGCGAATTTTACAGCCATATGCCCCAGGCCACCTAAACCGATCACAGCAAATTTGTGCCCTTTACCTACCTTCCAGTACCTGAGCGGAGAGTAAGTGGTAATGCCTGCACAAAGTAATGGCGCAGCTTTCTCGGGTGCTAATTTTTCAGATATTTTCAGAACAAATCTTTCATCTACAACAATTTTAGAGGAGTAACCACCTTGGGTAACTGTTTTGCCATCTTTTTCATAGCCGCTATAAGTGTATACAGCGCCATTCAGGCAATGTTGCTCAAGTCCTTCATCGCAGTTGGCACATTCACGACATGAATCAACAAGGCAACCGACACCGGCGATATCACCAGGTTTGAATTTTTTTACATGATCGCCGACAGCTATGACACGCCCTAGAATTTCATGCCCCGGTACCATTGGATAAATGGATATACCCCAGTCATTATTTATAAAATGAATATCGGTATGGCAAACGCCACAATACATTATTTCAATAGCCACATCGTGAGGGCCGGGGTCACGTCTTTCAAAATTGAAAGGGGCAAGATTATCTTTTTCTTTTAGCGCGGCAAATGACTTAACTGGTATCATGTTCTAATTTTTTATGTTTCTTAATTTTTATTAGATCGAATTTATCATTTTATTCTTATTCTCAATTTTTGGAAAATCAGCAGTGACCCCTTTGCCACCAACCACTACTTTAGTAAACCCTTTCGTATACAGCGTATCACCTTTCAGTTCACATTCCTGCCAGTCAACCGCACCTATATAATCAGGATGGCTGTGGTATAAAAATGTTTCTTTATAGGCAGCTCCATGCAGTTCAATTTTTCCATATCCCGCATAAGAAATTTTGCCGGATGAATCCTGCTGGCCGGTATTAAGATAATTATTTTTGTTTGAAGTATTATATTCATTCTGCCTTATTTTCCACAATTACAACTTCTTATTCCTGGCCAGGAATCTTTCCCGGTACAATTTAACCAATCCCCATTTTTAATTCGGTAAATTATTTTTTTTGTATTTTCATTTACATGACCGAACATTCCCTTTTTCAATCTTACCTGGAGCATCCCGATGTATGGGATGAAATGTTCAGCCCAGATGGGATCCGTTCTCCTTATAAAAATTTCGTTTCAATAATAGCAGATTTACCCCCAGATGACATGACTCATAAAGATGAGATGGCAAAAAAACTTTTCATGAGCCAGGGTATTACGTTTACAGTTTATAACAGCGGGGAGGGCATAGAAAAAATATTCCCTTTTGATATCATTCCCCGCATTATTACCAGCGATGAATGGGCTTTGATAGAGGCAGGCTTAAAGCAGCGATTAAAAGCACTTAATGTTTTTCTGAAAGATATTTACCACCGGCAATTTGTATTGCATGATGGAATTATCCCGCCGCAGCTAATTTATTCCTGCCCGAATTTTTTAAGGGAAATGATGAACGTAGATGTTCCCTTTGACATTTACACCCATGTATCGGGTGTAGATCTAATAAGAGATGATGATGGTAAATTCTATGTGCTGGAAGACAACCTTCGCACTCCGTCGGGGGTTTCCTATATGCTGGAAAACAGGAGTATCACCTACCGGATTTTTCCTGATCTTCTTCCAAAAAATAATGTGCGTTCTGTAAAAGAATACCCTGATCTCCTGTATAAAAATTTACTGGCTTTAGGTAACAGGCAAATAAGCAATCCCACGGTAATACTGTTATCGCCGGGTATTTATAACTCTGCATATTTTGAGCATACCACCCTGGCAAGATTAATGGGAATTGAATTGGTTGAAGGACGGGACCTCATAGTAGATAACAACCATGTGTACATGAAAACCACAAAAGGACTCAAACAGGTGGATGTTATTTACCGCAGGGTTGATGATGAATTTATTGATCCGCTTGTTTTCAGGCCCGACAGTATTTTGGGAGTTCCGGGAATTTATTGGGCATACCGCAAAGGGAATGTTGCGATTGTAAATGCAATGGGTAATGGCGTTGCAGATGATAAAGCCATTTATACTTATGTGCCGGAAATGATTCGCTACTACTTAAATGAAGAGCCAATCCTACCAAATGTTCCTACATACCAGCTTGCAGATGTTGATAGTAAAAAGTTTGTTTTTGAAAATATGAGCAGGATGGTGATCAAGCGCACCAATGAATCGGGCGGATATGGAATGCTTATGGGTAATACTGCAAGTGACGAAGAGATGCAAAGCTTTAAAGATGCCATCGATGCTGATCCGAGAAATTTTATTGCCCAGCCTATCATAAGTTTATCGTCAACGCCTTGTTATATCAATGGAATTTTACAGCCTCGCCGTGTAGACCTGAGGCCCTTTGCATTATATGGGCCGGATGGAATTACTATTGTGCCGGGTGGTTTAACAAGGGTAGCATTAAAGGAGGGATCGATGATCGTAAATTCATCGCAGGGAGGAGGAAGCAAGGATACATGGGTGCTGGCGAAGTGAGCTGTGAGCTATCAGCCTTCAGCCGTGAGCAGTGAGCGGTCAGCTGCGAGCCGCTAACTCCTGGCTGATAGCTGATGGCTGGTAGCCCAAAACTGACAGGTGACAAAACCCTATAAAAATTAACCCTTAGCGTATGTTAAGCCGTGTTGCAGATACAATTTATTGGCTGGGCAGGTATATGGAAAGGACCAATGGCATGCTGCAGGTTATCCTGACCCAGTATATTTCCTCGCAGGATGAAGCGAGCGATTTCATGTGGAGACCGCTTCTTAAAATTTATGGAGAACTTTCAGAGGAAGAAATTAAAATAATAGAGACCAGTTCACCGAAGGCTTTGGAATATATGATCTTCAGCCGAACCAACAGCGCATCTGCCTACAATAATGTAATGTTTTCCCGCGAAAATGCGAGGGGAATACAGGACCATATTACCAAGGAAGTATGGCAATGTCTTAATGATTATTATCATTTTATTCGCAATGATGATTTAAGAAAAGAGGTCAGCATGGCGGATCCTGTTTCAGCGATTGATCTTTTAATAAGAAACGGTTTGTTGTTTACCGGAACCGTTGATAATACTATGACACGCGGAGAAGGCTTTACCTACATCAACATTGGCAAATTTCTGGAAAGAGCCGTTCACTCATCTGATATTACAAGAATAAAGATGAATGAGCTTTTCAGCAAACAACAGGATGCCTATGAAGCGCCGAACCTAAGGTATTTATTGTATTCGCTTTTTGGATTTGAAGTTTACCTGAAAACCTACAAGGGAAATTTTACAACAAAAAATGTTTTGGATCTTATACTGTACAATCCTGATTTTCCGCATTCAATTTTATACAGCCTGGAACGCCTGTATAAATATTTTGAAAGATTACGGCCGGAAAGTCTTCCTGAAAATTATGACCGCCTGGAATTCCTGATCGGCAAAACAATGAACAATATCAAATACAGCAATGTAAATGAAAGTGACATTCAAACTCTGGATGCTTTTCTCTTTCAGACAAGACTTGACCTCTTCGAAATTTCTGCAGCCTTCAGCAAATATTATTTTGGTAATACTTAAATTTATGAAATGCCTTCCTATAAAATAAAACATATCACCCGCTATTCTTACTCATCCACCGTAATAGACTGCACCAACCAGATTATGCTGTATCCTGTTATCGATGGGCTCCTGGAAGTCAGAAACCATGAAATAAAAATTTCCCACAACCCTGTTGTTGAAACATTCGTCGATTATTTTGGGAATCATATCGGTGTCTTTTCCGTAATAAAACCACATACCGAGCTTTTAATAGAGTCTTTTGCCGATGTTATTACAAAGCCCATTATTTTTCCTGCTGATGAGATGAATGCTGCAGAGCAATGGGATATTTTAAGAAGCTTAAAAAACCATTCCGCTTATATGGATTTTCTGACACCCGAAGTTTTTATTTCTTATGCAGATGCAAAAAATATTTTAAGCAGTGCTGTTAGTGAAGAAAAAACGCCTTTGCAAAATGCAACGCTTCTTTCCGAATATGTGTATAATAATTTCAGCTATCAAAAGGGAATCACCAGTGTAGAAACAAAATTAGAAGAGGTGTGGCAATTGAAAGCGGGCGTTTGCCAGGATTTTGCGCATATACTGCTTATATTTTTACGCATGTTTGAAATTCCTTCGCGCTACGTTAGTGGTTATATTTGCCCGAAAGACAAAGAAATGCGCGGGGAGGGCGCGACACAT
>Ga0068860_100003388_pt1 | contig 16400 bp, 7 predicted proteins | sample KBSSwiS32_FD_66597 | JGI IMG/M metagenome (GOLD analysis project Ga0068860, IMG submission 66597) | Switchgrass rhizosphere microbial communities from Kellogg Biological Station, Michigan, USA - KBS Switchgrass S3-2 | ecosystem: Host-associated > Plants > Roots > Rhizosphere > Soil ... | reverse complement strand
CACCGCATCGAAGGTCTCGGCAGTCAACGAGCAGTCGGAGTCGATCGACCGGGGTCTGCACCGCGTCCAGGTCAGCACCGGCCCCGCGATGCGAATGCTCTCCGCGCGCGGCGCGATGATCGCCGACTACGGCTCGTACGCCCTGATCGACGTGGACGCGAGCGCGCTCTCTGATCTGCCGAAGGACAGCTTCGAGCTCCGGGACGAGTACCGCAAGGTGCTCCTCAACGCGGGCGCCATCGACGGCGCGGACCCGGGGTCCGCCTCGCTGCGCGCGACCGCGCTCCCGGCGTCGGGCAAGCAGCTCCACCTGGTCCAGTTCACCGGCCCGGTGAAGAACGAGTGGTACGCCGCGCTGCAGGCCACGGGCGTGCAGATCGTCGAGTACATCCCGCACAACGCCTACCTGGTCTGGGGTGACGCGTCCGCGCTCTCCAAGGTGCTCGAGCTGGCGAAGTCGTCGGCGTTCGTCCAGTGGGACGGCCCGTACCTCAACGACTACAAGCTCCACCCGACCGTCCACACCACCCCGGCCGAGGCCTGGCAGATCCAGATCGTCCAGGACCCCGGGGCCAACGCCGACACGCTGGCGCGCGCGGCGGCGATGCAGCGGCAGGGACAGATGATCCAGCAGGCCGCGCTCGGGTACGTGAACCTGGTGGTGCGCACGGACAAGGCCAGCGCGATGTCGTTGGCCCAGCAGCCGGACGTGGTGTCGATCTTCCCGTGGATCGAGCCGAGGAAGCTGGACGAGCGCGCGAACATCATCTCCATCGGCCAGCTCTCCGCCGACGGGAGCACCCCCACCGGTCCGGGCTACCTGGCGTGGCTCGCCTCCAAGGGCATCACCCAGGCGCAGTTCGACGCCACCCTCGTGGGCGTGGACATCACGGACTCGGGCCTGGACAACGGCACCCTGTCTCCCAACCACTTCGGCCTCTACAAGAACGGCGACATCAACGGCACCAGCCGCGTCCTCTACGCCCGCCTCGAGGGCACGCCGAACAGCGGCAGCACCATCCAGGGCTGCGACGGCCACGGCACCCTGAACAGCCACATCATCATGGCGTACAACACCCTGAGCACCACGCCGCACCGGGACGCCGCCGGCTACAACTACGACCTGGGCATCATCCCGTTCGCGCGGATCGGTTCGTCCGTCATCTTCGACCCGGACTTCTTCACCACCCCGAACTACGAGAACCTGCAGTCCAAGGCGTACCGGGACGGGATGCGCGTCTCCAGCAACTCCTGGGGCGCGGCCTCGCCCTTGTACAACTCCGACTCGCAGCGGTACGACGCCCTGGTTCGCGACGCACAGCCGGCCGGGTCCACCGTCCCCGTCGCGGGCAACCAGGAGATGATCATCGTCTTCGCCGCCGGCAACGGCGGCTCCGGCGCCGGCACCGTCGGCCGTCCCGGCAACGCGAAGAACGTCATCACCGCGGGCGCGGCGGAGAACGTCCATCAGTTCGCGGGGGGCATTGACGCGTGCAACATCGGCGACAGCGGGTCGGACAGCGCCAACGACATCATCAACTTCTCCTCCCGCGGACCCGCGGCTGACGGCCGCATCAAGCCGGACCTGATGGCGGCGGGCACGCACGTCTCCGGCGGCGTGGCCCAGGCGGCCGGCCAGCACGCCGAGCCCCCCGGCGTGATCACCGGCCAGGCGCTGGCCTGCTTCAATGCCGGCGGCGTGTGCGAAGGCCCGGCCCCCGGCCCGTACTGGCCCACGGGCCAGCAGTGGACCACCGCTTCGGACGGCACCTCGCACTCCACCCCGCTCATCGCCGGCGCGTCGCTGCTGACCCGGCAGTACCTGATCAACACCACCGGCGCCACGCCCAGCCCCGCCCTGATCAAGTCGTTCTTGATGAACGGCGCCCGCTACATGACGGGCGTCGGCGCCAACGACAACCTCTACTCGAACAACCAGGGCATGGGCCACCTGGACCTGGGCTTCGCGCTGGACGGCACGCCGCGCTTCATGCGCGATGAGCAGGCGGCGGACATGTTCACCGCCACCGGCCAGGTCCGCACCTTCAACGTCGTCGCGGCCGACCCCTCCAAACCCTTCCGCGTCACCCTGGCCTGGACGGACGCGCCGGGCAGCACCACCGGCAACGCCTTCAACAACAACCTGGACCTGACGGTCACCCTCCGCGGCAACACCTACCGGGGCAACGTGTTCACCGGCCGGAGCTCGGTCACCGGCGGCACGGCGGACACGCGGAACAACGTGGAGAGCGTGTTCCTGCCCGCCGGCCCCAGGGCCAAGGCCACCATCACCGTGGCGGCGACCAACATCAACTCGGACGGCGTGCCGGGGAACGCCTCGGCCCTGGACCAGGACTTCTCGCTGGTCGTCTACAACGTCTGCGGCACCACGGGCACCGTGCCGACGGGCGTCACCGCCACGTCCATCGGTCCGAACCAGGTCCGGATCAACTGGACGCTGCCGGCCGGCACCAACACGGACTTCAACATCCTCCGCAGCACCACCGCCGGCGGGCCGTACACGCAGGTGGGCAGCGTGCCGACCCCGGCCACCACCTTCACGGATACCACCGTGTCCGGCGGCACCACCTACTTCTACGTGGTGCGCGGCGTGAACTGCGACGAGTCCGCCAACTCCAACGAGGCCTCGGCCACCGCCACCGGCAACTGCACGCTCCCGCCGGCGTTCGCGGGCGCCACCTCCGCCACCAGCAACGGGGCCGCCACCTGCGGCGTCACCGTCGCCTGGGCGGCCGGCACCCCGGCCTGCGGCGGTACCCTCAGCTACAACGTCTACCGGTCCACCACCACGGGCTTCACGCCGAGCATCGCCACCCGCATCGCCTCCGGCGTCAGCGGGCTGAGCTACTCGGACACCGCCAACCTCGCGAACGGCACGCCCTACTTCTACGTGGTGCATGCGGTGGAGACCGGCGCGGCCACCGTCGAGGAGGGGAACGTCACGGAGCGGACGGCCACGCCCACGGGCGCGGTCAGCCAGGCGATCAACTACTTCGATGACCTGGACGGCAACCGGCCCCCGAACGCGGCGGCCTACTGGATCCCCAGCGCCACCACCATCCAGACGACGGTCAACTGCCACTACCAGTCCTCCAACCAGACCTGGCGCTTCGGCCAGCAGGCCGCGGCCTGCGCCGGCCTGTACCCCAACAGCCGCGAGGACCGGCTGGTGTTCGGCGGGAACGGCAGCACGGCTGGGATCAATGGGTTCGCCTTCCCGGCGAACACGGCCGCTGCGACCACGACCGGCACGCTGACCTTCATGCATGCCTGGATCATGGAGAACAACTTCGACGGCACGTTCCTGGAATACTCGACCACGGGGGCGACCGGTCCGTGGATCACCATCCCGACCGGGGTGACCGCCGGCCAGCCGTACGTCTCGCTCAACGGGTACAACGGCCACGACAACTTCAACCGCCAGGTGTGGACGAACGGGACGGCGTATCCGGCCAACGGCGCCTTCACCCAGTCCGTGGTGAACATGGACGCGCTCGCCGGGCAGACGGTCTGGCTCGCCTGGCACTTCTCAACGGACGGCTCCGTCCAGCGCGAGGGCCACTACCTGGACGACTTCTCGCTCAACGTCCGGTCCACCGCGTCCTGCACGACGGCCACGCCGCCGCCGGGGCCGGCCGTCTCCTACCGCGTGACGTTGCCGGCCACTGCCGGCGCGGGCGCGGCCGTCTCCGCCAACCTCCAGGCCTTCGACGCCGTCGGCCAGGTGGCCACGGGCTACAACGGCACGGCGACCCTGAGCTCCAGTGACCCGTTGGCGACCGTGCCGGCCACCACCTCGTTCACCGGCGGCGCGGCCACCGCGAGCGTCACCTTCCGCACCCTGGGCACGCAGACGCTGACCGCCAACGACTCGGTGAACGCGCAGATCACGGGCACCGGCTCCACGTCGGTCACGCCGGGCCCGGCGTCGCAGCTGGCCTTCAGGGTCCAGCCCTCGAACTCGGTGGCGGGCGTGAACATCGTCCCGGCCGTCACGGTTGAGCTCCGGGACCAGTTCGGGAACCTCACCACCTCCACCGCGAACGTGACCCTCGGCCTGGGCGCCAACCCCGGCGGCGACACGCTGCACGGGACCACCACGGTGGCCGCAGTCGCCGGCGTGGCCACCTTCAGCGCGGTCAACGTCCAGAAGGCCGGCATCGGGTACACGCTGGTCGCCACCTCGACCGGACTGACCTCGGCCACCAGCTCCGCCTTCAACGTCACGGGGGCCGCGGCGGCCGCGCTGGTCTTCTCGACGCAGCCGTCGAACACCCCGGCAGGCTCCTCCATCACCCCGGCGGTGGCGGTCCAGCTGAACGACCAGTTCGGCAACCGGTCCTCCTCCACGGCCAACGTCACCATCGCCCTGGGGCTCAACCCGGGCAGCAGCACGCTGTCGGGCACCCTGACCCAGGCGGCGGTGGCCGGCGTGGCGACCTTCGCCAACCTCTCGCTCGACAAGGTGGCCACGGGCTACACGCTGACCGCCGGCTCCACCGGCCTGACCGGGGCCACCAGCACGGCGTTCAACGTCACGCCGGGGGCGCCGGTCCGGGTGGTGTTCGGCCAGCAGCCCTCCGACATCGCGGCGGGCAACCCCATCACCCCGGCGGTGACGGTGCGGCTGCTCGACCAGTTTGGCAACCTCTGCACCCAGTCCAGCGCGACCGTCTTCGTGTCGCTGGGCGGCGGGACCTTTGGTGCCACGCTGCTGGGCACCACGGCCCAGGCGGCCGTGGCGGGCGTGGCGACGTTCCCGGACCTGTCCGTGGACAAGGTCGGCAACATCTATACCCTGACCGCGGGCTCCTCCGGCCTGGCCATCGCCACCTCCGTCGCCTTCAACGTGAGCGCGGGCGCGCCCGCGTCGCTGGCGTTCGTGGCGCAGCCGCCGGCCTCGCGCCAGGCGGGCCAGGCGTTCGGCGCCTCGGCGGCGATCCTGGACCAGTTCGGCAACCGCACCAGCTCCACCGCGGCGGTCACGCTGGTCATCAGCAACAACCCGGGCGGCGGCACGCTCTCCGGCCCCAGCACGGTCAACGCCGTCAACGGGCTGGCGACGTTCGCCGGTCTCTCCATCGACAAGGCGGGGGTCGGGTACACGCTGGACGCGACCTCCGGCACGCTGGCGTCGGCGACCAGCAACCCGTTCAACATCACTCCGGCGGCGGCCACGGCGCTGGCGTTCGGGACGCAGCCGTCCAACGCGGTGGCCGGCGTGGCCATCAGCCCGGCGGTGACGGTCCGGGTGCTGGACGCGTTCGGGAACCAGACCAACTCCACCGCCACGGTGACGGTGGCCATCGGGAGCAACCCGGGCGGCGGCACGCTCTCCGGCACCGCCAGCGCGGCGGCGGTGGCCGGCGTGGCGACCTTCGCCAACCTCTCCATCAACAAGGTGGGGACCGGGTACACGCTGGTCGCCGGCGCGACCGGCCTGACCTCCGCCACCAGCAACGGGTTCGACATCAGCGCGGCCGCGGCGACCGCGCTGGCGTACACGGTCCAGCCGAGCAACACGACCGCGGGCGCGACCATCGCGCCGGCGGTCGCCGTCCAGGCGCAGGACGCGTTCGGCAACCTGGCCACCGGCTTCAACGGCGCGGTGTCCGTGTCGCTGCTGAACGCCAACGGGGCGACGCTGGCCGGCACCACCACCGTCAACGCGGTGGCGGGCGTGGCGACGTTCGCGGACCTGTCCATCGCCAAGTCGGGCTTCGGGTACCAGCTGGCCGCGGCCTCCACGGGCCTGACCGGCGCCACCAGCGCCGCGTTCGACGTCGCGGCGGGCGCCCCGGCGTCGCTGTCGTTCACCACCAACCCGCCGGCCCTCATCACTGCGGGCTCCAACTTCCTGGTGTCGGTGACGATCCTCGACGCGCTCGGCAACCGCACCACCTCCACGGCGGCGGTGAGCGTGGCCATCGGGAACAACCCCGGCGGCGGCACGCTCTCCGGCACCGCCACGGTCAACGCGGTGAACGGCCTGGCCGACTTCCCGGGCCTGTCCGTCGACAAGGCGGGCACCGGCTACACGCTGGACGCCACCTCGGCCGGCGTGACCTCCGCCACCAGCTCCGCGTTCGACATCCGTCCGGCGGCGGCGGCCTCGCTCGTCTTCGGGACGCAGCCGTCCAACGCGGTGGCGGGCGCGGCCATCAGCCCGGCGGTGACGGTCCGGATCCTCGACGCGTTCGGGAACCTGTCCACGTCCACCGCCACGGTCACCGTGGCCATCGGGAACAACCCGGGCGGCGGCACGCTCTCCGGCACCGCCAGCGCGGCGGCGTCCGGCGGCGTGGCGACCTTCGCCGACCTCTCCATCGACAAGGTGGGCACCGGCTACACGCTGGCGGCCAGCTCCGGCACCCTGACCGGGGCCACCAGCGCCGCGTTCGACATCTCGCCCGCGGCGGCGGCGTCGCTGGCGTTCACCGTCCAGCCCAGCACCACGGTCGCCGGGGTGATCATCTCGCCGGCGGTGGCGGTGCAGGCGCTTGACGCCTTCGGCAACATGGCCACCGGCTTCAGCGGCGCGGTGGACGTGGCGCTGGCCAACCCGAACGGGGCGACGCTGTCCGGCACCGCCACCGTCAACGCGGTGGCGGGCGCGGCGGCGTTCGCCGACCTGTCGATCGCCAAGGCGGGCACGGGCTACCAGCTGGCCGCGGCGTCCACGGGTCTGACCTCCGCCACCAGCTCCGCGTTCGACATCCTGCCCGCGGCGGCGGCGTCGCTGGCGTTCACGACGCAGCCGGCGGGAGGCCCGTCCAACACGGCGTTCACGGCCGCGGTGGCGGTGGCCGACGCGTTCGGCAACCTGGTGACCGGCTCCACCGCGAGCATCACCGTGGCCCTCGGCAACAACCCCAGCGGCGGCACGCTGTCCGGGACGCTGACCGTCGCCGCGACCGGCGGCGTGGCCACCTTCAGCGACCTGGCGATCGACAAGGCCGGCACGGGCTACACGCTGGTCGCGTCGTCCTCCGGGCTGACCTCGGCCACCTCGAACCCGTTCGACATCGGGGCGGGGGTGGCGGTGGCCCTGGAGTTCACGGTCCAGCCGTCGGACGCGGTGGCGGGCGCCGCCATCAGCCCGGCGATCAGCGTCCGGGCCGTGGACGCCGCCGGGAACGTGACCGTCACGGGCAGCGACTACACGCTGTCGTTCGGCAACAACGCCGGCGGCGGCACGCTGTCGGGCACCACCACGAAGACGCCCACCGGCGGGGTGGCGACGTTCAGCGACATCTCGATCAACAGGACGGGCACCGGGTACACCCTCCGGGCCACGTCCGGCTCGCTGTCGGCGACCTCCTCGGCGTTCAACATCACCAGCGCGGGGGCCGGGTCGCTGGTCTTCACCGTCCAGCCCAGCAACGCGGTCTCCGGGGCGACCATCGCTCCGGCGGTGGTGGTGACGGCGGTGGACGCGCTCGGCAACACCGATCCGTCCTTCACCGGGTCGGTGTCGCTGACCCTGGGCGGCGGCGCCAGCGGGGCGACCCTCGCGGGCACCACCACGGCCAGCGCGGTGGCGGGCGTGGCGACGTTCAGCGACCTGTCGATCGCCAAGGCCGGCACCGGCTACACGCTGACCGCGGCGGCGACCGGCGTCACCAGCGCCACCTCGTCCGCGTTCGACATCAGCGCGGGCGCGGCCACGCACCTGGCCATCGTGGGCCTGGCGGCGGGCGTGCAGATCACGGTGGAGACCTCGTTCTCCATCGAGGCGCGCGACGCGAACGAGAACGTGGCGACCGGCTACGCGGGCACGGTGCGCATCACCTCCGACGATGCGCAGGCGGTGCTGCCGGCCAACCAGACCCTGGCGGCGGGCGTGGTCTCCAACGTGAAGATCACGTTCCGCACCGCGGGCACGCACACCGTCACCGCGACCGACACCGCCAACGCCTCCATCACCGGGACGGCCAGCACGAACGTGACGGCCTTCGCGGCACCGTCGGTGGCCCTGGACGGCGCGAACGACGGCGACATGGTCGACGGGGTGGTGCACCTCACCGCCACCGGCTCCGCGGCGTCGGGCACCAGCCTGACCAAGCTGGAGATCTTCGTGGACGGCGCGTCGCAGGGGAGCTCGGCCACCTCGCCGACCTCGGTGGACTGGGACACCTCCAGCCTGCCGAACGGGAGCACCCACGTGCTCACCGCCACCGCGACCGACGCCACGGGTAACTCGGCCACCACGCCGGCGATCAACGTCACGGTCCAGCACAAGGGCTGCGGCTGCTCCGAGATGGGCGGCCTGGACGTGGGCGCGCTGGCGGCCCTGGGCGTGGTCATCCGCGCGCTGGCCCTGCGCCGGCGCCGGGCCGGGAAGTAGCCGGCTGACGACCAAGTAGAAGCCGAGGGCGGCGGGCCAGCGAGGCTCGCCGCCCTTCGCTTATCGGGGCTACGGCGCCAGGCCCAGCTCGTCGAGCTTCTTGCGCAGCGAGGCGCTGGAGATGCCCAGCGCGAGCGCGGCGCGCGTGCGGTTGCCGCCCGCCTTCTGGAGCGCGGCCTCCACGTCGGCGCGCGTCAGCTCGCCCAGCGTCTTGCGAGTCCGGGTCGCGTGCTGGGGCGCGAGGGGGCCGGGCGTGGGGGGCGAGACGCTCAGCGGCGGCCCGAACACCTGGGTCCGGTCCACCAGGTAGGCCCGCAGCTCGTGCGCGTCGACCACGGGGCGCCGGCGCGCGGGGGCATTGGCGGTGTTCACCTTCCACCAGCTCCGCGCCGCCACCGAACGCACGGCCTGGCGCAGCTCGCGGACGTTCCCGGGCCACTGCTGCTCCGCCAGCACCGCCAGCGCGTCCTGTGCCAGGTCGCACTCCACTTGCTGCTCGGCGGCCAGCTCCTCCAGGAAGCGCCGGGCCAGGCCGGGGACGTCCTGGTCGCGGTCCTCCAGGCCGGGGACCTGGATCTGCTCGCCCGCGCTCAGCAGCTGGGCCAGGCCCGACCGCATGGGCGACCCGTCCAGCGGCTGCTTGGAGGCGGCGATCAGCCGGAGCTCGGGGCCGCGGTGGCCGGGCGAAGGCGGCGCCCCCAGCGGCACCAGCTCCTCGGAGCCGTCCAGCACCTCCATCAGGAACCGCTGCACGTCCCAGTCCAGTGCCTCCACCTCGTGGAGGAAGAGCGTCCCGCCGTCGGCGAAGAACAGCTGCCCGGTCCGCGTCTCGATGGCGCCGGCGAACGCGCCCTGGACGTGGCCCAGAAGCTCGCTCCACAGGGCGGTGGGGTCGGTCGGGAGGTTGCCGCAGTGGATGGTGACGAAGCGCCCCTTCCGGCCGCTCCGCTGGTGGATCCGGGCGGCGGCGTGGCTCTTCCCGCAGCCGGGCGGCCCGACGAGGAGCACGGGGCGGACGTGCTGGCCGGCGCCGCGCAGCTTCTCCTCCAGCGCGGTGGCGGCCGGGGAGGCGCGCTCGGCGTGCCCGGCGCCGGCCATCGCCTCGTCCGCGACGTTGTCGAGGAACTCCAGCCGGCTGCTTCCGGCGCCCAGCGCCACGTACTGCCCGGCGCCCACCTCCACGCCCTGGCGCGGAGGGATGGGCTGCGCGGGCGCCTCGTCCGCGGACGCGCCGAGCGAGCTGCCGAAGGTGCTGCCGGCGTCGCGGTACATCCAGGAGCCGTGGACGGCGTCGAAGTGGAGGAAGCCGTGGACGCGGGAGACCGTCTCGTCGCGGAAGGTGATCTCCACCGTCTCCGCGCGGCCGATCTGGTACTCGCGCTCGGGGAGTAGCGGGACGACGCCGCCGGGGTGACCGGGGCGCACGATGCGGATCGCGCTCGGAATGGGTCGGACCGGCGGCCCTTCGGGAGACATACCCGCAAGTCTAGCTTCGGCCCAGCAACCCCTCTCCTTTCGGGCCTGGCTGTTCCAAATCAACCAGGGTCCCCACCCACCCGGCTTCCGCCCGCTCGAGGAGGTGCGCCGCGGCGGCCACGTCCTCCACCCCCAGCCCCACGGACTTGAAGACGGTCAGGTCGCCCGGCCCGCGGGCGGCGTTGAGCTCACCGGAGAACACCTGGCCGATCTCCCCGCGCACCGCGGGCGCGTCCGCCGCCTGCAGAGCCCGGATCTCCTCCGACTCCGCCGCGCACGCCGCCGCCGAGTCGACGTAGGCGCGCAGGCCCTGGCGCGGGCGGAGGTCCAGCTCCCGGATGCCCGGCCGGCAGGCGCCTACGAGGTTGAGGTGCGCGCCGGCGAGGAGCGCGTCGCTGGACAGCAGCGGGGTCCTGGACGAGGTGCAGCAGGTGACCACCTCCGCCTGCGCCGCGGCCTCCGGAGACTCCGCCACCGACGCGGACAGCCCCAGCTTCGCCTCCAGCCGCGCGCAGAGCGCCTGCGCCCTGGCGGCGTCCCGGCCCCACACCACCGCGCGCTTGAGCGGCCACATGGCGGCCAGCGCGCGCGCGTGCTCCCAGGCCTGGCGGCCGGCGCCGATCAGCCCCAGGGAGGACGGATGGGGCGGGCCGACGGCCTCGCTGGCCGCGGCGCTCACCGCCGCCGTCCGCAGCGCGGTGACCGCGGACGCCTCCAGCAGGCACCGGGGCCGCCCGGTCTCCGGCTCCAGCAGCACCACCAGCCCCTGGTGGGGATTGAGGCCGCGGGCCCCGTTCCCCTCCCACACCGAGAGCGCCTTGTAGCCGGCGCGGCCCCCTTCGAGCGAGGCGGGCATGAAGCCCAGCACCCTCCCCTCGCCCGCCGGGAAGACGGCGCGCGGGCCGTTGGACGACCGGCCGGCCGAGAGCGAGGCCAGGCACTGGCGCATGACCTGCCGGAGCTGGCTGAGGTCCAGGCACCGCTCCACGTCCGCCGCCGACAGGATCCGGGTCATCATGGTCGAGCGTTCGCCGCCGTGGGCCAACAGGCCGTCGAAGCTTGATGCCCCCGCGGCGCTCCGTTATGACTGCCCAAGCGTGCTCCAGAGCCGTGACCGCGTGAAGCGCCATCTGCTGGGCAGGTCGCTCGCGCTCGGGGTGCTCCTCGCGCAGGCGGCGGGGCTGCTCCACGTGGCGATGGCGCCGCACCAGATCTGCCGCGAGCACGGCGAGCTGGTGGAGCCCGGTCCGGGCGCGGTCGCGGCCGCCGGGGCGAAGGACGCGGACGCGAACCCCGCGCTCCGCCGGGATGACGGCGACGGCGCGCGGTGGGCCGACCCCGCCCACGAGCACTGCGTGGTGGCGGCGCGGCACCGGGAGCAGGCCTCCGTCTTCGGAGGCGCCCAGGCTTCGCCGCCGGTGGCGGTGGGCGGCGATCTCACCTCGGAGCCGGTGGCGCCGCCTCCTTCGCGCATCGCCGGGTGGCAGGTGGCGCCCAAGCAGGGACCGCCGGCGGCCTAGCCGCCCGCAGCGTCCTGCCGTCCGTACCGCCACCCCGCCCGCGGTCCACCCGCCGGCGGCCACCCCCGTTGAAGCGCGCGAATGAGGATTCCCCTGCTGTGTCTGGCCCTCGCGGCCGCGTTCCCTTTTTCAGCCTTTGCCCAGGCCGACGCCGGCGTCCCGGCGGCCGATGGGGGCGCGCCCTCCGCGGAGGATGAAGCCCTCCTCAAGGAGATCGAGGCCGCCAGCGCGCCCGCGGCGAAGCCCGGGGGCTCCTCCGCCACCCCGGAGCCCCCGAAGGCGGACGGCGCCGCCGCCCCCGCTCCCAAGGGCGCCGGGGGGCCGTTCTCCAACATCTACAACCCGGCCATCTCGCTCAACGGCCTCTTCCTGGGCTCCTTCACCAGCCAGGACGCGCCCGCGGAAGACCAGGCGCACACCGGGGTGGCGATCCAGGAGGTGGAGCTCCAGCTCCTCGCCAACGTCGATCCCTTCCTCTCCGCCAACGTCATCCTCTCCGTCCCCGGCGGCCAGGGCGTGGAGGTCGAGGAGGGCTACCTGTCGCTCACCGCGCAGCCGTTGGGGATCGCCTTCCGCGGCGGCAAGATCAAGCTCCCCTTCGGCCGGGAGAACGCCCAGCACACGCACGCCTTGCCGTTCGTGGACCGGTCCCTGGTGGGCCAGGCGGTGTTCGGCCAGGAGGGGCTGAGCGAGGTGGGGGTCGAGGGCTCGTACCTGCTCCCGCTGCCCTGGTACCTGCTGCTCACCGCTTCGGTGACGAACGGGGACAACGAGGTCGCGTTCCACTCGCCGGACGATCGCGACCTGGCGGGGTTCGCGGCGCTCAAGAGCGTGGTGGACCTCACCGACGACGCGACGCTGGAGCTGGGCGCGTCCTACGCGCTGGGCCGCGACGAGGACCGCCTGACCTCCCAGGTGGCGGGCGGGCACCTGGTGGTGAAGTGGAAACCCGCGGCCGCCTCCACCACGCACTCGGCGGTGCTCACGCTGGAGGGCCTGTACTCGCGGGTGCCCAGGTCCGGCGCGACCCCTGGGGACGAGACGGACACCTACGGGGCGTACGCCTCTGCGCAGTGGCAACTGGAGCGGCAGTGGTACATCGGCGCCCGGGTTGAATTTGTCCGCCCGGCGGCCGTTGTTCCAGACATGAGCCGGCGCGAGTCGGCGATCCTGGTCTTCGCACCGACGGAGTTCTCGGCCGTCCGGCTGCAGGGCAGCGCGACCCAGCCGGGCGGCGGGGCACCGCCGTTCTACGAGGCCTTCTTGCAGGTCAACTTCACCTTGGGCGCCCATCCGGCGCACTCGTACTAGCCACGCCACGAGGCACGTCATGAGACTCCACTTCCACCTCCGACTCTTCGCCGCCGCGGCCGCGCTCCTGGGCGCGTCCCCCGCGCTGGCCAAGCTCAACGTGGTGACCACCACCCAGGACCCGGCGGCCATCACCCGCGCCATCGGCGGGGACCGGGTGAACGTGAAGGCGCTGGCCAAGGGCTTCCAGGACCCGCACTTCCTGGACGCCAAGCCGACCTTCATGGTGGACCTCAACCGCGCCGACCTGTTCGAGGTGATCGGCCTGGACCTGGAGATCGGCTACGCGCCGTCGCTGATCGCGGGCGCGCACAACGAGAAGATCGCGCTGGGCGCGCCGGGGTACCTGGACCTCTCCCAGTCGATCGCCCCGCTGGAGGTGGTGCCGCTGGCGGACCGGGGCCAGGGCGACATCCACCCCAACGGCAACCCGCACTACTGGCTGGACCCGGAGAACGGGCGGCTGATGGCGCGGGCCATTGCCGCGCGGCTCTCGCAGCTGGACCCGGACGGAAAGGCGACCTACGCCGCCAACCTCGCCACCTTCGAGAAGGACCTCACCGCCAGGGAGGCGCAGTGGTCGGCCAAGATGGCCGCGCTGTCGGGGCAGCCGATCATCACCTACCACCGCTCGTGGACGTACTTCCTGCAGCGCTACAAGCTCCAGGCGGTGGACTTCGTGGAGCCCAAGCCGGGCATCCCGCCCGTCCCCGCGCACACCCTGGACCTGATCAAGATGGTGCCGGCCAAGCACATCAAGCTGATCCTGATGGAGGTCTTCTACGACAAGCGGGTGCCGGAGCTGGTCGCCGCCAAGAGCGGCGCCAAGCTGGTGACGGTCCCCAACTCGGTGGGCGGCACGGACGCGGTGAAGACGTACTTCGACCTCTTCGACACCATCGTGGGGGCCATGGCCTCCGCGGCCGGGAGCTAGCGCGCGCATGAGCCTGGAGCTGCAGATCCTCCTCCCGGCGTTCCTCGCCTGCCTCGTCCTCACGGCCTTCCTGGCCTACCTGGGGCTGCACGTGCTGGCGCGCGAGGTGATCTTCGTGGACATCGCGCTGGCGCAGATCGCCGCGCTGGGGACGGCGGTGGCGTCGCTGCGGGGCGTGGAGCCGCACACCACCGAGTCCTTCATCTGGTCGCTGGGCTTCACCTTCGCGGGCGCCGCGCTGTTCGCGCTCACCCGCGGGCTGCGCAAGCGGGTGCCGCAGGAGGCGTTCATCGGCATCACCTACGCGGTGGCGGCCGCCACGTCGATCCTGGTGGCGAATTTCCTGTCGCACGGGGACGAGGAGATCAAGGAGATCCTGGTGGGCAGCCTGCTCACCGTCTCGCTGAAGGACGTGGGCGTGACGGCGGTGATCTTCACGGCGCTGGGCGCCTTCCACGTCGCCCTGCGCAAGCGGTTCATCGCCCTCTCCTTCGACCACGACTCGCCCGAGCACGACACCTGGCAGGGCATCCTCTGGGACCTGGCCTTCTACCTGACGTTCGGGGTGGTGATCGCCAGCAGCGTGCAGATGGCGGGGGTGCTGCTGGTGTTCTCGTTCCTGATCGTCCCCGCCGTCTTCTCCGCGCTGTTCTCGCGGCGGCTGGGGGTGCGGCTGGCGCTCGCCTACGCGCTGGGGGCGGTGGTCTCCGCGGCCGGCCTGTGGTCGTCCTTCAAGTTCGACCTGCCCACCGGCGCCACCGTGGTGGTCACCTTCGGGGTGGCGCTGCTGCTGGGGGTGATGGTGGCGGTGCTGATGGCGAGGCGGGGCAAGGCGGCGGAGGCGCCGGCGGTCACTGGTTCGCCGCTGCCCCCTGGCTCGTGAACCGGGTAATGCTCATCACCGTGAGCGCCCGGTCGGAGTCGCTGAGGACGTAGGTGACGATGTAGCCGGCAATCTCCAGCCGGAGGGTGCTGTTGATCCGATCGGCCGCCTCGGACGACAGCGGTCCCGCGACGAGGGCGATCTCCTGCAGCCGCTTCCGGATCTCCGCCCCAACCCCCGGGGGCGCCGCCCGGAACGCCTGGTCTGCGAATGGTGAGAACCAGACGGCGTACGCGTCTTGGCTGGCCTGGCCATGGACGAACATATGTGCGTGCGGACGATGCACTGCGCGTGCCGGCCATTTCACCTCTTGAGGACTGCGGATTTGGTCGCGAAGCCAACCGCGGGACAGCAAACACTTCAGGCGTTTCCGGACGGGGCCCTGAATTTCTTCCAGGAGGCCCTGAACCAATGGAAATTCTCGCGGCCATCGGAAACACGTCCATGGTTCAGCTCCGGAAGATCGTCCCCTCCAACGGCGCGCGGATCCTGGCGAAGTTGGAGTGGGAGCGAGGCGGACGGGCGGCTGAAGCCGGGGGGACACCGTCATCGCCGGCACGTCCTCGGGGGCCAACGTGGTCGCCGCGCTGCAGGTGGCGGAGCGCCTGGGGCCGCGGGCGAAGGTGGTCACCCTGATGGTCGACTCCGGCTTGAAGTATCTGAGTACCGACGTGCACGGCCGGCCGTCCGCGGGAGCGTGATCAAGAACGAGGTCCCCTCCTCCTTCGAGGACCTCACCTCGATCTCGCCGCCGTGCGCCTGCACCACCTGCTGGACGATGTACAGGCCCAGGCCCAGCCCGCGGGAGCGGGAGGTGGCGCCGGTGGCCGCGCGGCGGAACGGGTCGAAGAGCACGGGCAGCAGCGCGGAGGGGATGGCGCCCGCGTTCCACACCGACACGCGGACCTCCCCGGCCGTCCGCCCGTCCAGCGTGAGTCGGACCGGGCGGCTGGGGTCTCCGTGCTCCACCGCGTTGCCCAGGAGGTTGGAGATCACCTGCCCCAGCCGGTCGCTGTCCCACTCCCCGTGGGTGTTGCCGGACGACTCCAGGGTGATCTGCTGCGGGGCGGCGCCCTCCAACTCCTGCACCAGCTCCTCGGCGAGGAGGCGCAGGTCCAGGGGCGCCCGCTCGATGGGGATGCCGCCGCCGATGCGGGTGCGGGTGAAGTCCAGGATCTGCTCGATCATCCGCGTCATCCGCGCGGCGCTGGTCTGGATGCGCTGGACGGGCCGGGCGACGCGCTCGCTCTGCTCCCTCCGGAGGAGGAGGTTGGCGGCGGTGATGATCGCGCTGAGCGGGTTGCGCAGGTCGTGCCCCAGCATGCCCACGAACGTCTCGCTGAAGTGGAGCGCCTGCTCCACCTCCGCCAGGCGCGCCTCGCGCTCCGACTCGCTCTCCCGCAGCGCCGCCTCGGCGAGCTTGCGCTGGGTGATGTCCACCGCCACCGAGGCCACGCCCTGCGGCCGGCCCTGGCGGTCGTCGATCCGGGAGACGCTGCTCTGCACCCAGACGATGGAGCCGTCCGGCTTGAGGTAGCGGACCTCGTCGATGAACGGCGTCCCGCTGGCCGCCAGCCGCTCCAGCTCCGCCCCGTGCCTGGGCGCGTCCTCCGGGTGGAGGAGGTCGGACAGGCGCATCTGCTGCAGCTCGGGGGCGGAGCGGCCCACGATCTCGCGGAAGCGGTCGTTGGTGAGGGTGATCCGCCCGCCCAGGTCCAGCTGCGCGATCCCCGCCTGGACCTGGTTGACGATCCGGCGGAAGCGCTCCTCGCTCTCCTCCAGCTGGCGGCGGGCGAGCACCTGCTCGGTGACGTCGTTGCCCAGCACCAGCACCCGGTCCTCCCGGTCCGGCCCCTCCAGCGGCGCGTAGACGAAGCTCCAGTAGGTGCTCTCCAGGCTCCCGCCGGG
>Ga0068860_100003382_pt1 | contig 16407 bp, 10 predicted proteins | sample KBSSwiS32_FD_66597 | JGI IMG/M metagenome (GOLD analysis project Ga0068860, IMG submission 66597) | Switchgrass rhizosphere microbial communities from Kellogg Biological Station, Michigan, USA - KBS Switchgrass S3-2 | ecosystem: Host-associated > Plants > Roots > Rhizosphere > Soil ... | reverse complement strand
GTGGAGGAGGGTGACGAGAGTCTTCGCGTCGGCTCGCTGCTCTTCCAGGTGATCGGCGTAGGAGAGCACGATGATGTGGTCGAACGTCTCGAGGCCGAGGCCGTCGAGCAGGCGGCGATCCGAAGTGTCGCCCTCGATCAACTCGATCTTCATGTTCGCCGGATCGCCGAGCGACTCGATCAGCTCTTTTGTCTCGGGGACTTCCGAAACCACGGTCGCGTGCGAGCCCGGGGAGACGTACTGGGAAAGCTCTGAGAGGATCTTGGTCGCCCGCCAGTTCCAGCCGAGGATCAGCGTCCGTTCCGGAATTTGGGGCACGGTGACGCCGTTCTGGATCGCCTCTTCCTTGACCGGGTAGGCCTTGCTCGAAAGGTGGATCGAATCGTCGTCCTGGGCGACCAGGATCAGCCGTTCGCCCGCGGCGAAGCGCTGATCCATGGGCGGGTTCAGGCGCGGCTTGCCGGAGACCGGCGCGATCCCCATCACGGCCGAGTCGTCATAGGCGACCAGCGCCTCGGCGTAGGTCTTGCCGACCAGCGACGGCTCGTCGCGAAAATAGATCTCGTCGCCGCCGAAATCGAACAGCTCGGTGTAGATCACAGAGAGGCCGGACTGGCGGCAAGTCTGGGCGATGATGCGCGAGATCAGCTCGCCCACCAGCAGCAGCTCCACCTCGTCGCGGCCGACCATGCGGGCGACTTCGACGTTTTTCGGATTGCGGATCTCGGCCACCACGTGGTACGGCTCCGGCCGGCGGTCGGGCGCGTTGGTGATCGCCAGCAGAGTCTTGATCACGCTCGCGTCCGGATCGTCCCCTTCGGGCGACAGGACGACGATCGAGCGCGAGGTCTGAAGGCTCACGATCTTCAGATCCGCGAGGTCGATCGGGCTGCCCGAGCGGCAGACGATCCGGGTTCTGCCGGTGGGTCCGATCCGTTCGGCGATCTCGTCCTCCATCTCCGCCTTGTCGTGCTCGCCCATCACCACGACGCAGGCGTCCTTGCGGCTTTCGTTCGCGAGCAACAGCTCCGAGAGGATCGGGAAGATCTGCTGCGACCAGCCGAGGATGATCGTGTGCTCCGACTCGATGATCCGCGACCGCCCCTTGCGCAGGTCGGTGAGCTTGGCGTCCAGGCCGTTGTTGAGCACGCCGATCAGAGTCGAAACCGTGAACACGCCACCCAAGGTCACCGCGAGCATCGCGGCGAGGAACCAGACGCTTCCGGTGTCTCCGCCCATGGTGCCGGTGTCGAGCGTGCGCAGGAGCCCCATCCAGGCGAGCCCCAAGAAGCCGATCTGTTTGCCGTCGTCCCCCGCGGGGGCGACGTGCGCCAGCGCCACGATGCCGGCGATCGAAAGAACCATGACGGCCGAGGCCACGAACAGCGCGAGCAACAGCGCGCCCGTGCCCTTGGCCATGAAATTGTCGAAACGGTAGCGCCAACGGTCGCGCCAAGTGACCTGATCCACGGCATACCCTCCTGAGGGAAAAAAGAGGAGAGAGACTATGCTGCCGCGCGACCGCGGGCAAGGGGCAGAGCGCCATGGGAGGCCTGGGCCAGGCGGAACCCGGGAACCCCGGTGCTAGCATGTTTGACATGGAACTGAATGGGATGTTGCCCGAAGCCGAGCATGAGCCGTAGGGCCTTAAGCGTCGTCGCCTTCGTCTGGGGGGGAATCCTCGCCGGGCTGGTGCTCTTTCTCGCCCTTCAGGGAAAGCGGCAGCTGTTTCTGCGCCTCGAAATCGAGAGCCCGAAGGGTGCGGCGGCTTGGACGGGCGAGGTGTGGTGGACGGCCAACCGGCGGCCGTTCCAGGTTGCCGATTCGGCGTCCTTTGCCCTCGCCTCGGGCGGTGCCCATCGGGAGACCGTCTCGGTGCCGATTCCGGTCGAGGTCGACAGCCTTCAGATCCGGCCCGGCATGGTGCGGGTCTATGGCAGCGGGCCTCCGGAAATCGTGCTGCTCGGCATCGAGCTCGCCACCCCGGTCGCCAGCCTTCGCCGCTGGGATCGCACGCAGGGATTCCTGGGTTGGCACAGCATCGACGGCAGCACCAGCCTTCGAGTGGAACAGGGCGCCTTGCATCTGATGACGACGGCGCCCGACGGCGCGATCCAGCTGGATGACGTCCAGCCCCTCCGCGATCGGCGACGCCGGCTGCTCCATGCCCGGCTCGCCGCCTGGGGCGGCCTGGGGGCGGGACTTCTGCAGAGTGCCTTCCTGCTCCTGTTCGTCCGCCGGTCGCCCGCGCCGCCGCCGCCGATACCGAATCCGGCCGCGCCCTCGAAGAAAAAATCCAAGGACAAGAGCGAGAGCGCTCCGGCGCGCCCTCGCTTCTCGGTCCGACCGGCGATCGTGGTGATCGCCGTCACCGCGGCGATCTGCCTGCCGCTCGCCTGGCAGCTCAGCCGCCGCCTGGCGCAGCGCGGAGCGCCTCCGGTCTTCAGCGACACGGGCGAGTATTCCTTGGCCTTCGTCGACCACCTCGGCCGCCGGTTGTCGGAGAAAGAGGGGAGCCTGAGGCTTGCCATCGACCCCTATTCGCTCTACCGCAACGCTCCCGGCCAGCGGACGCGCGCCTTCAACATCGACGCCCACGGATACCGGGGCGGCTTCGACGAGACGGATCGCCGGCCGCGGGTGCTCTTCCTGGGCGGTTCGGCGGGCTTCGGTTTCGGGTTGGCGAGCGACGGCGACCTCTACACCGCCCGGCTGGCGGCGATGGAGCCCCGCCTGCAGATGGTCAACACCTCGGTCGTGGGATTCCTCTCCGGCCAGGAGCTGGCGGAGCTCGTCCACCGCGGCCCGGCCGTGGCTCCGGCGGCGGTGGTCGTCCTCGACGGATGGAACGATTTGAACGTCCCGATGCTCGCCGCCACCCGCGCCCCGTTCGCGGGCGTCCCGACGGGTTTCAACTGGGACGTCTTTCTCCTGGTGGAAAGCCGGCTGCGCCTGCTGACCCTGGGCGGCGCCGCCGAGCCGCCGCCGGCCCAGGTGCTCGAAGAGGTGCCCCGGTTGGCGCGCCGGATCACCGACACCTACATTGCCAATCTGGTCGAAATGCGGCGGGTCGCGGCCGCCCGGGGCATCCCTTTCCTGGCCGTCCTCCAGCCGAGCATCTCGACCCGCCGGGCGGCGCCCGAAGGGGAACGGCAGACGCTCGCCACATGGACGCGGATGGGCGAGCGGGGCGACGTCGCCCTGTTCGCCAACTTCCTCGCCGAGGCCCGGCAGGCCCTCACCCGGGAGGGCATACCGTTCGTCGACATGAACGCCACGGCGCCTTTCGACAGCGGAGGGGAGTCGCTCTTCCTCGACATGGTCCACCCGAACGCGGCAGGCCACCAGGCGATGGCGGAGGAGATTCGCGCTCCGCTGGCGGCGCTGCTGGCGGGGAAGCGCTGAGCGGCGCGGCCCCTCCGGCAGCAGAAACCCGGGACCGCCGAGCACCAGCTCGGCACTCGAAGCGGCCGATGCCGCCAAAACGGCCGAGCTGGTGCTCGGCGGTCCCAAGGGCGCTCGACCGGCCGCTGTCGTTCATCGAAGCCGACCGGCCCCCGCCCTACAGTTTCGCCGCCTTCTTCGCCACGTCCTTCTTCGCCACCTTCCCCTTTTCTGGCCCGAGCCCCGCCAGCCGCCGCTGGGCGAGGGTGAAGGCGCTCACGGTTACGAATTGCTCCGGCTTTTCGACCCGGGCGTAGTAGCTGCGCGCCTGGTCGGGGAGGCCGTAGCTCTCGGCCACACGGCCGAGGACGTACCAGTCGGAGGTCGACGGTTTGTGGTCGCCCGCTTCGATCGATTGCAGCAGCACGCGGTAGGCCTCGGTCGGGCGTTCGAGCTCGGCGTAGACGGAGGCCAGGGTGTGCAGGATCGCGCGGCTGGAATGCTCGGCCATTTCGGAGGCGCGCGAGGCGTCGGCGAGCGCCTTTTCCGGAATCGGCAGTTGGAACAACTGGTTCCAGGCCAGGCGGTTCCAATCGAGCGCCTCGGATTTGCCGCGATCGATCAGTGTGCGGGTGAGCGTCAGGGAGCGCGAGATGTCCCCTTCGGCGTCCGCCAGATCCGCGAGCATGCGAACGGCGAACGGGTCGTTCGGCGTCTTGGCCAGCCGCGCTTCGAGGCGGGGGGTGATGTTTTCCGGATGACCGCTCCGGGTATCGGCGTCGAAAAGCGCGCGGATCGCGCGCTCCGAGCTGGGCTGCTCGTCGGACAGCCGTTCGAGCAGCGGGATCAGCTCGCTCCAGCGTTCGAGCGTGGAGAGACCTTCCCAGGTTGCGAGGTCGAGCGCCACGGCGGTGTCGCCGGTGGCGGCGGGGCGCAGCGCGGCGATCCCTTTGAGGCCTTCTTCGATCGAAGCGCGCAAGGCCGGGCCGATCTTGACGTCGTTGCTCTTGAGCAGCAGGACGGTCGCGGCGGCGCGGATGGCCGCCGGATCCCCTTTCTGTCCCGCGGTCCACAGGCGCACGAACGGCGGCCGGGCGTAAGGGTCGCGGTCCTCGTCGTCTTCGATTTCGTCGCGCGCCCAATCCAGCCATTGGCGGGCGCTGTCGAGCTTGCCCGCGGCGGCCAGCTCCAGGACCAGGCGGGCGACCGGCTGCCAGTCCTCGTTGTCCGAAAAGAGCCGATATTGCCCGTCCTCGCGCAGGATGAAGAGCGTGAACGACGGGGCGCTGGGAAAGCCGTCGATCCGCGAGCGGACCCGGTACCCCAGCTCGTCGTCGCCGGCGACGTCGGAGTGCAGCAGGTTGACCGCCATGTCGAGCCCGAGCTGGATCATCGTCGAGTCGCCGTCCGCGGCCCCCTTGGAGAAAGTGTCGAGGAAGGTCGTCGAATCGAACGCCTTGACCTCCTGGTCCACCTCGGCGGACAGCAGGCGGTGCGACAGGTACCCTTTCATCTCGTCGGCGGAGAGCTTGTTCTGCAGGGCGAGCACGAGCAGGCGGACCATCAGGGTGGCGGGTGCGCGCGCCGGCAGCTCCAAATCTTCCCAACGGCGTGCGCCGGCGATCTGCTGCATCATGCCGAGCGCCGCCGCGCCGTTGGGCGAAACCGAGGCGAGAATCTTGAACAGCTTGCCGGCCTCGGCGTAGCGGCGATTCTTGAGCAGTTGCTGGCCGGCGAGCGAGAGCATCGCGACGCGCTGATCGTTGTCCGCCACGCCGCGGGCCAGACGCGAGGCGGCGTCGGGGCCGTCGAGCAGGGCCAGGGCCGCCGCCAGGTATTGCTGCTGGGTCGAGGAGGCACCGGTTTTGTTGGTGAACTTCTTCAACTCGTCGAGCTTGCCGCGCTGCAGCAGGTTGTTCATCAGATTGACGTCGAGGCCGGTGATCCCCTTGTCGTGCAGCTCGCGGTAGAGCGCGCCGGCCGCCTCGAGGTCGGCGCCCTTGCCGAACTGTTCGCCCTTGGCGTTGAAATCCAGCAGGATCGCGAGGTCGGCCTTCGCGACGTCGTTGTCGGGATCGAGCGCCACCGCCTTCTTGTAGGCCGCGACCGAACCGGCGAGATCGAATCCGCCCGCGCCGCGCAGGCGGCCGAGCGGGTCGTGTTGCAGCACCCAGCCGAGATTCTGTTGCGCCGCGGCGAGCTTCGGGCTCATCGCGGCCGCCCGCTCGGCCTCCGCCTTGGCGGATTCCTGCAAACCGCCTTCGAGCAGCGCGCGCGAGATCTGGAGCGGATAGAGCGCCCGATCCGGATAGGCGGCGGCCAGGCGGCGGAACTCGGCGAGCGCCTCGGACACCTTCCCCTGGTTGAGCGCCGCGGCGCCCACCTGGTCGAAATAGAGCAGGATCGGCTCGCCTTCGGCGAGGGAGACGGTCTTTTCGCGCAGCGCCTCGAACTCCTCGGGCGACAGCCGGACCTTGCCGCTGTCGAAGCGGTAATAGGCTTCGAGCGCGCCGCCGGGCAGGCTCCGGTAGCGTCGTTCGAGCGACGCCGAGCCGAACGCCTCCACCTTCGATTCGGGGATCTCGCGCACCGCGAATCCCGGCGGCGGCTGGATCTCGTAGCGCCATTCGGTGACGAACGGATCGCGGAAGACGAACGGTTGCGTGCGCTTGGGCGCCGGGTCGTCGTCGGGCGTCGCGGCGGTTTCGGTGGTCTCTGTCGCCGGTTCGTTTCCGTCGTCCTCCGCGTCGAAAGAGAGACCGGCGGCCGACTCGTCGTCGGCCTCCTCGGCCGATTCTTCGTCGTCGGCGTCGTCCCCCGAGCCCTTCGGGTCCGCGTGCAGGAACACGTACGGCAGCCGTTCGATCAAACTTTCCAAGCGGATGCCCACGGCGGCCTCGTTCAGATCGGTCGAGCCGCGCGGCGAAGCCGGAATCTCCCAGCGGGTGCGGAACGGCCGGGACAGATCGGTGGCGCCCTCCATTTGGTAGGGGCCGATCTGATCGGTGAGGTAGTGCGACTTGGAATAGTTCGTCACCCACTCTTTGCGCGTCTTCTCGTCGGCCTGTCCCAGATTCCGGCGCGCCCAGATCTCGACGTCGCCGTGGAAGACGTTTTCCTCGACGATCTTCGCCTTGCCCAGCTCGGACAGCGTGACCGTGCGGGTGCGCGAGAGGAGGTTCTGGACGGCGACCGGCGGGGGAGTCTTCTGCAGCGCCTTCGTGCCCGGCGCCGCGACCAGCGCCCAGCGGTCGCGGTCGGACGCCGGCAGCTCGCCCGCCCGGGCCAGCTCCTCGGTCGCGTCGATCCAGATCGGCGGCGTTGCCGGCACGTAGACGATCGCATGATTGAAATTGCCGAGGCCGGGCAGCTCCGGATCGACGTCCGATCCCCAGCCGCCCGAAAGGAGCGCAAGGTAGGCCGGAATGTCGGCGGCGCGCAGGAGAGCCACGAGCAGCGCCGACTTGTCTTTGCAGTCGCCGAAACGGCGGGCGAGCGTCTCGGCAGGCGAACGCGGCACGATCGCCGCATCGTCGAACTCGACCCCGGTATAGCGCACTTGGGATTGCAGATAGGCGAGCAGCCGGTCGATCACCTGCGTCTGGTCGGTCGCGCCCTCGCTCGCCTGGTTGATCGCATTTTTGGCCGCCGCGCTCATGTCGCCGGCCGCCAAGGCGCGATCGACCACCTGGGAGTAGGTCGCGGCGACGCTCTGCCAGCTCGCCCCCGAGCTGAACGCGAGATAGGGATACCAGGGCGTCTCGGAAGGGAGGCCGACCACGAACTTGCTCTTGAACGAGAGGTCCCGCCATTCGAAATGAAGCCGCCGCCGCCCGCCCTCGGTCCGCTCGACCGGCCCGGTCTCGGGCAGCAGGCGGCGCACCCATTGGAGCGGCGCTTCGGCCGCCGCGTCGACGTCGACCTTTGCCAAGCGCAGGTGATCGTTCGGGAAAGTCAGGCGGCGCACGCTGCCGGCGGCGAACAACGGCCGTTGGTCGCGCACGTAGGTTTCGATCTCGACGATCGCGCCGGCCTCGACCGCGGGCAGCGGCGCGCGCAGCACTTTGCCGTCGTCGAACATGATCGCCGAATCCTCGCCGGCGGACGTTTCCGCGATCGTCTTCGGGTCGAGCCGGCGCTCCGTGCCGTCGGGGCCGATCACCCGGGCGGAAAGCTCCGGCCGCAGCTGATGCCAGGGCGACCAGCCCTGCTCGACGTAAGCCCAATCGTCGACCGCGGTGGCGTCGAGCACGCGATAGATCTGGTGCTGCCGCTCGCTCCACAGGCCGTCCGCTTCGAGGGTCAGGTGCACCTCGAACAGCAGGAAATCGACCGCCTGGTCGGACGCCTCTGGCAGCGCCTTGGCCGCGGCGAGCAGCGCCGCGGGCGGGGCGGCAAACGCCGCGCCCGCCCAGGGCGAGACGGTGGGGGTGTTCGAAGGGGGCGTTGGGGTCGGAGGGGCCGCGGCCGAGACGGCGGGGAGGGCGAGGTAAAGGATCGCGGCCGAAATCGCCAACCGAACGGGTCGAACCAAAAAAGGGCTGCGCATGAAGATCTCCGAAAGCGCCATGCTATCCCGGCGCGGCTGCTTTCGGAGGATGCCGCGGGGATGAAAAGGTGTTATTCCGGGATCGCCCGGCCCATCGGGTAGTGTTTTCGATTGCCCCCGCAGCGACTGGCCGCTGCCGAAGGCGCCCGAAGGAGCGAGGAGGCAAACGAAACACTACCCGGCACCGGCGTCGGCCGGCAGCTCCAGGAACATGCGGTAGGCGGTGGTGCCGTGATCCGGCGAATCCATCGCCGCCGCCGTGCCGGCCGACAGGATGCGCAGCAGGCGCCAGGCTTCGATGCCGTGGGCGGCGGAGATCGCCTCGCGGTTCTCCACCCAGCGCTCGTCGGTCTTCTTCGCCCAGAGGTGGTAGTTGCGACGGTCGTTCAAGATCGCGACGATCTCGAACGGCGAATGGGTCGCGGCGGCGACCAGCTCGGGCAGGTAGACCATGCGGAACGTGCCGGGCCAGATGTATTTGGTGACGAACGACGAGGTGGCGACGCGCTCGGTCGCCGCGGCGAAATCGAGGTAGACCCGGCCGCCGGGCAAGAGCCAAGGCACCAGACGCGCGATCACCCGCGGGTAGTCGGAGAGGTCTTCGATCACCCCCATCAGGCTGATCCCGGCGAAACGCCGCTCGGGCTGGTAGGTGAAGAAATCCTGGTACATCAACCGGGCGTCCAGCTTCTCGTCGGCGACCTTGCCCAGGCTGAACGCCAGCTGGTCCTTCGACAGCGTGAGGCCGGTCACCTGGACGCCCCGCCGGCTCGCGAAGCGGGTGAACCCGCCCCAGCCGCAGCCGATTTCGAGCAGCTCGTCGCCGGCTTTCAAGCCCAGCCCGGTAAACGCCGCGGCGAGCTTCCTTTCCGCGCCGACCTCCATCGACTCGTCGTCGCTCTCATACAGCCCGGGAGTGTAGATGTGGTAGTCGCGATCCTGGCCGAACAGCTGGATATTGCCCGAATCGTAATGTTTGGCGATCCACTCGGGATTCATCTTCTCCCGGCCGCGCAAGACCGCTTCCGCCCGCCGCCAGGTCTTGAGCCAGAGGTTCGAATCGTCGAAAGCGGCGCGCAGCAGCGACAGCGCGCGGACGAAGTCGCCTTCGACGTCGAAATCGCCGCGCACGTACGACTCGGCCAACCCCAGCTCGGCGAGCGATTCGAGCGCCCGCGTCCCCGCCTCGCGATGCACCCGGATCACGAACCGCGGCGGCGCCTCGGCGCTCGCGAGCGTCCGGCCGTCGGGCAGATGGAGCGCGATAGGAAAATCGGCCCGCAGAGCCTGGGCCAGAAGATCGTCGATTCCGCTCATGGCACCCCCACGAAGGAAACCCGGTCTTTGCCCCCGTATCGGCGCCACCGGCGGCTTCCGAAGTGAGGCTGTGCTACGAGTTGCGCAGTGGCTGGATTCTATCCTGGATTAGCCCGACGACGGCCACGGCGCTCGCCGCCGGCGGATCTCGAACAGGGCGACCGCGGCGGCGACGGCGACGTTCAGCGATTCGACCGGCGGTTCCAGCGGGATGGTGAGCAGCAGACCCTCGCGCGCTACGAGTTGCTCGACTTCGCGCGACAGGCCTGGCCCTTCGGCGCCGAGCGCGAGGATTAGCGGTTTGCCGTCCCGCAGGTTGGCGGTGAAGAGATCGTGCCCGCCGGAAGCCGCGAGGGCGGCCCAGGTGGGGGAGTGCGGCGCGAGATGCTCGGCGAGCCCTTCCGCGGTCGCGCCGATCGCAACCGTCAAACGCAGCAGGCTGCCGGCCGAGGCTCGGAGAGCCCGCGGGTGGTTCGGATGGACGCTGCCGGAGGAGAGCGCCAGACCCGCAACGCCGGTCGCTTCGGCGACGCGCGCGATCGCGCCGAGGTTTCCCGGATCCTGCAACCCGCCGAGAAAAAGATAGAGGCCGCCTTGGCGGAGCGGCAGCGTCTCGACCCCGCCGCGCGGCAGGTGGGCGATCGCGAGCAGCCCTTTCGGCGAATCGGCGTCGGCGAGCGAGTCGAGCACGTCGACAGAGGCGAGCGTCGGCTCGCGTGGCAAGAGGCGGGCGATCTCGCGCCCTTCCGCGCCGGCCAGAAACTCAAGGGTTGCCAGCACGGGATCGAGCGCCAGCCCCGCCTTCGCCGCCTCGCCGACCAGGTGTGGGCCTTCGAGCACGGCGTGGTCGCCTTTACTTCGCCGAAGGCGCCGAATATCCTTCGCCGCACGGTTCTTCCGACTCTCGATCATGGCCCACGATCTTAAGGACTTCTGGCAGCGACTCCAATCCGGGGTCGAAGTGGCCGTCGCCAACCCCTCGATGGATCGCGAAGATCGGTCGGATCGCCTGCTCGGCGTGCGCGACGGGTTCTACCGTTACCTCCGCGAGGGCTACGATCGCCACCTGACCGTCGTGGTCGTGCCGCAGATCGTCGAAGAGACCCCGAGCGGTCTGGCCACCTCCGACGACGAGGTGCTCGGCCTCCTGGGCGAGCGCACCGCGAAGATGCAGCGGCTGCTCGGCGAGCAATACCACTTCTACGCCGCGACCGAAGGCGGTCTCCACTCCTTGACGATCGACGGCGAGCCGCGCCTGTTCGTCCACAATTGGACCTCGATCCGCAGCCGGATCGGCCAGGCCTGGGGGGCCTCCGGCTCCGTCCAGCTGCCCGATCGGATCGTCGCCGGCCTCGACAGCGACCAGATCCGCTTCTCCGTCCCCGGCACCCGCAAGGCCGGCGGCCTGATCTCTTCGCTCACCGGAGGCTTCGAAACCCGCCGCCAGACGATAGGGCTCTCGACCTTCCACGCCCTGTCGACCCTGTTCTACGGCGTGATCGAGGGGCACCCGCGGTAGCAGCTCTCGGTAGCGGATTCGTTGGCCCCGCAGCGACTGGCTGCTGCCGAAGGCGCCCGAAGGAGCGAGGAGGCCAACGAATCCGCCACCCCTTCTCCCCGCGCTGGCACCCCCTCGGCCCGATTTGGTACCATCCACGGGTTCGTTCTCGTTCTGGTCGGCGTGGGCCGCCCGGATCTTCCTACCGAATTCATCCGCTCGAGGGCTTCTAGGTCCGCTCTCGCGAGAAGGTGTCCGATGGCGCAACGCGACGTACATTTGTTCACCTCGGAGTCGGTGACCGAGGGCCACCCCGACAAGGTCGCCGACCAGATCTCCGACGGCATTCTAGATGCGGTTCTGCGCCACGATCCGGCCGGCCGCGTCGCGGCCGAGACGCTCGTGACGACCGATCTGATCGTCCTCGCGGGCGAGATCACCTGCTCGGCCGAGCTCGATTTCGAACAGATCGCGCGCCAGGTGGTGCGCGAGATCGGCTATACCCGTAAGGACATCGGCTTCGACGCCGACTCGTGCGAGGTGGTCAACCGGATTCATTCGCAGTCGCCGGACATTGCGATGGGCGTCGATACCGGCGGCGCGGGCGATCAGGGGCTGATGTTCGGCTTCGCCTGCGGCGAAACGCCCGAACTGATGCCGCTGCCGATCACGCTCGCCCACGCGCTCACCCAGCGGCTCGCCCGCTTGCGCCACTCGGGTCAGGTGCCCTGGCTGCGGCCGGACGGCAAGAGCCAGGTGACGGTCGAATACGACGGCAAGCGGCCGATGCGGGTGCACAACGTCGTCATCTCGACCCAGCACACTCCGGAAGTCTCCCAGGACGAGATTCGCGAGACCGTGATCGAGACCGTGATCCGGGCGTCGATTCCGACCGATCTGCTCGACCGCGAAACCATTTTCTACGTCAACCCCACCGGCCGCTTCGAGATCGGCGGCCCGCACGGCGATTGCGGCTTGACCGGGCGCAAGATCATCGTCGACACCTACGGCGGGTACGGCCGTCACGGCGGCGGCGCGTTCTCGGGCAAAGATCCCACCAAGGTCGATCGTTCGGCCTGCTACATGGCGCGCCACATCGCGAAGAATTTGGTGGCGGCAGGGCTCGCCGAGCGGGTCGAGGTGCAGCTCGCCTACGCGATCGGCGTCGCCGATCCGGTCTCCGTGCGGGTCGATTCCTTCGGCACCGGCGTGATCGGCGACGACGAGATGGAGCGTTTGGTCCGCGCGGCGTTCCCGCTCACTCCGAAAGGATTGATCGCCAACCTCGACCTACGACGGCCGATCTACCGTCCGACCGCCGCCTATGGGCACTTCGGACGGCCCGAGTTCTCGTGGGAGAAAACCGAACGGGCCGCGGAGCTGCGCATCGCCGCAGGCCTCGGGGAGCCGACGCTGGCCACTTGACGTGACCCTTTTTCACCGATTCGAAAACCGGAAGCGACCATTCAACGAAAGCCAACGGGTGCGCTTGTAACGGCGCACCCTAGAACCGGAGTTTTCTCGCCATGACCACGACCGCCGTTCCTTCCGACATTACCAATTCGCGCCTTGCGCCCGCCGGCAAGCTGCGCATCGAATGGGCCGACCAGCACATGCCGGTGCTCGCCCAGATCCGCAAGCGCTTCGCGCAGGAAAAGCCGCTGTCGGGCCTGCGGATCTCCGCCTGCCTGCACGTGACGTGTGAGACCGCGAACCTGATGCGCACGCTCCAGGCGGGCGGCGCCGAAGTCACGCTGGTCGCGAGCAATCCGCTTTCCACCCAGGACGACGTGGCCGCGAGCCTGGTCGACGATTACGCCATCTCGGTCTACGCCCGGCGCGGCGAGGACAACGACGTCTATTACGACCACCTGAAGTCGGCGCTCGACGTCCATCCGCACATCACCATGGACGACGGCGCGGATCTCGTCTCGATGCTCCACAAGGATCGCCCGGAACTGATCCCCGAGCTGAAAGGCAGCACCGAAGAGACGACCACGGGAGTCAACCGCCTGCGCGCGATGGCTAGAGACGGTGCGCTCAAGATGCCGGTGATCGCGGTCAACGAATCGGAGACCAAGCACCTGTTCGACAATCGCTACGGCACCGGCCAGAGCACGATCGACGGCATCATCCGCGCGACCAACCTGCTGCTCGCGGGCAAGAACCTGGTGGTCGTCGGCTACGGCTGGTGCGGCAAGGGCGTGTCGTCGCGCGCCAAGGGCCTGGGCGCCAACGTGATCGTGGTCGAGATCAACCCGGTGCGCGCGATCGAGGCGTTGATGGACGGCCACCGCGTCCACTCGATGAGCGAGGCGGCGCCGATCGGCGACATCTTCGTCACCGTCACCGGCAACAAGCACGTGATCCGCAAGAAGCACTTCAACTCGATGAAGGACGGCGCGATCGTCTGCAACAGCGGCCACTTCGACGTCGAGCTCGACTTGCCCGGCCTGCGCGAGCTGGCCCGCGAGGATCGCGAGGTGCGGCCGTTCGTCCAGGAGTTCAAGCTGCTCGACGGCCGGCGTATCAACGTCCTCGGCGAAGGGCGCCTGATCAACCTCGCCGCCGCCGAAGGTCACCCGGCGTCGGTGATGGACATGAGCTTCGCCAACCAGGCGCTCGCCGCCGAGATCCTCGCCAAGGCGCCGGAGCGGATGACCAACGTCGTCCACCGCGTCCCCGAGGACATCGACCGCGAGGTCGCGCGGCTCAAGTTGGAGTCGATGGGCGCCACCCTCGAAGTGCTGACGCCGGAGCAGGAGAAGTACATCAACAGTTGGGAAGAGGGCACGTAGGACCCCCTAAAATCGAACGGATTCGTAAGGGGCGGCGCCGGTGTTTTCCGGGGGGCCGCCCCGCAGGTGTCCCGATCGGCGGCGTTGGGCGCACTAAACGACGGTGCCGTTGGGTGCCGCTCCCAAATTCCGACCGTTGTTTAGGAGATCGTAATGCTCCGACAGAGTCCGCACCGTCTGCTCGTCGCCCTTGCTTGCTGCGCCCTTTGTCTCACGCTCGCGACGCTCCCTGCCGCGGCGCAGCCGGGTCTCGACAGCTCCTCCGGAATCCGTTTGGAAGTCGGATCGTGGCTCGCGCGCTTCTGGCAGTCGGTGGGGGAGCCGGTCGTTTCCCTGTTTGCGGCCGACGGTACGGTGCCCCCGCCTCCGCCGACGCCTCCCAGCACCAATAGCGGCGTGTGCATCGATCCCGACGGTACGCCGGGGCCCTGTATCGACAGGATGTAAGGCCGCCTCGCCTGCCGCCCAGGCCCCTCGCTCGCCCTCGGGATGAGGGACGGAGCGCGGTGGCTACCGCTTCCGCGACAGCGCGGCGATCAGGCCGACGACGAACAGGACCGACCAGGCGTACCAGGGAGCGCCGGAGCTGGCGAGCACCGCTCCGGCGACCATGCAGAATCCCCCGAAGATCGTGCCCCGGAGCCCTGCGAACGGGTTCTCCGGCGCCCGGCGGGCCATCTGCTCGATCATCTTCGCCCCTTCCATCACCAGGCCGGGAGCCTTGCCCAGCGCTTCGAGCAGCTCGGGCACGCCGCGCAGGAACTGGCGGCCGAGGGTGATCGGGCTGAACTGATCCATGAAGATCTTGTTCGCGTGGCTCTGCGACACCGAGGCGACGTCGAGCCCCGGCTTCAAGATCTGCCCGACCCCTTCGAAGGTCACCAGCGCCTTGACCATCAGCACCATCTCGACGGGGAAGAACAGTCCGTGCTGGGCGCCCATGTTGACCGAGCGCAGGATCAGCTGGGCGAGCGAAAAGTCCTTGAAGCTCTTGGCTCTCCCCCAGCGCGCGAGGATCTCGGTCAGCTCGCGGCGGAAGCCGTCCGGGTCGGCTCCCGGACCTTCCTGCGCCACGTTCACCAGGTAGCGCGCGGCCCCTTCGGCGTCGCCCATCACCAGCGAGTAGAAATAGTTGAGCAGCGTCTTCCTCAGCTCGGAATCGAACCGGCCGACCATGCCGAGATCGATGAAGCCGAGCCGCGGCCCGTTCGGTCCGGGCAGGATCAGCAGGTTCCCGGGATGCAGATCGGCATGGAAGAAGCCGTCTTTATAGATCATCCGGATGATCGACTCGGCGCCGTAATCGATCAGCCGGTCGCGATCCCCCTCGGACAGCTCCAGCGCCTCCGGGTCGCTCGGCTTGAAGCCGGAGAAGAACTCCATGCACAGCACGCGCGTGCCGCTGTGCTCGCGGTAGATCTTGGGGAACGCGACGCCGGGCAGATCGGCGAAGTTGGCGGCGAACGTCTCGGCGTTGTCCGCCTCGCGCCGTAGGTCGACCTCGCGCCGCGTGTACTCGACGAACTCCGCGATCACCCGCTTCGGCTGGTAGCGGGGGAGGATCTTCTGCAGGATCACCCCCAGCCCTTTGAGCAGCCAGGCGTCGCGCGTGAGAGTGCCGCGGATGCCGGGTTTGACCACCTTCAAGATCACCGAGTCGCCGTCCCGCGTGGTCGCCCGGTGGGTCTGGGCGATCGAAGCCGAGCCGAGCGGCTTGGGGTCGATCCATGAGAACAACTCGCCGATCGGCCGGCCGAGATCGGCCTGGATCAGCGCGCAATAGCGATCGAACGTCACCACCGGCAGCCGATCGAGGAGGTTCTTGAGCTCCTCGGTGATCGACGCCGGCAGGATGTCCTGGCGGAGAGCAAGCACCTGCCCCAGTTTGATGTAGGTCGGCCCGAGGATCTCCAACCGCCGCCGCAACTGCACCGGAAACGGCAGATCGCGCAGCTGCTTGCTCAAGAACGGCCGGACGATCCAGGCGGTCAGCTTTTCCAGGCGGAACAAGAGAGCGAACCCCTGGCCCCGCCCGAACTGCTCGCCGGCCTTCGCATGAGCGACCAGCCCGCCATTCAACAGACCGAGGAAATGCTTGTGCGTCGTCAACAGCCGGCGTACCACCCCCTGCGGCGGCTCGTCCGGCATCAGCTCCCAACCGGCGGGAGCGACCCGCGGCAACGTCGGATCGTCGGGAGAAACCGGCGGCCAGGCCGGCGGCGGCACCTCTTCGACCCTGACCGTCTCGACCGTCTCGATCACCACGGCCGCCGGTTCGGGGTCGACCTCGACCTCCGGCTCGATCTCCGGAGGGAGATCCGGCTCTAGCGCCGCGGAAACGTTCGGGGGAGTCACGGTGGGCATTCTACTCGCCCGGGCGGGTGGCCGGGGGAGAGGGCCCAACGTAGGGCAATGCGGTATTGTCGCGCCTCCATGTATCTGATCCGCGACATCTTCCAGTGCAAGCCCGGCAAGGCGAAGCAGCTCGCCGAGAAGCTGCGGGCGACGTTCGCGTCAACCGAGGAGCACGACGGTTTCCGCAACAGCCGGATTCTGGTCGACGTCGTCGCGCGCTACTGGACGGTGGTCTGGGAGGCCGAGATCGAAAGCCTGGAGCAGTTCGAGCGCCACATGGCCGGCTACGGCTCGCGGCCCGAGGTGCAGGAAGCGATGGCCGGCTATCTCGATCTAGTGGACGGCGGCCATCGGGAGATCTTCCGAATCCTCTGACGTCGTCGCACCGCGAGGGTCTACTCGAAATACCCCACCACGTCGAACACGAAGTCGAGCGCGCCGCCGGTCAGCGCCGCGGCGACCACGATTTTGCCGTCCGCGCCGATCTCGACGATGCCGTTGTTCGT
>Ga0068860_100003376_pt1 | contig 16424 bp, 12 predicted proteins | sample KBSSwiS32_FD_66597 | JGI IMG/M metagenome (GOLD analysis project Ga0068860, IMG submission 66597) | Switchgrass rhizosphere microbial communities from Kellogg Biological Station, Michigan, USA - KBS Switchgrass S3-2 | ecosystem: Host-associated > Plants > Roots > Rhizosphere > Soil ... | reverse complement strand
GTCGACCACTTCACGGAGGACCGGGCGTACGGGGTGCCGGCGGACAACCCATTCCTCGGGAAGGGCGACTGGCTGCCGGAGATCTGGGCGCTGGGGCTGCGCAACCCGTGGCGCTACTCGTTCGACCCCAAGGGGCGGCTGGTGGTGGCGGACGTGGGGCAGAACCTCTGGGAGGAGGTCGACCTGGTGGAGCGCGGCGCCAACCTGGGCTGGAGCGTCCGCGAGGGGCGCCACTGCTTCAAGCCTTCCAAGGACTGCCCTACCCAGGGGCTGGTGGATCCGGTCTACGAGTACGGCCACGACGAGGGGCAGTCCATCAGCGGCGGCTACGTCTACGAGGGGAAGTCCGCGCCGGCGCTGGGCGGCAAGTACCTGTTCGCCGACTTCACCTCCGGGCGGGTGTGGGCGCTGGAGCTGTCATCCGCGGAGCTGTCCGCGCTGGGGCGGTGGAGCATGCTCCCGGCGACGTTCGGCAAGGCGGCGGACGGCGAGGTGTACCTGGTCGACTTCGGCGAGGGCACCGTCTACCGGTTCGTGCCCGCTCACCCGTGATACACGCGCGAGGCGGCGATCTGCCCGTCCCGCACGTCGAACACCTCCGCCACCGGTGAGGGCGCCTGGTTCGGGGCGTGTCGGACGTACTCGATGAAGACGCGCTCGGCCGAGGCGGTGATGGCCGTCAGCTCGTAGCGAAGGCCGGGGAGGCGGGCGTTGGAGTCGCGCCACCAGTCGGCGAGCGCGGCGCGGCCGAGGAGCTTGCCGCCCGTCTCCGGGTGCAGGGCGCGGATCTTCGGCGAGGTGTGCGTGGCGTCCTCGGCGTAGAGCGCGACCAGCGCGTCCACGTCGTGTGCGTTGAACGCCTCCAGCCAGCGCTCGGCGATGCGGCGAGTGGTCTCAGCGGACATGGAGGGGCCTTCTTAAGCGCGGGCCTCGCAAATCGGGTAGAATCCTGATTCGCGTCTGCAGCCCCCCGACCCGCTCCGGGAACTCGCCCCCACCAAGGGGGATGGAGGATCGGATGGATCGGCGAGGAGTGCTCAAGGGTCTCGGGGTGGCGTTCGCCGCCTCGCTCTGGCCGGGGTGGGTGCGGGAGGCCTTCGCCGCCCCGCGGAATGGTTTGCTGGAAGGCGCGGCGACGCTGATCTCCGCCATCGAGCGAGCGCGCGCCAGGCTCCAGCCGCTGGTCGTCCTCGTCATCCCGGAGGACGACCGCGCGAAGTACTTCCGCGGGCGGCACTTCGGGGAGTGGCTCAACCACGGTGCCGACGCCGACCTCGCGCCGCTCGCCTGCGCGGAGGTGGCGTGCGCCGAGATGAACGTGCTCCGCGCCCTGCTCCCGGGCGCGCCCGCGGTCGAGGAGCCGGCGATCCTCGTGCTGGAGCCTGACCCGTCGCTGCGCCTCCGCGTGGTGCTGCGCGACTTCTCCCACCGCGACATCACCGTCGAGGAGGAGCTCGTCTCTCGGCGGCAACCCCTTGGCGATGGGGAGGCGGAGATCACCGCCTGCATCCACGCCACCGGTGCTGCGGTCAGGAGCGCCGTCTTCGGCGATCTGGATGCGGTGAAGCTCCGCGCCCAGGAGCGCTGGAGCCAGCTCACGTCGGAGGCGCGCGCCGAGGTGCGCAGGATCTACGACGGCGTGGACGGATCGCAGGAGATGGTGCTCGCCGCGGCGCCGCTGCTCGCCGTGGACGCGGTGGAGGGGAGCGGGAACGCGCGAGCGCTGAGGCTCATTGCCCGCGCGGCGCGCGTCCGGTACTGCGGCCAGTCCATCCCCGGCAGCGAGTGGGCGCAGACGGAGGACGGCGGCCAGGTCCCGGCCCGGAGCGGGCGGTTCCTCTACTTCCCCACCCGAGGCCGGGTAGGAGACTCATGACCGGAACTTCTGACCTCCCCCGGGAGTCTCATCCCCCATCTGGGGGAAGGAGTCCGCCGATGGACCGGCGCGGAGTGCTCAAGGGTCTGGGAGTGGCGACCGCCGCGGCGCTGTGGCCCGGGTGGTTGAGGGAGGCGTTCGCCGGCCAGCCGTGCGGCGTGATGCGCGGGACGGCGACGCTGGCCGCCGCGCTCAAGCGGGCGCACGACGGCGTGAAGCCGCTGCTGGTGCTGGTCATCCCGAAGTCTGCCGACGAGAAGAACTCCCGCGGCATGCACTTCGGGGAGTGGCTCAACCACGGCACCGACGGCGCCCTCGCCGCCCTCTCTTGCGCCGAGCTGGTGTGCGCGGAGATGGGGGCGGTGCGCCAGCTCTTCCCCAGCGCCCCGGCGGCCGGAGAGCCGGCCATGCTCATCGCGAATGTGGACCGCTCGCCGGCGAGCCTCCGCGTGGCGGTGGGCGCGTTCCCGTCGCACGAGCGGTCCTTCGAGGAGCGCTGGGAGCGCCCGGAGCCGGAGGACGAGGCCATCCAGCAATGCATCGCCCGCACCGGCGGGACCGTCCACCAGGCGCTGCTCGGCGACGCCGAGGCGGTCCAGGCCCGCGCGGCGACGCTGCGGAAGCAGCTCGACGACACGCAACTTCAGCTCGCCCAGGTGCTCCTCGAAGGCGCCTTCACCGGCACGCCGCCGCCGCCGGCGGTGATGCAGGTGGCGCCGCTGCTCGCCGCCGCGATGGCGCAAGGTGGCGCCGTGGCCGAGCGCCGGTTGACGCCGGTGCTGGCGGCGGCCGCCCGGGCCGTCTATTGCCGCCAGCGGATCCCCGGGAGCAAGTGGGCCAGCTCCGGTGGGTGTGGACAGACGATCGAGGGCGACGAGGAGCCGGTGATGGTCGACTGCGGCATGGGGATGATTCCGCCCAAGAGCCGGCGCTTCCTCTACTTCTTCACCCAATCCCCACTCGACGAATGACCAGGAACCCGCAGGCCTTTCCAGGAGTCTCAATCACCATGCGAGCCACCGTTCTCCTCCCTCTCCTGGTCCTCGCGCTGGCCGGCTGCGGGCAAGCCCCGGACGAGACACGCCTGGTGCTGCTCGACGAGACGGCGCGGATGTCAGGCGCCCTGGTCCAGCTTGAGCACTGGGAGGGCGCCCCGGCGTTCGCCGTCCGCCTGACGCCGGACGACCGCCCGATGCTCCTGACGCAGACGGACGCGCGGCGGCTGGAGGTGCCGGCGCACACGCTCGCCTACGTGGAGGGCCGCGACGCCCAGGTGCGCCTGCTGGACCTCAACCTGGACATGACGCGCGGCGCGATGGTGCTCACCGGCTCCGAGGGCGCGGCGCGGCAGGTAGCGTCGGTGGTGGACGCCGAGGTGACCTCGCTCGGGGATGACCGCTTCCAGCTCAAGGGCGAGGACCTGCTGGACCGGTCCGCGTTCCTCGACGCGCCCCGCGGGTTGCGCGAGGTGCGCCCTCTGGAGACCACCCCGGAGACGATGCAACCGCTGCTCGGGAAGGAGCGCGGGTCCGGTTTGTCGCTCGCGTGGAATGAGCCTGGCCGCGCCGATGCCGTGCCCATCGCGCTGGTCGGCGTCTACACCGGCCCGACGACCACCGTCATCCTGGACGCGGAGGGCGGCTACACGCTCACGCAGGAGTGCGGTGAGCCACTGCAGGGCACGGTCATCCGGGACGGCGACCGGCTGGTGCTGATGGGCGAGGACCACAGCCCGCGCGCGCTCCACCTGCTCGACGAGGGCGGCGTCCAGTTCGGCACCGAGCAGCTCCAGCCCCTGCAGGAGGGGAAGCAATGAATCGGCGCGGCCTGCTCAAGGGGATGGGGGCCGCGGCGGCGGCGTCCCTGTGGCCAGGGTGGCTGAGCGAGGCGTTTGCGGGCGCGCCCTGCGCCGGCGGCGCGCTCAAGGGGGTGGCGACGCTGAGCGCGGCCATCCAGCGCGCGCACGCGGCGCTCCAGCCGCTGCTGATCTTCGTCATCACCAAGAACAACGGCGAGAACTGGCTGCGCGGCCAACACTTCGGCGAGTACCTCAACCACGGCAGCGACCTCGACCTGGCGCCGCTCGCGTGCGCCAGCGTGGTGTGCGCCGAGATGGACGCGGTCCGCCAGCTTTTTCCCAGCGCTCCCAAGGAAGAGGTGCCGGCGGCCCTGGTGGCCGACGTGGAGCGCGCGCCGGCGCGGATCGGCGTGGCGATGCGGGGGTTCACCCACGAGGAGAAGTACCTCCCCAATGAGTTTCCTCCGCCCCAGGACGCTGCCGCGATGTCGGAGGAGCAGCGGCTGGCGTACTACCGGGCCCTCCGCCGGGAGTGGAATGACCAGGAGGACGAGCGGATCAGCACCTGCATCCGAGCGACGGGCGCCGCCATCCGCGCGGCGGTCCTCGACGACTCCGCCGCGGCGAAGCGCCGGGCGGACGCGACGTGGAACCGGCTGACCGAGGGCCAGCGCGAAGCCGCCCGGCAGATTCTCGCCGGCGGGGAGGGGACGGTGGAGGAGGTGCTGGCGACGGCGCCGGTGCTGTCCGTCGCCGCGTCCGAGCGGAGCGGGGACCCGCGGCTGGTCCGGTTGCTGGCGGACGCGGCGCGCGCCCGGTACCGCGCCCAGCGCGTCCCGGGGAGCAAGTGGGGGAACGCCACCGGCTGCGGCGAGACCATCGAGGGCGAGGAGGACAACCTCTACGTCGCGTGCGGGATGGGCCACGTCCCGCCTCGGAGCTCGCGCTTCCTGTACTTCTACACCCTGCCACCGAACGAATCGCAGGAGTGACCACGATCCAGGTCGGCTTCGTGCTCCAGCCGGACGAGGAGATGCTCGGGCTTACCGAGCCGCTCCTGGAGCTGGCCGACTATTTCGAGGTCGCCCCGGAGACGACGTGGTTCGAGGCGCCGGACGGGCGGCTGCTGGAGAACGGGTTCCACCGGCGGTTCCTGCAGATCGGCGAGCGCACCGGCAAGCCGTTCGTCGCGCACGGGGTGGGGCTGTCGCTGGGGTCGTTCGGGCGCGCGGAGTGGCGCCGGCGGGCGCGGTGGCTGCGGAGGCTCCGCGAGGACCAGGCCCGCTTCCGGTACCGCTGGTACACGGACCACCTGGGCGCGACGGTGATGGGCGGGCAAGTGGTGGCGTTGCCCGTCGCGTTGCCGATGACGGAGGCGTTCGCGGCGCAGGTGCGGCGGGTGCTGCGGGCGGCGCAGGCGGTGGTGCCGGACGTGGGGCTGGAGAACACGGCGCCCACGGTGCTCTTCGGGCAGCCGCTGGAGGAGCCGGCGTTCATCGCGTCGGCGCTGGCCCGGCCGCGCACGCACCTGCTGCTCGACCTGCACAACCTGCACACGGTGGCGGTCAATTACGGGGTGGACCCGGACGCGTACCTCGCCCGGCTGGACCTGGGGAAGGTGATCGAGATCCACGTCTCCGGCGGGAGCTGGTCGGACCCGGCGTGGTTGCCGGGCGGGCGATCGCTCCGGCTGGACAGCCACGACGGCGCCGCGCCGGACGAGGTGCTGGCGCTGCTGGAGAGGGTGGCGCCGCGCTGCCCCAACCTCCGCGGCATCACGCTCGAGCGGATGGAGGGGACGGTGGGCGCGCCGGACGTCGCGGTGCTGGCGGCGGAGCTCAAGCACCTGCACGGCGTGGCGAGGTCGCTGTCATGAGCCACGAGCAACTCCAGCGCGAGATGGCGGATGCGCTCCGCGCGGAAGATCCGGTCGCGGCCCTCCGGGCGCTCGCCGAGGCGCCGTCGGTGGACCCGGCGATCCGCTCCGCCCTCCTCGCCGCCGACCCCGACGGACTCCGCCTCACGGCGCTCCTGGTGGCCAAGCTCCGCTTCGAGCGCGTCATCCGTGGCTCCTCCGCCGCCGGCGACTGGTTCGACCGGGACGCGGCCGCGTTCAGCGCCGCTTTCCGCCGCTACCACGCCGAGGTCCCGCCCTCCGAGCCGTTCCCCGCCGCGGAGGCGAAGTCATTCCTCGCCTGGGCGGCCGCGCATCAGGAAGACGCGCCGAAGAGCACGCGCTCGCTCCGGTAGAGGCGGACGGTGACCGCCACCGCGATCGCCGCGTAGACCAGCCCGGACGCCATGGCCAGCGCCAGCTGCCTCGGCTCCGCGCCCTCGCCGCGCACCAGCCGCGCGATGAGCACCTCCTCCGAGAACATGGGCACCAGGCACATCCACGGCTTGGGGACCACCGGGAGGAACAACATGAACATCCCGGGCACCGCCGGGACGAGGTTCAGGAACCCCAGCGTGGTCTGCGCTTCCTTGAACGACTTGGCGAACGACGCCACCACCATCTGCATCGCGCCCGCGGTGATCATCAGCGGCAGCAGCACCAGCACCGTCGTCCCGAACGGCAGCGCGAACACGCCGCCGAAGTCGGTGAAGGAGACCACCCGCGGCAGCAGCGCCAGCCCCGCCAGGCACATCGCCATCGCGCCGAAGGAGAAGCAGGCCGTGGCCATCAGCTTTCCCAGCACGAACGCCCAGCGCGGGACGGGGTTGATGAGCAGCGGCTCCAGCGACCCGCGCTCGCGCTCGCCGGCGGTGCTGTCGGTGGCCACGCCCATCCCGCCCATGAACAGCGACAGCACCAGGATGAGCGGCACCATGTTGAGCATCTCGCCGGAGCGGCTCTGGGGCGTGGAGAGGTCCACCCGCTCCAGCGCCACCGCCTGCGAGATGCCCGCGTCCACGCCGCGCGCCAGGAGCCGCAGCGCGCCCAGCCTCGCCGAGTATTGACCCAGCAGGCCCTCCACCCGGCCCACCGCCGCCATCGCCGTGGTGTGCGAGCGGTCGGAGACGACCTGGATGGGCGCGGACCGGCCGGCGCGCAGCGCGGTCCCGTAGTCCTCCGGCACCACCAGCACCACCTTGGCGTCGCCGGTGCGGATCAGCTCCGCGGGCGGGGCGGCCTCCTCGTGCGGGTGGACGTTGTTCTCGCGCAGGAACGTCATCAGGTCCGGCGCGCGGTCCATCCCCACCACGGGGAGCTGGAGCGGCGTCCGGGTCAGCTCCGCGGCCTGCTGGGAGACGATGGTGATCACCGCGCCCAGCGAGAAGACGAAGAACAGCGGCCCCAGGCAGGCGGTGAGCACCGACCGGCGGTCGCGCAGGCTGTCCACCGCCTCCTTGCGGAACACGACCATCGCCTGGCGGAGCCCGTTCACTGCAGTCCCTCCCCGGAGCCGATGACCGCCACGAACGCGTCCTCGACGTCGTCGCGGCCCGTCTTCTTGCGCAGCTCCTCCAGCGTCCCGTCCGCCACCACCGTGCCGCGGGCGATGACCACCACCCGGTCGCACAGCGCGGTCACCTCCTGCATCACGTGGCTGGAGAAGAGGACGCAGCGGCCCTCGTCCTTCAGGCGGCCGATCAGCCGGCGCATGGTGCGCGTGCCGGGGACGTCGAGGCCGGCGGTGGGCTCGTCCAGCACCACGTTGCGCGGGCCGTGGACCAGCGCCCGCGCGATGGCCACCCGGAGCTGCTGGCCCTGGGAGAAGCCCTCGGCGCGGCGGTCCGCCACGTCCTTCATCTCCAGCATGTCCAGAAGCTCGTCGGTGCGGCGGCTCAGCTCGGCGCCGCGCAGCCCGTGCAGCTCGCCGAAGTAGCGGACGTGCTCGCGGGCGGTGAGGCGCGGGTAGAGCCCGTGCGCGTGCGGGAGCGCGCCCAGGCGCGAGCGCACCGCCAGCGGGTCCTTCGCCGCGTCCACGCCGTCGACCAGCGTCCGCCCCTGGTCGGCGGAGAGGACGGTGGTGAGGACGCGCAGGGTGGTGGTCTTGCCCGCGCCGTTGGGCCCCAGGAGGCCGGTGATCTCCCCGTCGCGAGCGGCGAAGGAGACGCCGCGGAGGGCCTTCACCTCGCCGAAGGACTTGTGGAGCTCCTGGACCTCGATCACGGCTCGTGCCCCAGGAAGTCGAGGAACATGGGCGCCGGCGCGATGTCCGCCACGCAGGCGGTGTCCAGCTGGTCGACGGCGGCGTCGCGCTGCACCTTGGCGATGAGCGAGGGGAGGCAGCCGCGCGGGGAGACGTTGTGGCCGTGGCCCTTCACCACCAGGTGGAGGCTATGGGTGAGCGTGCGCTTGGCCTCCTCCCCGAATTCGGGCGGGGTGACCGGGTCCGCCTCGCCGGAGAGGAGGAGGGTGGGGACGTCGGAGCGGACCGGCTCCTTGAAGGAGGCGTCCACGGTGGCGTGCGGCCAGCGCGCGCAGACGCTGCGGTAGGTGTCGCGGTGGAGGTCGCCCAGGTACGAGGTCTTGGGCAGCCACGGCAGGGCCGGCGGCTCCTTGGCGAAGAAGGGCGCGTCCTCGGCGCAGACGACGGAGAAGTGGAGCGGGCGGGAGACGGCGTTCTCCATCTGCTCGGCGAGGTAGAGCGACTGGGCGGCGACCGGGGAGTAGTCGTTGTTGCTGTCGGAGCCGTGGATGAAGAGGGGGAGCAGGCCCACCAGCTCCGGCATGTAGCTGTAGTCGAAGACGGTCATCGCGAAGCGCTCGCGGGTGAGCGTCACCTCGGTGGGGCTGCCGGTGGTGGGGTGGCGGAGCTTCACGCGTTCGGGGGCGCGGGCGAGCCGGTCGAGGACGCGCTGCATGGAGGCGGGGAGGTCGGGGAAGCGGGCGGCGCAGGCGGGGGTGGACGCGCAGCGCTGGAGGTCCAGGTCCAGCGCGCGCTGGGCGGTGAGGCCCATCTGTTCGCCGACGACCATGGGCATGGGGACGACGCCGTCGAGGACGGCCGTCTTCACGCGGTCCGGGTAGGCGCGGAGGTAGGCGAGGGCGACGCGGGTGCCGTAGGAGACGCCCACCAGGTGCACGCGGGAGTAGCCGAGCGCCTCTCGCGCGGCGTCGAGGTCGCGGACCGCGTCGAGGGTGGTGTAGTGGCGCGGGTCGCCGCGGAGCTGCTTGAGGCAGGCGTCGACGGCGGCGAGGCGGGCCTGTTCGGACATCGCCTCTTCGTCGAGGTCCTTGGGGAGGTCGCAGCGGAGCGCGCTCAGGGCGCCGGTGCCGCGCTGGTCGATGAGGACGACGTCGCGCTCGCGCTGGGCGGAGGAGAGCGCGCCCATGGCGCCCAGGTGCTGCTCCGTGGCGGCCTGGCCGGGACCGCCGGCGAGGAAGAAGACGGGGGTCGGGTCCGCCACGCCGCGCGCGGAGATCACCGCCACCTTGAGGTCGATCTTCGGCCCGTCCGGGCGGGAGCGGTCCTCGGGCACCTGGAGCGTGCCGCAGTGGGCCTGGATGCGGCCGTGCCCGCCCTGGCCGACGAGCTGGCAGTCGCGGAGCGGGATGGTCGGGGCCCGGCGGTCGGAGCGGGGCGTGCAGGCCAGCGCGATGGCGAGGAGGAAGGCGCTGGCGGGGAGGGGCTTCATGCGAGGCGCGGCGGAAGATGAACACGGCCGGGCGCGCACCGCCAGCCGCCGCTCTGGTTCGGTGGTGGGTCAGTTTGAGAGCGGCGCGTTCACCTCAGGTAGAAGGACAAGCAATCCAGGTCGTCCCGCTCCGCCCGCAGCAGCCACGCCTTGGAGGCGTGCACGACCTCCAGCCGCGCGAGGGTCTCCAGCTCCTCGGCGGTGAAGGACGACCACTCCAAGGGCAGGTGGAAGGCGCGCGCCAGCCACTCCACCATCTCAGGGTAGGCGGAATCGGGAATGCCCAGCGCGCTCAGGTCCCCAACGGTGTCGAACCGCTTCGTATAGAAGAGCGGGCGCAGCGCCTCGAAGTCCACGGGATCCTTGTTGATGCACAGCACGCAGTTGCTCCGCCCGTTGATCAGGTTGGCGGAGATACCGGCAAACTTCTTCCTCTCCAACCAGGCGTAGTGCCCACCGATGCTCATCTCACCGGCGCTGGGGGCGTGGGCCTGGACCAGGGATATGGCCGCTCTGAGCAGCGCGACCTGGAGGTCCCGGGGCGAGATCATCTCCTCGCTCACCCAGGCGCGGAACAACCCGACGTCCCGGTAGTACATGGCCCCAGCTTGTGTGGACTGGCGCGAGTAGGTGAATCGAGGGTCCATTCTCGACAGGCGCTCTTCCCAGCGACGGGGCGTGCCGATGCAGAGGTGCTCGTCGCGGACGATGCCGAAGACGATGGTGAGATCGTCGTCGCGAGAGAACGCCGGCACATCGAAGGCGGCACTAAGACGGGCCCCGGCGACATCGTTCAAGTTGATGGCCCTGAGCTTCATCCTGGTCCTGCCGGGCGATCGCTCCGCGGCATCCTCCAGGTGGAGGTTCGGCGCGCCCCGCTCCTCCTCGCCGGCGCGCGGCGGGCGGAGGACTCCAGCACGCCGGAGGAGGTGTAGTCCCAGAACGCGTGCGTGTTCTCCATGAAGAAGTGGATGCTGGTCAACGCAATTGATCCGGCTTCAAAGATACTGCCTTCAGGAACATAGCCCTCGGTCCGCTCATCGCATTGCGGTCGCATCCCCCGCCTGCCACAGCTCCTCCCCGAGCTGGGCGCACAGGGGCGCCGGGACGGGCCGCAGCGGCAGTGCGCCCTTGATGATCGCCGCTGCCGCCACCACGCGCTCCGCGCCCTCGCGGTACACCTGCATGAGCACCGGCAGCCACTGCCCCTTCCCGCCGGGGAGCTCCAGCACGCCACCCTCCGGATGCGGCGACTGCACCGCCCGCCGGACCAGCTCCTCGGTGATCTCGGTGGCCGGCTCGTCCCCGTGGAACGGCGCCGCCAGCGCCAGCCGCCCGTCCTGCACCAGGTAGAGGAAGCCCCTCGCCCCCGCCGCCTCCCACACCAGCACCTCCAGCGCCCGCTCCAGCCGCTGCGCGGTGCCCTGCGCGCCGCTGAGCACCGACGACCGGAGCGTCCGCTCCACCGGCCGCTCCACCATCGTCACCGCCTCCGACGCCAGCTCCGTGCTGGAGGGCACCCGCGCCGCCGCCGCCGGCCCCACGTCCATCACCCGCTGGCTCCGCGCCAGCAGCACCGGGTTGCGCGTCTGTCCGAACAGCTCCTCCAGCCGCGCCGCGTGCCGGTGGTGGACCTCCCCGTTCCGCTCCATCGCCGCCACCAGCGCCCGCGCCTCGTGCAGCGACCCCACCACCGCCGGCCAGTCCACCTTCCCCACCTTCTCCAGCGCCCGGTCCAGCCGCGCCCCGCCCGCCGCCGGGTCCCCGCCCGCCGCCTCCGCCAGCGCCAGCGCCCGCTCCGACCGCACCCAGAAGATGAAGAATCCCTCCTCGAAGTCGCTCCCCACCGCCACCGCCTCCTCCGCGGTGCGGCGCGCGGCGTCCGTGGCGCCCTGTGCGATCTGCGTCTCCGCCATGGCCGCCAGGATGTTCTGGTGGAGGGACCTTATCTCCGGGTGCATCGTGGCCTTGGCCCGCTGCAGCGCCGCCATCGCCTCGTTCAGCTCCCCGCGCTCGCGGTGGTACTCGCCCGAGAACATCTCGCACATCGCGTGCCACTTCCCGCCCCGCGAGTTGATGTGGCTCAGCTCCTCCAGGCACCGCCGCAGCCCCAGCACGTCGCGCGTCACCATGTACCCAAACGCCGCGGAGATCGGCCGTTGGATCTCCGCGCCCCACACCGACCCCATGGTCAAGAACGACAGCTCCGCCCGCGCGTCGTGCTCCAGCGCCAGGTCCTCCTCCCCGCGTTGCCGGTGGTACTGCGACCGCGTCAGCGCCAGGTGCCCGTCGAACATCCGAAGGTCGACCTTCTCCGCGGCCTCCACGTGCACCAGGTAGCTGGCCGGGTTCGGCAACGCGAGCGCCGAGTTGGCCGCCTCCATCTCCATGGTGGCCGCCAGCACCCGCCGGTTCAGGTCGGGCATCTTGCTCCGCCTCTTCTCCGCCAACATCCCCAGCACCTCGGAGACGTTCCGCTGCACTTCCCCGTGCGCGTTCCGGATGAAGGCCCAGAGCGCCCGCAGGTAGAGCAACAGGATCCGCAAGTTGGCGTCGCGCGCCGTGGGGAACATCTCCACCGTCGCGATGAACATCTGCAGTCGCTCCAGGTCGTGGAGGAGCCCGGCGACGGTGGCGGCGCTGGCGAGGGTGAGGAAGTACAGGCTCACCGCGCGGACCGGGTTCGGCCCTCGCCTGGCCCGCGCCGTGAACAACCACCGCACCCCGGCCCGCAGCAGCTTGCGCGCCAGGGTGCCCGTGCTCACCGGCACCCGCTCCTTCAGCTCGCGCGAGAGGCCCGCCCACTCCGCGGCCCCGGCCAATAGCGGCTCCGCCTGTCGCGTGCTCGTCGGGAAGTCCGCGATGGAGCCCGCCACCAGCAGCAGGTAGCGCAGCTCCAGGATGAGCCCGGGTGGCTTCTTCAGGCGCTCGTAGGCCTCGACCGCGGCCTCCAGCGGCGCCAGGCACTCCTTCATCGACTGCGCGTCGTAGAGGCGGCGGCCGGCGCGCTCCAGCCGCGCGGCGCCCCGCGCCTCGTCCCCGCCCCGGTACAGGTGCCAGCCGATCTCCCCGTCCCGATCGGCGGCGCCCGGCGCGGCCAGCAGCGCCTCGCCGATCCGGCGGTGGAGCAGGCGCCGCCGCTGCTCCGGGATGGACTGGAACAGCGCCTCCCGGAAGCCGCCGTGGAGGAAGCGCACCCGCCCGCCCGCCTCGGCCAGCACCTCCTTGCGCACCAACTCGTCGATGGCGGCGAAGATCTGCTGGTCCGTCTCCAGCGCGGAGATCTGCACGCACAGCTCCAGCGACAGGTCGCCGTGGTGGACGCTGAGCGCCTCCGCCAGCACGCGCGCGTCCAGCGACAGCGACTGGAGCTGGTCGGAGAGCGTCTCCAGGAGCGCCGCCGGCACCTCGCCCTCCGGCGACCCCAGCAGCTCCGGCACCTGCCAGCGCCCGCCCTGGTAGCGGAGCGTGCCGCGCTCCACCATCTGCCGCGCCAGGTGCACGGTGTGGAGCGGGTTGCCGGCGGCGACGCGGTGCGCCCACGCCGCCAGGCGCTCCACCCGGGGGAGGTCGCCGAACATCCCGCGCAGCAGCTCCTGGACCTGCTCCAGCTCCAGGCCGCGCAGGCGCAGCGGGTTGGCGCGGCGGCGGAGCGCGGTGAGCGGCTCGGGCGCGCGGGCGGCCACGTCGCTGCGGAGCGCCAGCGCCACCAGCAGCGGGCTCCGCTCCCGCTTCATCCCCAGCGCGGCGAGCACCGCCGCGGACGCCTCGTCGCACAGGTGCGCGTCGTCCACCACCAGCGCCAGCGGGCGCGCGCGGGCCACCTCGAGGAACCAGGCGGCCAGCTCGGCCTGGACGCGGAGCCGCTCCTCGTTGGGGTCGGAGAGCGCCGCCGACGCGGGCGCGCGGCCCAGCCTCAAGGACAGCTCCGGCAGCACCCGGCCCAGCGTGCCGGCGTGCGCCGGGCCGGTCTGCGACGCGAGGTCGGGCGCGGCGCGGAACAGCTCGCGCAGGAGCTGGCGGACCACCGCGTAGGGCGCGTCGGCGGGCTGCTCGCCGTCGGCGCGGAGCACCAGCGCGCCGGAGAGCTGCGCCTCCAACGACACCTCCGCCAGGAGGCGCGTCTTGCCCAGCCCCGGCCCCGAGTCGAGCACCACCGCCGCCTGCTCCCCGGCCATGGCCCGGGTCACCCAGCGCTTGAGCTGGGCCAGCTCGCGCCGGCGGCCCACCAGGGGCGGCGAGGCGAGGTAGGCGCCGGCGGCGTCCGGCTGGCTTTGGGGGGTCAGCCCGGCCAGCCCGCTGATCCGGTCGATCACCTCGGCCGCGCTGCGCGGGCGGCGGGCGGGGTCCAGCGAGAGCAGCGCCATCACCAGGCCGTCCATCGCCTCCGGGACGCGCGGCTGGAGCGAGCTGGGCGGGGCGACCTTGGTGCGCCAGGTCTCCTCCAGCTCGGTGAACTTCTTGGCGGGGTAGGCGTGGCGGCCGGTGAGGAGGCGGTAGGCGAGCGCGCCCAGCGCGAAGAGGTCCGCGCGGTGGTCCAGCGGCAGGCCGCGGTAGCACTCCGGGGCGACGTAGGGCGGGGTGCCGGCCACCTCGGCGGTGGCGCCGGCGGTGGCCAGGATGCCGAAGTCGATCAGCTTGGCGCGGCCGTCGGCGGCGAGCCGGATGTTGCGGGTGGCGACGTCGCGGTGGACCAGGCGGCGCGCGTGGAGGAAGGCCAGCGCGGAGGCCATCTGCAGCAGCACGTCGAGCGCGCGGTCCAGCGGGAGCAGGCCCAGCTCGTGGAGGTCGGCGCCCTCCAAGAGCTCCATCGTGTAGTAGAGGCCGTCCTCGTCGACGCCGAACTCGTGCGCCTCCACGATGGACGGGTGCTTGAGCTGGGAGAGGGTGTGGAACTCGCGGCGGAAGCGGAGGCGGTCCCGCTCCGTGGCCGGCTCCGCCAGGCGCTTGAGCGCGCAGCGCTGCCCGGTGGAGACGTCGTCCACCCGGTACACCGTCCCCATGCCACCCTGGCCAAGGATGCCGGTGGAGCGATAGCGGCCCTGCAGCATCGGGCCCGGTCATACACCCGGCCCGGCTGCGCGATCACCCCACGGCCGGGGAGCGAGCAGGCGCGCAGCGCGGGTGTGGAGCGGTGGCCGGCGGCGTCGGGCAGCCACAGGGCGTCCGGTCCAGGCAACATCTCGGAGAGGCGCAAGGGCCCCTGGTCCGCCGTGGCGCCGGCCATGCGGGCGAACGCCTCCACGAGCAGCGGGCTGTCGAGGTCCACGCAGAGCGGCTTGGCCTCTCCGGGGACGCGGGCGAAGAAGCGGCGCACAGGCCAGGGGCGCGGGCCCAGCGGCGCACCTCGAGGAAGGGATCGGCGCTCCATCACGCCGAACGGACGAGCTCCGGGGCAGGTTCCTCGACCGACGGCCACGCGGCGCGCTCGCCGAGCTGCCCCCGGGTCTTCCCCACGAACTGCCCGTAGACGTCGTGGTTGAAGACGTAGTCGCAGAAGCCCAGCTTGAAGTGCAGCGGCTGCTTGCGCGGCTGCGGGGTGAAGTCGCACTCCTCACCGCGCACCACCTTCGCCACCAGGTCCGGGATGTCGAGCTCGAAGTCGGTGGACAGGATGTAGTACTGCTCCTCGCCGTGCTGGAGGAGCCGCGACTCGTCCACCGCGCGCTCGCACCGCCGCCCGTCGGCCCCGCGGAACATCGGCCGGGTGATCCAGTCGTACCGGAACAGCTCGCGGAAGAAATCCGCCCGCTCCGGCGCCACCCGGGAGACGATCTCCTCCTCCCACCACGCCTCCAGCAGCGGCCCCATCTCCGGGTCGGTGAAGAAGGTGCGCACGCCCTTCTCGATGCGGTGGAGGTCCAGGTTGTCCACCACCTCCGCGCGGCAGGCCCGCAAGGTGGCGGCGGCGGGCACCTCGCGCCCGTCGATCCACCGGTCCAGGCTGAGCAGCGCCTTGGACTGGCTGACCCCCTCCAGGATGCGCAGCGGCGCCCAGATGTAGCGCAGCAGCATGTGCTCGCAGAGAGTGCGCGCCCAGAAGAGGAACTGGTGCATCCGGCGGTTGTCCTCCACGCTCATGTCCCGGTGGGCGAGGACGCGCTCGAAGTCGTCCTTGCCGCCGGTGCGCCAGGTGACGAAGCCCAGCTCTTCGCGCCGCTCCGAGTAGTCGGTGTTGGGGAGGATCAGGTGCGGGTAGGTGGCGATCCGCGCGCAGGTGGTGGCCAGCTCGTCGTAGCCGTGGAGGAAGGAGTCGTACGTCTCCCCGGGGCACCCCCAGATCAGCTCGCCGTAGACCTCCAGGCCCTCGCGGCGCAGCCAGTCCGCCAGGTCCCGCCACTCGTTCACCTTCATGTTCTTCCGGCCCATCAGCTGGAGCGCGGGTTCGTGCAGGGTCTGGAGCGCGAGCGTGAACGAGCTGTGGAAGCCGGTCTCCTTCATCCTCCGGACGATCCGGTAGAACGGCTTGCCCTTGTTCTTGGCCCAGGAGGTGATCAGCCCGCGCGGTGCGCCGTGCTTCTCGCGGGCGTGGACCAGCATCTCCAGGAACGCCTCGTCCTCCGCCGTCATCCCGAAGTTCGCGTCGCACAGGGCCACGTTGCCCACGCCCAGCCGCGCGAACAGCTCCACCTCCTCGCGCAGCCGGTCCAGGGAGAAGGCACGCAGCTTCTGGCCGATGGCGCCGCCCCAGTAGCAGAAGGCGCACTTGTACGGGCACCCGCGGTTGGTCTCCAGCAGGGCCACGTCGTACTTGAACTCGCCCTGGGCGTTCGTCATCTCCAGCGCGCCGGTGAGGAAGGGCGAGGGGATCTCGTCCAGGTCCTGGATGCGCGGGCGCTTCTCCGTGGTGACCACGGCGCCGTCCTCCGCCCGGAAGGAGATGCCCGCCACCTGCGACAGCTCGTGCCGCGAGGCGCCGCCCAGGTACGCGCGCACCAGCTCGCGGAAGGTGAATTCGCCCTCGCCGTTGACGACGACGTCCACGCTCGGGAACAAGCGGAACACGCGCTCCGCCTGGTCGGTGACGTGGGTCCCGCCCATCACCACCCAGGCGTCCGGGAGGAGCTGCTTGTACGCGTCCGCCACGTTCCCGAAGTTGGTGAGGTTCCAGCCGAAGACGGAGAAGCCCAGCAGGTGCGGCCGGGTGGCGAGCAGGGGCTTCAT
>Ga0068860_100003375_pt1 | contig 16425 bp, 11 predicted proteins | sample KBSSwiS32_FD_66597 | JGI IMG/M metagenome (GOLD analysis project Ga0068860, IMG submission 66597) | Switchgrass rhizosphere microbial communities from Kellogg Biological Station, Michigan, USA - KBS Switchgrass S3-2 | ecosystem: Host-associated > Plants > Roots > Rhizosphere > Soil ... | reverse complement strand
ACCGTGCCAACCAAGCTGTATCTCATGTACCCTCCGCTGCCTCGTCCGCTGCCTCGTCGGGGAGCATGTTTCCAAACCGGCAATGGTGTCAACCGAATAGATGGATGGAACAGCGCACTCATCGGACTTCGAAAAGAACACACATTCTGTGTTGTAATCACCGCTTTGTGCGCCGCAGGAGGAACAATGAGTGGAGCAAATGCCACACCGCAAGGAACACGAACAATAAGCCTTGCTAATGAGGAAGCCGTCAGAAAAGTCGTAGCCGATTCGATACTCGGACTCTGGGATGTTGTTAACAACCTCACGCGTCTCCAGCCCTCACGACGCGATCGTTACAGAGTGACCATCTTCGGCTCGGCGCGAGCAAAGCCCGGCACTTTCGCTTATGAAGAAACAAAACGAGCCGCGAAAATCCTTACCGAAATGGGATGCGACATCATTACGGGCGGCGGCCCAGGCTTAATGCAGGCGGCAAACGAAGGCGTGGAAACTTCCGACGCCGCCCGATCGGTGGGTATCCGGGTTGACCTGCCTTTCGAACAGGATGTGAATCCTTTTGTCACACTCGCCTACGAGCACCGGACCTTCTTCACACGGCTGCATCACTTCGTGCTGGCATCCGATGCCTTCATCGTTGCCCCGGGCGGAATCGGCACGGTACTGGAAACAATGATGATTTGGCAGCTCCTTCAGGTCCGACACCTGGAAAATACGCCGCTCATTCTGGTGGGCGGAATGTGGCCGGGTTTGATCGAATGGGCGCGCACTTCAATGCTGTCTTTCGATCCGCCTCTGGCCAACGCTGAAGACATCGATATTCCGCGGTGTGTTGCAAGCGCCGATGAAGCCAGCGCGATCATCCGCGAGCACTATTCCCAATGGCTAACCAAATGGGGACCGAAGCAGGACGCGGCCTCTTCACAATAGTGCATTCTGCGTCTCAATGAAGAGGAAGAGTGGAAAACTATTCATACGGAAAGCCGGGAAGGTTAGAGTACGCTAACCCGTGAAAACCGGAGGAGGAGTTCGATGAAACGCTTTACTCTCATGTGGATTGTGCTCATCAGCGCGTTAGTGGCGCCGAGCGCAGCTCTCGCGCAGGTTTCCTGCTCTCGAGAAGGCTTACAGCGCGCAGTCGACCTTTATATTGCCGCCCAAACCAAGGGCGATACATCCGGAATGCCGTTGGCGATGGGTCTCGGTTACATCGAGAACGTGGCGCCCGCCAATATCAACGATGGCCTGATCAAGAAGCCGATGAAGATTGACCATCATCGCAGCCTGCTCGACACGGCTAACTGTCAGACTTTTACCGAGGCGATCGTGACGGACAAGGCAAATCCCTATGTCCTTGGCACGCGTATGCGCGTTAATCACGACAAGATTGCCGAGATCGAAATCCTCTGGACTACGACGGGTTACTGGCTGTTTAACGCAGACACTTACCTCCAGTGGTCTTCCACGGAGAAATGGGACACCATTCCCGCCGATAAGCGAGACACGCGCGACACGTTGGTAGCGGCGGCGAATGCCTACCTCGATGCCTTTCTTGAAGGTAAGAAGGATCTGGTGCCCTGGGGCTACCCCTGCAACCGCACGGAAGGCGGCGCGCACACCGGTAACGGGTCCCCCATGGACAGCTGCGATGTCGGCGTCCCGAGCGGCGTGAATATCTCCAATCGCCGCTTCGTGGTGGACTCGACGATCGGCGCAGTCGTAGCGTTCTGCACTTTCGGCGCTGGAAATCCGAACGGCGGCAGCGGTTCGCCCGATACGCATCTGTTCCGCGTGGAGAGTGGCAAGCTACGCTATGTCCACACGCTAACCCATCTGCTTCAATCAAACTTCCGTGGCGGCGGTGGCCAGAGAGGCGGAGCTGCAGCCCCGGGTGGAGCCAGAGGTGGCGCGGCGGGTGGTGCGGGCGGTGCGGGCGGTCCAGCCGCTCCGGCTCGCGGCCAGCAGTAACCTCGTGATTCGGTGACGTTTGACGGAGCTGTCGAAGAACATTCGTCAACGTCCCAATTCCTCAGATGCCAATAAAGCCCGGCAACAAAAAGGCTACCGCTGGAGTCCACGGTCTTGTTCCGTCGCCCGCTGTGGATCGGCCATTGACCAAAGCGCAGGAAACTTTCCGCACTCTTCTCGCCAGATTGGAATCCCTCCGCGAATCCATCGACACTGAAGAAGAAAAGCTGGATGCCGTCCTGAATTTCTACGCGGTTGAAATCGTCCCGCGAACTGCACGGGAGACTGCATTAAAGAAGCAGATGGTACGCGCTCTGGCACCCTGCTTGAACAAGACATTCTTCTCCCGTAAGCAGGAACGATTCGAGATCAGGGAAATGATTCAGGAATTGCTCAATGAGATTTCGAATGTCGAAAAGGGCTTAACTGATTCCGATCTTCGCGAAATCTATGGCACCGTCCACGCCGTCGACTACGCCGAACATGAGCGAAAGACCCTCGCCTCTGTGAAGGAGGCTCTGGCGAAAACGTTCGCCGAAGCCGGCCTCGAGGCGGACCTTTCAGAACTCGAATCCGCAACGTCTGAAGCCGATTTCATGGCCAGAGCCGAAGAACTCAGTGCGCGTTTGCGCAAGATGAAAGAGGCCGAAATGGAAGCGGCCCACTGCCGGGATGCCGCACATCATTCGGCAGAAGATGAGAACGTCCGCGCCGCGGAAGAGTTTCGCAAGAAGAGCATCGCTGCTATCTACAAACAGCTTGCCCGAGTATTGCACCCCGATCTCGAGCGAGATAGCGAACGTCAGAAACAAAAGGTCGAGTTGATGCAGGAACTCACCGTCGCGTTCCGTCAAAATGATTTGCACACGTTGCTTCGCCTGGAGATGCAATGGATCGAGAAAGAGGGCGGCGACATCGAACATCTGACCGAAGAGAAGTTAGGCGTGTATAACGAATTTCTGGAGCGTCAGGTGGACGGGTTGGAGAAACGATTGCGCGATCTCGTGCTTCATGCGCGGTACCGGCCCATTCTCGTGTGGCACAACAGACGGGCCCAACCGATACACGGTCCGGACAGGGCGCGCGAGCTCGACGACAGCATTGCCATGCTTGAAAGAGCTGTCCAGATGGTCGGCGCCTCCACGACACCGGACGAAGTGCTCGCCGCTGTGGGACCATTTCGGTCTGCGCCGAAGTATCCGCAGGTCTAACCAGCGATCATCACTTAATGCGCTTCATAAACTGCTCGTTCTCGAGGCAGATCTCGTCGATCAATTCTGTGTCGACAACGATGCGTTGTCTCAATGTGACGGTCCAGGGCTTCGTATAAGCCTTGGGATCATCCACAGTGACTTTGACCTCGAGATGTCCGAAATCCGGCCGCCTCATTTCCTCTCGCACTTTGGCTGCTTCGGTGAGCACGCTGCCGTTCCAATCGATCCACGTGTCGTCGCGCAGTCCGATGGTGTCGATCACCAGCGTGTCGCCGGACCATTTCGCCGATGAATATCCCTGCCACGATGGCGCTGGATCTTTGGGCAGCGGACGCGCATCCGTGAACACCTGGCGGTAGCCCGCATTCATTTCATTCATCACCACGAGAAGACTTGGTGTGTGGACAAACTTCAGCAAATGCGGCAGACCGTACGCGCGAAGAAAGTTATCCGGCAGGCACCGGATGTGCGGGTCGTCTATGGCATTGTTCGCGGTGCGCTGCTTAACGATAGGAACAAGCCAGGGTTGATAAGGCAGCCCTCCCGGAAGATCGACACCAATGTTCGTCATTTGCCGCGACGCCCGGATCGCGGTGGGATCGCCAGGCTTGTCGTCGGGATCCGTCGTGTTCCTCGGCGTTGCGGGATTGTTTGGACCCGACAGCTCGCCCGTGGGCCGATTCGTTTCTGCGGTCATCCAGATTCCTGAGAAGTCGGGTTTGCCATCCGCCAACCGCGGCGCAGGAGCCGATGTGTTAACACTGCCATCCGCCTTCCGTGGAACCCCCGCGGTGGGATACTTCACCCACTGAGCGGTCAGCTGCGTCGCCGCAACGGAGATACCGAGAACAACAAAAAAGACAAAACGTACAGGAGAAAATAAGGAACGCATCGCGGAAGGATACACCGAGTCGATGGGATCTGGGACCAGGGGAAATGGGGGTGGACCGCTGGGACGCGGTCCCAAAATGTCTGTACTCTGTTTTGCAGCCGTGTCGGCTCTGCCGGCGACTGTCATCTACGACGGAAAAGTTTGGGGTTCGAGTAGCTTGACCCGCAAAACAATTGCGGCGCTCGAAGAACACCACACAACACGAGCCCCGCAGTGAGCAGAAAAGCCGTGGCCGGCTCCGCGACCTGCACCACGCTGGCAATGACAGGAATTCCGCCTCCCGGAGGCAAGCCGGTTATCACAAAGCGGCTGATCTCGTCGAAGGCCCAGTACTCTGAGCCACCCGCTTTCCAGCGCACATAGCCGAGCGCATAACGATCCGAGGGAACCCCTGGCTGGAACGCCCACGACGGTTTACCGGGAAGGTCGGAAAGCTCAGCAGGCATGCCATTAAAGGTTCCAGTGAGTGAGAGGATTTCAAAGCCGTTCGGTTGGGGCAGGAAATCCGTGTACCACGGCCACCAAAACGGACCTGGCGCGGGTTGCAGTGTGATGATCGCCTCAAGGTGCGCCGAAACCGGCGGGTCGAGAGGTCCTGGCCGCGCATCGATCGTCAGTCGAGCCGTTATCGGATCCGCGACAGCCTGGTGTGAGAACAATAGAAGGACCGCAGTCGTGCAGGCAACGAGAGCAACGGTCTTACAACTCATGTGGACAACTCCTCCTTGGTAGTTTCGATCGGGTGTGCGAGGCCGAACGCTTCTTGAACGGCTGCGTCCGGCGGCTGACTATGGCTTCCTGCTCGTTCGCTGACCCAAGCAAAAGAGTCATCGACATAATACAGCATGCCGACAAAGGCACGTAAGTTATTGAGCAACAAATAGCATAGCGGATATCCCTTTGCCTTTTTGTGTCACCCGCGTACAAGAGGTGGTCAAAATCGATTTGCGATTGGAGGGTGCCCAATGGATTGGCTCAAGTCGAAAACAACGATTGTTGCGGTCTGCTTTTTTCTGGCGCTCGCGGGTATTCAAGGTTACGCGATGCTGACGATGCGAAACTCCATGGCAGAGCGCCTCAGTTCGATCGAAGACGACAACGCGCAAGCAGACGAGAAAATAACCGTACTGACATCCGACCTTGATGTCGTAGGCAAACGGTTGGGTGTCACCACCCAGGATTTAAAGGACGCGCAGGACCAGGCGAAACAATTGAAACAGGAAAATGCGCGAATGCGGCAAGCTCTCAACGCCAAGGCTGACTCCAAAGCCGTCGTTGAGTTTCAGAAAGAAGCAACGACAAAGCTCGATGCTGTCCACCAGGAAACGACAACCAAAATCGACACCATTAACGGCGATGTGAAAATAGTCCGTAGCGATCTTGACGCGGCTCGCAACGATCTCAGCACGACACGATCCGATCTGAATGCGACTCGCGAAGAAGTTGCCAACAGCAAGCGTGATCTGGGCACATTGATCGCGCGGAACTCTTCCGAGCTGGCGGAACTGCGGCGTAAAGGTGAGCGCGACTACCTGGAGTTCGACATCGCAAAAAGCAAAACGTTCAATCGGGTCGGTGACGTTATGGTTCAACTGACGAAGACAGACCCGAAGAAACAGAAGTTTGAAGTCGTTATTAATGCCGATGACAAGGCAATCGCGAAGAAAGATCGGACGGCGAACGAGCCTGTAACTTTCCTCGTCGGCCGCGACCGAGCGCGCTATGAGCTTGTCGTCAACTACGTCGACAAGGATAGGATCCGCGGCTACGTCAGTTCGCCGAAAGACAAGCCGACTGTGGGAGAGCCGCTCCGAATCCAGTAAGTCCGCGGTTCATCTCCGCATGGCAAGGTTGGACGGGATGGTGGGGCTACCACCCCGTCCGCTTCTACGCCACAGCGTTGCGAGTTGCGACTTCGCGAAACCACGCGGCACTCAGCTTCGGGGTCCGCTTTTGCGTCTTGAAATCGACGTAAACGAGACCGAAGCGATTCCCGAATCCTGCAGTCCACTCGAAGTTGTCCATTGTGCTCCAGTGGAAATAGCCTTTCACACGTACACCGTCGGCGGTTGCGCGCTGCAGTTGCGTCAAGTAGCTGCGGAGGAACATGACGCGGTCGCTGTCATACACATTGCCGTCTTCCGCAAGTACGTCGTCGCTCGCGCAGCCATTCTCGGTGATGAAGATGTCTCGCGCGCCCCAGAGTGACTGCACGAGCTTAGGCGCCCAGTACATTGCCTCGGGCGCGAGTGTGAGCCATTTGTTGTGCATTTTAGGCTGCGCCTTCGCGTAGGGGATCTCGCGCCATCGCGAACCCGCATCCGAAGCGAGCACGTAGACGTCGGCTTTGTAAACGTTGATGCCGACGAAGTCCAGAGGTGACGCAATGATCCTCAGATCCTCGTCGGTGAACTGTGGGGCGTCCTTGCCAGACTCGCTTAAATAGGTATCGGTGTATTTGCCTTCGAGCATGACAGTCAGAAAGGGCGCATTGCGTTCGCGGGTGTAGATCCGCGCCGCCTCGATGTGCTCTGCCTTCTCGATGAGCGGAACGCCGCAAAGGATTACTTCAGCCGGACCGACTTTGGTTCCCGCCTTCCCTTTCGCCCGGATGGCCTGCACGGCCATGCCGTGTCCAAGAACCGCATGATGCCGAACTTGATTGAGTTCGCGAGGTGCAAGCGTCAAACCAGGCGCGAGCGAGATGGTGATCACGCCGCCAGGCACCTGGAGTTCGTGGCCCTGATGGCCTGCGTCCACGAACGAACGGAATTCATTAATCGTAAAAAAATGTCGGACGCGATCGCTGAGCTTCTCAGCCACGAAGCCCGCGTAGTCCGCGAAGGCTTTTGCAGTGTCGCGGTTCTGCCACCCGCCTTTGTCCTGAAGCGCCTGAGGCAACTCCCAGTGGTAGAGCGTGGCGAACGGCGCGATGCCCGCAGCGACAAGTTCGTCTACCAGCCGGTTGTAGAAGTCGAGCCCTTTGACGTTCGGAGCACCAGTGCCCTGCGGGTAGATGCGCGGCCACGCAATGGAAAAGCGGTAGGCGTTTGAGCCAATCGATCGCATGAGTGCCACATCTTCTTTGTAACGGTGGTAGTGATCGTTTGCGACGTCGCCGGTATCGTTGTTTGCGATCTTGCCGGGCGTGTGAGCATAGGTATCCCAGATCGAGGGGCCTTTGCCGTCCTCATTCCAAGCGCCTTCTATCTGGTAGGAAGAGGTTGCCGTCCCCCAGTAAAAACCTTCCGGAAATTCGCGGGTGGATTCTGTAGCGTTCGCTTTCATAGATCGAGAGTGTAACCAGTCTAGTAAGACAACTGCCGAACGGAGATCATGGAAAATCCGTATTTGAAGCCGGGTACTGGATGTAAGACGGGGTCATTAACGAACTTTGCTGTAGAAAGAGGCACGGCCTGAGTCACCTACAGGAATGACGTAGCCTGAAATACCAAGTTCTGTTGATCCATCCAGGCAGCGGGACTTGTTAGTTTTCAAAAACGCGACGACAAATCTGAATAAAACGATTGAGCCGGTTAAGCTCCGCTGGCGCCTGCGGTTTTGAAAATTTGTGTCGCGTGGAGAGTAGCAGAACGGGAGAATCCGTATGACGACTCCGTGTCTGGAGAGCGTCGCGGGGATGCCGGTTGCCGACGAAAAAGGAATCCTCGCGGCTGATGAAACCACACCGACACTGACAGAGCGGTTCAATACTCTCGGAATCCAGTCCACAGAACGCGCCCGCCGCAACTCCAGGGAAATGTTCATCGAATTTGAAACCTCACCGAGCGTCATGGCGCCATATCGGCGAGCCGGCGCGACGACTGATCTATGGGAACCAGGAGGTAAAGATGGGGAAGTCGTTGTCCAACAAAGAGCGGAGCATGGCGGGAAGCGCGATGTCGCACAAAGAACGGCAAGTGGTCGGAGGCGCGCTGTCCGATAAAGAACGGGCCTTGACCGATGCGTATTGGCGAGCCGCGAACTACTTGTCGGTCGGCCAGATCTATCTTTATGACAATCCGCTGTTAACGCAGCCTCTCACCAAACAGCACATCAAGCCGCGGCTGCTCGGGCATTGGGGAACAACTCCGGGTTTGAATTTCATTTATGTTCATCTCAACCGGGTGATCAAAAAGTACGGTCTCGACATGATCTATGTCACTGGTCCGGGGCATGGTGGGCCTGGACTTGTCGCGAATGCATATCTGGAAGGGACGTACAGCGAGGTTTATCCGAACATTTCTCAGGATGAAGAAGGCATGAAGCGCCTCTTCACCCAATTCTCTTTCCCCGGCGGCATCCCGAGCCACGTGGCGCCGGAGACCCCGGGCTCGATTCACGAAGGGGGCGAACTCGGCTATGCGCTCTCGCACGCGTACGGGGCGGCGTTTGACAATCCGAACCTCATCGTTGCGTGTGTTGTTGGAGACGGCGAGGCAGAAACCGGGCCACTGGCGACGAGCTGGCATTCCAACAAGTTTCTCAATCCCGCCAGCGATGGCGTGGTCCTGCCCATCCTGCATCTGAATGGTTACAAGATCGCCAATCCCTGCGTTCTCGCGCGAATCAGCCACGAAGAACTCGATCAACTGTTCCGAGGCTACGGCTACACGCCGTATTTCGTAGAAGGTCACGAGCCGGATGCGATGCACGACCTGATGGCCACAACGCTGGATTCCATCATCACAGAGATTCAGCGCGTCCAATCTGACGCGCGACGCAATGGTTTCAAGGAACGGCCTCGCTGGCCGATGATCATCCTTCGCACGCCCAAGGGCTGGACATGCCCGAAGGAAATCGACGGTAAGCGAACCGAAGACTATTGGCGTGCGCACCAGGTGCCAATGGGTGAGATGCATGAAAATGACTCTCACGTGCGCGTCCTTGAAGAATGGATGAAGAGCTACAAGCCCGCAGAGCTCTTCGATGACAACGGCCGCCTCCGATCCGAGTTGGCAGCTCTTCCTCCTCAAGGCACACGTCGGATGAGCGCTAGCCCCCACGCCAATGGGGGCGCGCTGCTCCGTGAACTGCGGCTTCCGGGTTTTAGGGATTACGCCATTGACGTTAAAGCGCCAGGAGTGGTTATGACTGAAACAACCCGGGTCATGGGTCGATTCCTGCGGGATGTCATGAAGCTCAATATGCAGGAAAAGAATTTTCGGCTATTCAGTCCGGACGAGAACAATTCGAACCGCTGGCAGGATGTCCTCGAGGTTACGAATCGTGCGTGGGTCGCAGAAACCTATCCGTGGGACGATCATCTCGCGCCCGATGGACGCGTCATGGAAATGCTCAGCGAGCATCAGTGCCAGGGTTGGCTCGAGGGCTATCTGCTCACGGGGCGCCATGGGTTTTTCTCCTGCTATGAAGCGTTCATTCACATCATCGATTCGATGTTCAACCAGCACGCCAAGTGGCTGAAGAGCTGCAACCACATTCCCTGGCGGCGGCCAATTAGTTCGCTGAACTACCTTTTGTCGAGTCACGTCTGGCGGCAGGATCACAACGGCTTCAGCCACCAGGATCCGGGATTTTTGGATCATGTGGTGAACAAGAAGGCGGAGGTTGTTCGGGTCTACCTGCCACCCGACGCGAACTGTCTGCTGTCGGTCACAGACCACTGCCTGCGCAGCCGCAACTATGTGAACGTCGTCGTTGCCGGCAAGCAGCCTGCTCCTCAGTGGTTGACGATGGATCAGGCCGTCAAGCATTGTTCGGCCGGACTCGGTATCTGGGAATGGGCCAGCAATGACCGTGGCACAGATCCCGATGTGGTGATGGCTTGCTGCGGCGATGTGCCCACGCTTGAGACTCTGGCTGCAGTCGATCTCCTTCGGCGGCATGCGTCCGACTTGAAGATTCGTGTGATCAATGTCGTCAATCTGATGAAGCTGCAGCCGTCGAGCGAGCACCCGAACGGAGTGACCGATCAGGAGTTCGATGCGCTATTCACGACGGACAAGCCGATAGTCTTTGCCTTCCATGGGTATCCCACGTTGATTCATCGGTTGACGTACCGGCGAAACGGCCACAGAAACATCCACGTGCGCGGTTACAAGGAAGAGGGGACCACCACGACGCCATTCGATATGTGCGTCCTGAACGAGATGGATCGCTTCCACCTGGTCAGCGACGTCATTGATCGCGTGCCGAAGCTGGGTTCCCGCGCCGCTTATGCCAAGCAGGCGATGCGGGAAAAGCTCATCGACCACACGGAATACATCTCTCGGTATGGAGACGATATGCCCGAAATCACCGGCTGGAGGTGGAACCAGGAAGTGGCTTCCAAACGGACTCAGTCGTCGACGGAAGCCGACAACGTTTGACCAGGAGGCGAACGGTGAACCTCTTCGCCATCAGACATGGGGAAACGGCGTGGAGCCTGAGCGGCCGGCACACAGGGACCACAGACATCCCCCTGACCGATAAAGGTCGACATCTCGCCGAAAGGTTGCGGCCGATCCTGGCCAAGCGGACGTTTGATCTGGTTCTCTGCAGTCCACTCCGACGCGCGAGAGAAACCTGTGAGCTTGCGGGTTTGAGTGAGACGGCAATCCTCGATGCCGACCTGGTTGAATGGAACTACGGCGAATACGAGGGGATGACAATTGAACAGATCGAGGAGGCCGCACCTGGATGGATGATCTTCCGGGATGGATGTCCTGGCGGCGAATCGCCCGAACAGGTGGGTGAGCGGGTGGACCGCGTCATCGCACGGTTGCGCTCGGTAGATTGCGACAGTGTGCTCTTCGCGCACGGCCACGTTTTGCGCGTGCTCGCCGCGCGTTGGATCGGGCTCCCCGTGTGTGGTGGCCGGCACTTCATACTGAACACGGGGACAATATGTGTTCTCAGCGACTATCGCGGAGCGCCCGCGGTACGAGTTTGGAACGCGCCGGTGCCGGGCGCAGGGGGGATCCTCTCCAAAGACAATCCATGAACGCACAACCTGCATTAACACTGCTATCGAACGGTTCGTACTCGGTGATGATCACGAGCGCGGGCGGAGGCTACAGCACATGGCGAGGCCTGGATGTCACGCGTTGGCGCGAAGATGCAACTCGCGACTGTTGGGGCCAATTCCATTACGTCCGAGATCTCGATAACCAAAGTGTTTGGTCGGTCGGTGCTCAACCCCTTCCCAACTCCGATCCTTCGCGGTGCGACCTGCAGCCCGAACGCGCAGAGTTTCGCAGGAATCACGGAGACATTGAAACGCGCTGCGCGGTTTGTGTCGCCCCGGAGGCCGACGCAGAACTGCGCCTGATTACTCTGATCAACAAGAGCAGCCACAGGCGCGAACTTGAACTGACAAGCTACGCCGAAGTGTGTCTGAATGACCGTCGAGCCGATCGTGCCCACCCCGCTTTCGCAAAACTGTTTCTGGAGACAGAATTCGATCCGCGCTGGGGCGCGCTGCTCGCTCGGCGCCGCCCACGCGGGTCGAACGAACATCCTGTCTGGGCAATTCACGCGTCGGCTTCGAGTGATTCAACCGGCGAGATCCAATGCGAGACAGATCGAACACGGTTTCTCGGACGCGGCCGTACGCCCGCGAATCCAGCCGCTCTGGATAAAGATGTCTCCCTCTCACAGACCACCGGTCCGGTGCTTGATCCCATATTTAGTTTGAGGCGCCGCATCACTCTCGAAGCCGGAACGCTCACTCGAATCGGATTCGTCACTGGCGCAGCCGATTCGCGCAACACCGCGATGACAATCGCGAAGCAATTCTCCGAATGGAAAGCGATCAATGAGGCATTTACAGATTCGAGAAGACTGTGTCAAAGCGAACTGCGAAAGCTCAAACTGACAAGAGATGAAATCTCTGTCTTCGATCGGCTGACGGCGGCAGTGCTGTTCACCAACTCAGCTCTTCGTGACGTTGATGCCATGGCGGCAAACCGACTCGGCCAGCCGCACCTTTGGAGACACTCGCTTTCCGGCGATCTGCCGATTGTGCTGGTGCGCGTCGCTGGAATCGACGACGAGACACTCGTCCCGCAATTAATTCGGTGGCAAAACTACACGCGGGGTCGCGGATTGAAATCAGACCTCGTCGTTCTAGAGGAGCGTACCAGCGAAGCCGCCGGTCGCTTCCGCACACACGTCGAAGAAGGGATTCCCGCCGAATTATTTGGCAAACCTGGCGGCATCTTTTTCCTGTCGGCGGCGAAGCTGCCGTCCGAGGATTCGATCCTTCTTGCGGCCGCCGCGCGAGCGGTTCTCGGGGGCAATCGGGGCTCATTGGCCGAACAGTTCACTACTCAAAAGAACGCGCGCGCGGAGCTAATGCCGCTGCTCGCGCCGGTTTACGCCGCGACAGAGTCTGTAACTTCGCCGCCCGTTGGCTCTCATGATGGATTGAGTTTCTGGAACGGCCTGGGTGGATTTACAACCGATGGCCGCGAGTACGTCATCCATATCGACAGCGCAGGCCCCAAACTGGCGCCCGCGCCGTGGACGAATGTACTCGCCAATCCGCAGTTCGGATGTTTGGTCACGGATGCGGGCCTCGGCTACAGCTGGGCGGGCAATAGCCAAATGAACCGGCTCACTCCGTGGTCGAACGATCCCACTTCGGATCCGCCAGGCGAGGTGGTGTATTTGCGCGACGAAGAAACCGCCGATTTCTGGACTCCCACCCCACTGCCATTGGGGCCTCGAACGAGGGTGACCGCGCGTCACGGCCAGGGATACACGCGGTACTCGCATGCTAGCCGCGGTCTTCAACAGGACTTTTTGGTCTTTGTTCCGACTGACGATCCAATCAAACTGGTACGCCTTTCACTACGAAACGACGGCGATCATACGCGACACCTCTCGGCGACTTACTTTGTAGAGTGGGTCCTCGGCACCATCCGAGATAACTCGCCGATGCAGGTTGTCTGCAAGCGTGACCCGGAGTTGCCCGCGATAATCGCGCGCAATCCCTGGTCTGCGGATTTTGCGGAGAAGATCGCATTCATAGCCTGCGGTTCGCCGGTGCAGTCCTTGACCGCTGATCGTGCCGAGTTTCTTGGGGCCTTGGGCTCCGTTTCAACGCCCGATGCCATGAAGCGGACGAAACTTTCGGGCCGCGACGGCGCAGGACTCGATCCCTGCGCAGCAATCAGAACGGAATTGAAGTTGTCCCCGGGTGAAACCAGGGAAGTCGTTTTTGTTCTGGGGCAGGTGGACAGCTTGTCCCAGGCGCATCGGCTCATCGCGGTATACACGAAGTTATCCGAGGCCGACGAGGCGTTGAAGCAGGTTCAAGAGCGGTGGGATCATTGCCTTAACGCCCTACAAGTCGTGACACCCGACGGCTCCATCAATCTGATGCTCAACCGCTGGCTCCTGTATCAAGTGTTAGGGTGCCGCGTCTGGGCACGTTCGGCGTTTTACCAATCGGGTGGAGCATATGGATTTCGCGACCAGCTGCAGGATGTGATGGCGCTGGTCTACAGCGAACCAGGCGAGGCACGCGCGCAAATTCTGCGCGCGGCAGCGCGTCAGTTCGAAGAAGGCGATGTCCAGCACTGGTGGCACCCACCTTCCGGGATCGGGGTTCGTACCAGGATTACCGATGATCTCTACTTCCTGCCGTTCGTCGTTCATCACTACACCATGACAACCGGCGACACGGGCGTGCTGGATGAGATCGTACCGTTCCTCGCATCACCAGTCCTCAACGACGGCCAGGAAGAAAACTTCGGCATACCCGCTTTGAGTAGGCAGGCCTGCGCACTCTACGACCACTGCATCCGCGCCCTGAAATATGGCTATCGGCTCGGTTCTCACGGTTTGCCTCTTATGGGCACCGGTGATTGGAACGACGGCATGAATAAGGTTGGCTCACAGGGAAAGGGTGAGAGTGTCTGGAACGGGTGGTTTTTCGTCACGGTGTTGAAGGCCTTTGCAGAGTTGGCCGAGAACCGCAATTACGCCGACGATGCCGAGTGGTGCCGCGAGCATGCCGAGCAGCTGCGGGTTGCTCTCGAATCGAACGGATGGGACGGCGAGTGGTATCGCCGGGCATACTTCGACGACGGCACACCTCTGGGTTCTGCTCAAAACACGGAGTGCCAGATCGACTCCATTCCACAAGCCTGGGCGGTCATCTCCGGTGCTGCTAATCCGGACCGCGCTCGATTGGCAATGGAGGCGGTCCAAAAACGGCTTGTGCACATCGATGAGAGATTGATTCAGCTGTTCGATCCACCATTCGACAACGGCACGCTTCAGCCTGGATACATCAAAGGATACGTGCCGGGCATTCGTGAGAACGGCGGTCAATACACTCACGCCGCAACATGGGTAGTGCAGGCGACGGCATTGCAGGAAGAGGGCGATCGTGCGGTAGAACTCTGGAATCTCATCAACCCGATTTCGCACACCAAAACACCCGAAGCGGTAAAGCACTACAGGGTTGAGCCCTACGTGGTTTGCGCGGACGTGTACGGCGCGCCGCCGCACACGGGACGCGGAGGGTGGACCTGGTACACGGGATCCGCAGCGTGGCTCTACCGCGCCGCCGTCGAAACGATTCTCGGCTTCCGTTTGCGAGGCACGACTCTTCGTTTCGAGCCGTCCATTCCAAAGAGCTGGCGGGGATTTGAAATGAGCTACAGGTATCAGTCTGCAACGTACAAGATTCTCGTAGATAACTCAGCAGGAACTGGTCGCGGCGTCCGAGCTGTTGAATTGGATGGGCAACTGTTGTCGAACGACGCTGTACCGCTGAGCGACGACTCGGAAACTCACACCGTCCGCGTGAGGTTGGGTTGATATGAAAGCGATCCTGGTCGGCACTCCAAGGTCTGAGGGCGATTCGAGCACACAACTCACCGACGAAGATCTGGCGATGCTCCAGTTCTCGACGGTCCTTTACTACCTGCACGAGACCAATCCGGACAACGGACTTGTCCGCGATAAGACCGACCCGAGCGCGCCTGCCAGCATCGCTGCGATGGGCATGGCGCTGGCAACGATTCCGGTCATCGTGGAGCGTGGCATTCTGTTCCGGGATTTCGCCGTCAAGATTACGCGAAAACGGCTCCGGTATTTGTTTGAATGCCCGCAAGGGCCGGATCCTGACGCATCAGGTTATAAAGGCTTTTTCTATCATTTCCTCAACATTGAAACGGGCCGGCGAGCCGTGCAGTGCGAGCTTTCCACGATCGACTCCGCGTTTCTTCTGGCGGGTGCGCTGACGGCTGCGGCCTACTTCGATCGCGACACACCGGAAGAAGCGGAGGTTCGAACCCTCGCGAATGCTCTGTACCGACGCGTGGACTGGAACTGGGCCCGCGATGGCGGCCCAACACTCACCCATGGATGGCGGCCCGAAAATGGTTTTATCCGGCACCGTTATCAGGGCTACGACGAAGGCCTGTTGCTGTATATCCTCGGCCTCGGTTCGCCAACGCATCCTTTGCCGGTCGAGAGCTATCAGGCCTACTGCGCCACGTACCAGTGGAAAAAGATCTACGATCGTGAATTGTTGTATTCAGGGCCGCTCTTCACGCATCAACTCTCGCACATGTGGGTAGACTTTCGAGGGATTCGCGACGCATTCATGCGAGAACACCGCAGCGATTACTTTGAGAACAGCCGCCGGGCAACTTATGTGCAGCAGGAGTATGCCATCCGAAATCCGATGAACTTCGCCGGCTACGGTGAACATTGCTGGGGCTTTTCCGCATGCGACGGGCCCGGCTGGATAAAGCGCACCATTAACGACGTCGAGCGGCAATTCTTCGACTATGCCGCGCGAGGCGCACCATTTGGTCCCGACGACGGCACCGTCGCTCCCTGGGTCACTGTCGCTTCGCTCCCGTTTGCGCCGGAAATCGTCATGCCGACGCTCCAGCACTTTGCGGAAATGGATCTGGGAATGACAAAGCTCTACGGATTCAAGCCATCATTCAACCAGTCGTTCCCTGTGCCCGACAGCCCGAAGGGCTGGTGGGTCACCCCCTATCACTTTGGAATCGATCAGGGGCCGATTGTGCTGATGATCGAAAACTATCGTACCGGCCTGCTCTGGAATATCATGCGCCGCTGTCCCGCCGTCGTGACCGGGTTGCTTCGAGCGGGCTTCAATGGAGGCTGGCTCTAGACGAGGAGTGCAGGGCGGGCTAATCAATCCATGGGACGATTAATTCCAATCAGATCCGAATGCAGCTGCGACGGTGACGGAGAAATTGTCCCGTTTCAGGGTACCGTGACATTCGATTTTCCCCAGCGTTAGCTAGTTTCTGTCTCGAAACTGCTGAAACCGGTGTGGTTGGCGGGTTTGCGGAAGATTTGGCGAGACGATTCTCGGATAGCCGCGGCAGAAGCAGGGGGAAAAGTCCCGTA
>Ga0068860_100003371_pt1 | contig 16433 bp, 13 predicted proteins | sample KBSSwiS32_FD_66597 | JGI IMG/M metagenome (GOLD analysis project Ga0068860, IMG submission 66597) | Switchgrass rhizosphere microbial communities from Kellogg Biological Station, Michigan, USA - KBS Switchgrass S3-2 | ecosystem: Host-associated > Plants > Roots > Rhizosphere > Soil ... | reverse complement strand
AAGGAATTGGGTAATGAATTACCGGATGAACCGGTCATTTTCATGAAACCCAAGAGTGCACTGGTTCAAAATCATACCCCATTTTATTACCCTGAATTTACGAATGAACTCCACTATGAGTGTGAACTTGTTGTGCGCATCAGCAAGAATGGAAAATATATCCAGGAAAAGCATGCCCCCAATTATTATAATGCCATAAGCGTTGGAATTGATTTTACGGCAAGAGACATTCAGGAACAATTAAAGGGAAAGGGTCTTCCCTGGGAAAAAGCCAAGTCTTTTGATAACTCTGCCGCTGTGGGGACTTTCATAGACGTGACCCCGGCAATTAATAAAAACAATATCAATTTCTCATTTGCAAAAAACAAAGAAATCGTGCAAAAGGGAAATTCAGCCGATATGATATTTTCAATTGATGCGATTATTACAAATATTTCTAATTATTTTTCTCTCAATATCGGGGATCTCATATTTACAGGAACTCCGGCGGGCGTGGGAGAATGTATGGTAGGCGACTTACTCCAAGGCTACTTCGAAAAAGACTGCATTCTTACCCTCGAGATAAAATAACGGGCAATTTCAAGGAATAGCCTGGTTTTAACAAACACTCTAAATCCCTTATTACTTTTCGGCTCAAAGGCATAGTATTTGAATCCTATTCAATGGATTATGCAAAAAATAATTTATACCATAGGTCATTCTACGAGAACCCTGGCCGAATTTATTGAGTTGTTAGAAATTTTTTCTATTGAAGTGGTGGCAGATGTTAGAAGTTATCCGGGATCACGTCGTTATCCACAGTTTAACAAAGAAAACCTTTTAGAAGAATTGCATCCCAGGCAGGTACTTTACCTGCACCTTCCCGGCTTAGGCGGCAGAAGAAAAGCCTCACCTCAATCAAAAAACACCGCCTGGAAAAATCGTGCTTTTCGGGGGTATGCCGACTATATGGAAACGCCTGAATTTAAAAAAGGAATAGCAGAGCTTGAAAAAACAGGTACAAAGTATCGAACCGCCTTTATGTGTTCAGAAGCTGTGTGGTGGCGATGCCATCGATCTCTGATAGCTGATTATCTAAAGGTTAATGGTTGGAAAGTAATGCATATCCTCAATAATAAAAAGGCGGAAGAACATCCTTATACTGCTGTCGCTAAAATTGTAGATGGAAATTTATATTATTCGGCAACTCAGCAAAGTTTATTTTAAGATGCATTTGTGAGAACTACAAAAGAATTTCCCTCCCGAAGAATCAGGAGGGATTCTCTTTAACCCTTAAAACAATCAACATATAAACCTGTTGATTTTGTTTACAATCTATTTACGTAATAATATAGCTATCGGATTTGCGACAAAATTATGACAGCGCAAGATCAAGCACCTGCTGCATTGTTTTTACATAGCTTACCTTAAGGCCTTTGATAAAATTCGGATTTATTTCATTTACATCCCTTTCATTTTGCACACACATAATGATTTCCTTTAAACCGGCTCTTTTCGCTGCAAGCACCTTCTCTTTTATTCCTCCCACAGGCAGTACCTGTCCCCTTAATGTAATTTCACCGGTCATGGCAAGATAGGGTTTTACTTTGCGTCCTGTAAACGAAGAGGCAAGTGCAGTCATCATTGTAATTCCGGCACTGGGCCCGTCTTTGGGCACCGCACCTTCAGGTACATGAACGTGAACATTTTTTTTACAGAAAAGCTCGGGATCGATACCATATTTTTTTGCATTGGCCTGAAGGTAGGTCATAGCCGTTGTTGCACTTTCTTTCATTACATTTCCAAGATTTCCCGTAAGCTTCAATTCGCCTTTGCCATTATCGCTTGTAGTTGTTTCAATAAAAAGAATATCTCCTCCAACATATGTCCAGGCAAGGCCCACAGCTACTCCAGGCATGTTGGCAGTTTTATACATTTCATTGTTGTACTTCGATCTGCCCAAAATCTTTTCGAGATCTCCAAGGCTAATAGTAGGCTTTAGCTTTCCTTTTTCGGCATAGGTTCTGGCGAGATTTCGCATTACCCCTGCCAGTAACCGGTCGAGTTCACGTACACCGCTTTCCCTCGTAAAATCTGAAATAATTTTTTCAAGTACGGTGTCACTTATTTTAAAAGGAACATCTTTTAATCCGTGGGCTTCCTTTTGTTTTGGCAGCAGGTGCCGTTTTGCAATTTCTATTTTCTCCTCGACAGCATAGCCGCTCAGGTCTATAATTTCAAGCCGGTCGCGTAAGGCGGGTTGAATGTTTTGTAAATTATTAGCCGTGGCTATAAACAAGACCTTGCTCAGGTCATATTCCATCTCAAGATAATTGTCATAAAAATTATTGTTTTGCTCGGGGTCCAGTACTTCGAGCAATGCGGAAGAAGGATCACCGCGAAAATCGGTTCCGACCTTATCAATTTCATCTAATATCATTACAGGATTAGATGATTTTATTTTCCTGATAGATTGTAGAATTCTTCCGGGCATAGCACCAATATAGGTTTTGCGATGTCCGCGTATTTCACTTTCATCATGAAGGCCACCCAGGCTCACCCTTACATATTTCCGGTTGATTGCATTGGCAATGCTTTTTCCGAGGGAAGTTTTTCCAATTCCGGGAGGTCCTACGAAGCAAAGGATCGGGCTTTTCATATCGCCTTTCAGCTTAAGCACGGCAAGATATTCTAAGATTCGCAGTTTTATTTTTTCCATGCCATAATGGTCATGATCCAGTATTTTCTTCGCCCTTTTAAAATCATATTGATCTTTGGTATAATCTTCCCACGGCAGATCCAGCATCAGGTCCAGGTGGTTATATACCACCGAATAATCGGGAGTTGAAGGATGCATTCTTTCGAGTTTTTCAATCCCTTTATGAAACATTTCCTTTGCAGTTGACGGCCATTTTTTGAGCTCAGCTTTTTTCTGCATTTCTTTTACTTCTGCAAAATTATCCCCGCCTAATTCTTCCTTAATTGCTTTAAGCTGTTGCTGTAAGAAATAATCTTTTTGCTGCTTATCAAGCTCTGCTCGGGTTTTATTGGTTACTTTATTTTTTAGCTCAGCATATTGTAATTCTGTTTGCAAAAGATTCATCAGCACTTCTGCCCTTGCTTTGATGTTATGAATCTCAAGCAGTTTTTGTTTTTCAACAATTGTACTGTTTAAGTTACTGCTAACAAAATGTATCAGAAAAGAAGGGTTCTCTATATTTCTCAAAATAATGGAAGCCTCAGATGGAAGATTGGGAGAAAGCTGAATTATTTGCCCGGCAAGTTCCTTAATTGAAGACACCATTGCATCAAAATCATTGTCGTCTTTAAGCTCTTCTTCTCCCAAAACGGTTATTTTAGCCTTAAAATAAGGATCATCAGTTGTGATTTCATCAACCTTAAATCTCTTTTTTCCCTGGATAATTACAGTCGTACCTCCATCGGGCATTTTTATCAGCTTAATTATTTTTGCGATAGTGCCAATGTCGACAAGATCACTTATGGTAGGTTCTTCCACCAAACTGTCTTTTTGCGATACAACTCCTATCAATTTGTCAGCCTTGTAGGAATCGCTTACAGCTTTAATACTTTTATCCCTGCCAACGGTTATGGGTATTACAACACCGGGAAAAAGAACGGTATTTCTTAACGGAAGGAGGGGTAATTCAAGAGGAATTGGCTGGTCATCACTGCTTTCGCTTCCATCCTCATTTAAAGGAATTATGGGCATAAATTCCATTTCATCTTCAGAACCACTCATAAAGTATTTTTTGTTCATAAATTTACACAATTGCCAATCTGTCAAAAATCCATCAATAAAACGAAGTTTTCAAAGAAAAGGTATATGGTTCAACATTAATGCCACATAAATGTCAATTAAGATATAATTAGTGATATAGAAGGGGAATAAGTCAATAAATCATCAGTCGGTAACGAATCAGAACAATGAGTAAATAAGCAATTTATTTAATAAGTTAATCCTAATATCTTTCCAGGCAGGGACAACGGCAGCGACCGGCTGGTTGAAGGTTTAAAAATCTATTTTTGTAAAATGGATATCACATGTACTGATGAAGAGCTTTCTGTTTTCAAAAAAATTGCACATGCCGCGGAGCAAATCAAGGTACCTGTGTATATAATCGGAGGTTTTGTAAGAGATAAAATATTGAACAGGCCTACCAAAGATGCTGATATTGTATGCCTCGGTGATGGTATAGAACTCGCAAAAAAATCGGCGCAACATTTCAGCCCAATACCTGAAGTAAACATCTTTAAAAATTTTGGGACCGCACAAATAAAAATATATTCAAATCAAATTTCCAATAAAACAGTTCCCTCTCCATCGGAGAGGGGTTGGGGTGAGGTTTTTTATAAAGCAGTTCCTTTTTTATCGGATGATGTTCCGATAGCAGTCGAGAAGGGGGAGGCCACATTTGAAATTGAATTCGTTGGTGCCCGTACGGAGAGTTACTCCCACGATAGTCGTAAACCCGAAGTTAAGCCGGGAACTCTTGAAGAAGACAGGATGCGCAGGGATTTTACGATAAATACTATTGCTGTTAGCCTTAATAAAAGTGATTTTGGAAAGTTAATAGATCCTTTAAACGCAAGGATAGATATTGAAAAAAAAATTATCAAAACCCCCCTGCCCCCGGAGCAGACATTCAGTGATGACCCATTGCGAATGATGAGGGCTATACGATTTGCCGCACAATTGAATTTTAGCATTGCCCCGGAGACATTCGAAGCTATAAGGCAAAATGCCCGGAGAATTAAAATTATAAGCACAGAGCGGATTACCGATGAGCTCAACAAAATAATTTTAACGGAAAAGCCTTCCATTGGATTCGACCTTTTATATAAAAGCGGGTTATTAAAAATTATTTTCCCGCAAATGGTTGCGCTTGCCGGTGCAGAATACATCGATGGGAAAGGTCATAAAGACAATTTTTATCACACTTTACAGGTGCTTGACAACATTGCCCCTTATACAAAGGATCTGTGGCTCCGCTGGGCTGCTGTACTACATGATATTGCCAAGCCTGTTACTAAAAAATTTGAAGAGGGCCATGGATGGACCTTTCATGGCCATGAAGTTGTGGGAGGGAGAATGGTTCCAAAAATATTTGCGCTATTGAAATTGCCGCAGAATGAAAAAATGAAATTTGTAAAAAAAATAGTAGAACTGCATTTGAGACCTATAAGCCTTACAAAGGAAAACATAACAGATTCGGCTATACGCAGGCTTCTTTTTGATGCGGGAGATGATATTGATGCTTTGATGACATTATGTAAAGCAGATATTACCTCAAAAAATAAGCAAAAGGTTCAACTGTTTTTATCCAACTTTAATATGGTGGAAAAACGGTTGAAAGAAGTTGAAGCATCTGATCATCTCCGTAACTGGCAGCCCCCCATAACGGGTGAAATTATTATGAATGAATTTGGGCTGCCGCCTTCAAAGGTAGTAGGCGAAATAAAAAATTCAGTCCGGGAGGCTATTTTAGACGGGGTAATCCCTAATAAATATAATGCTGCTTTTGATTTTATGGTGAAAATTGCAAATGATCTCGGTATTACAAAAAAAGATTAGTATTTGCAAATTTTCACGCGGCAGTTTTGAATATTTTAATTGATTAGTAAGCATTAATTTCGTGATATGGCAATATTAAAATTCAGGGTTTACTGGGAAGACGATGACAGCGTTTACAGGGATGTTGTAATTAAGCATATGCAAACTTTTTTTGATTTGCATAAAGTGATCTTAAAATGCTTTGAATTTGACAATAAGCACAATGCAACATTTTTTCGCAGCAATGATAAATGGCAACGGGGAAAAGAGATCACCCTTGAAAAATATGAAAAGAAATACGAGGTGGAACCATTGCTGATGATGGGTGTTACCATAGGTTCAGAAATTCGGGATCCGAATCAGAAATTTATTTATGTATATGACTTCCATAAGAACTGGACCTTTATGGTAGAGCTTATTAATGTAAATAAGGAAGAGGATAATAAGCTTGCATATCCGTCATGCACACGCAGTGAAGGCATTGGCCCCAGCCAATACGGGACTAAAGGACTCATTAATGAAAAGCTAGCAGAGATCGAAGAAAAATATGACCTTAACAGTACTGTAATGCCGGATGGTTTTAGTGAGGAGGGCGATTCGGATACTGAAACCGAAGTAGGTCCCGATGAAGATGTTGAAGAAAACAGCGCGGAAGAAATTTAAATAGCAGATTGCCGGGTTTTTTATAGGGTCTCCCGGAGGCAAGCTTTAATTCAGGAATCCAGGTGCCGGATTCAAGTTCAATTTAAATCTTCTATGAATAAGACCTGCATCATTATAACAGGCCCTACTGCTATTGGCAAAACTGCGCACGCGATACAACTTGCACAGCAGTATCATACCCAAATTATCTCTGCAGATAGCCGGCAATGTTACAGGGAGCTGAGTATAGGTGTAGCCAAACCTTCTGCAGACCAGCTTAAAAGCGTTCAACATTTTTTCATTAATTCACATTCAGTGCACAATGAAGTGAATGCAAAAATTTTTGAGCAATATGCTCTCAAGGCTATTTACAAAATTTTCGAGACGAATGATGTTGCAATTATGGTCGGCGGAACAGGCCTTTACATTAAAGCCTTTTGTGAAGGGCTGGATGAAGTTCCTGCGGTAAATGAAGCGATCCGCGAGGAAATTAATGAGGCCTATAAAACACAAGGTTTGATATGGCTGCAGGATGAAATAAGAAAACAGGACCCCTTGTATTTTTCTTCAGGCGAAATACAAAATCCTCAAAGGGTAATGAGGGCACTGGAAGTAAAATTATCAACAGGTCAATCGATTTCTGGTTTTCATTCGGGGAAAAAAACCGAGAGAGATTTTGAAATAAAAAAAATTAACCTGGAAATTCCCCGTGACGAACTGTATAAGAGAATAAACGATAGAGTGGACGAAATGATGCAGCAGGGATTATTAATGGAAGCAGAAGGTTTATTTCCATACAGGCATTTGAATGCATTGCAAACGGTGGGTTATAGAGAATTGTTTGATTTTATGGAAGGCAAAATTTCTTTGTCGCAGGCGGTCGAAGAAATTAAAAAAAATACCCGCCAATTTGCAAAAAGACAAATTACATGGTTTAAAAAAGCGTCCCCCTAACCCCCGAAGGGGATTGAACCACACTCCCAGATGGTTTTATAAACTACAAATTCAAGAAAGGAACTTCATTCCGAAAGAAAAAAGTGACTGTTCTCATAATCCCCCACGTTGACTAGCCTTTAACTCTTATCTTAAACCCCAGATTAGTTCCCTTCATTTCGGGAAGGGGTTGGGCATGGGCCTATATCTTAAATCCAATCGTTGCAATAATATTCCCTGCATTATTTTTTATTGAAGCGGGTGAATTTGGTTTGTCCTGCAGCAGGTATGGGTAGTGAATATCTTTATTAATAGAGTAGACATAAGTAAGGTCAATAAAAATACCTTTATTCCTGTAACCTAATCCACCACTCACTTTATATAGATTGGCCGTCTCATTTTTGTAAGGATTGCCGTAGTAAGCGCCCCCAAGCCTGAACATAAGTGTGTTAAATTTTATTTCACCACCTATCCTGAAATTGAAAGCATTTTTATACAAATTATCAATCACCTTATTTAAAGAGGAATAATAGTCTTTGGCAACTGCGTCAGTTTTATCGGCTGCCTTAAAAGAAGCCCCTTTGTAGTTAATGTATTCAACATCAGCGGTAATAAATCCACGTTGATTCTTTACATCCTCTACTTCGCGAAATACATAAGAGGCACTCGCTATAACTTTAAGTGGAGTAATTAAATTATATTTTGATTCCAGCAATTGCCCGTTATTCAGGTCATTGGAGCTTTGTGTTTTTATTCCCGAACCACCATAGCCTTCAAGGTCAGTAATCACTTCTGCTGAATATTTATCTGTAAGTTCATAAGCGGTAGGAGTATGTATCGTTAATCCAAGCCTCACATCTTCTATTGGTTTATAAATGACTCCTAATTTTGCATTAACTCCAATTCCTTTTGTTTGTAACGTTTCATTCGATTCAAAATAATTGAAATTGTTTGTTGTATTACCTGAAACATCACTTTCTTTAAAGTGGCTATCCCGGTTATAATTTAAAAAAGGAAAGCTAATAGTGGCGCCAAAAAATACTTTTTCTTTCAGGTTAATTCCACCTCCAAATGAGAGATCTGTGATGCCCCCGGAGGTATTTATTGTATTTTCCTGTAATAAGCCAAAGCCCGGATTGGAGAGGCTCCTATAGCCGGAAACGGAGCTATCTGACGCCTGAACGGTATCAATAAGATAGGTATTAAATGCCAGGCTGGAGCCCGTAGGATAATTAACTGCGGCATCATTAGGGTCGGTTACGTTATTATTAACCAGTTCTTCAAGATACTTTTCTGAATACGAACTTGTCGTATTCTGTCCCTTATAATAAATGTGCTTATTAAAATCTGCAATCCTGTTTACTCCTATTGCAAATGTGAAACTTTTTATTTTTCGCCCCGGAGGTGATGAAGAAAATAAGAGACCGCTGGCACCGAGATTAAAATTGTCGCTGTTACTGGAAGCAGGACTGGTTTTATAAGTTGATTTGAAATTTTTTAATGCATAGCCCGGTGTGATAACAAATTCGCTTGTTTTATAAAAGCCTAAACCTGCAGGGTTAATAAAAAGAGAAGAAAATTCCCCGCCTAACGAAGCCCCGGTTCCACCAATTGCCTGGTTGCGGGCCGTCCCGTTTTGTGTAAGCCATGAATATCGAAGCACATCAACAGGCTCCTGCGCATAACTTTTTATGGTAGCAAACAAAGCGATTGCTATTAAATATGTTGCTTTCATTGTACGATAGTTGTGAAGCGTTTGGAAAAAGAACTGAGAATGGACAGTAACTTTTAATTAAAAAATTATTATTTAAAGAGGCGGCTTTAGACAACTTCTTTTTGATAAAAATATTTATATTACCTGAAAGTCCTTACAGGAGCGCTGCTGCTTCCGGATGATGAAGAAGAGGAGCCGCTGCTGCCGGAGCCATTTGTTCTTGCAGGCGACGAATTGTTATTGCTGCTGTTGTCATTCCTGTAAGAACGGCCATTATCATTATCGTTGCTGTAAGAACGGTTATTATTCGAAGGTGTGAAGACTCGTCTGATTAAATTTCCTACCCCGCTTCTGTTATTCGAGGGCTGGGTACGGAAAGTTCGTACCGGAGCAACAGGTACAGAAGTAGTTGCGCCTGCTGGCTGCCCGGGGTGTGAATTAACCCGGTTAGCAGGGGTATTATTGTTATAAACACCCAGGTTATAGGTTCTCGGACCTCTATAATTACTTACAGGGGTTGAAACATAAACGGGTGGGTAATAATAATTACTAAAGGGCGAATAATAATAGTTAGTGAAGGGTGAATTATACCCATAATAATTGTAATTATGAGGATAAAAGGTAGCTCCCGTATATGTATAGGGATTATAATAAGAAGAATAAGGGCTATAGAAAGAAGAGTAAGGGCTATAGAATGAGGATCCATAGTCATAGGGACTGTAGCCGTACCCAAAATCAAGAGAAATATTACTGCGGTACCTTCGGTCATTAATACCTCTTCTTATAGCGAGGTCTTCACTGATATCGGCATTGTGGTTTGCATATGTGTCCTTGTCCTGCTGGTTCTCGGTTGTTACATATTCAACGGGTGGGGGTGGCGCCGGGGAGTAATAAACATCATCCGGTGTTTGGGTGGTTCGGTATGCGCTGCTACAGCTACAAAAGACAGCGATTAACACAAATAAAAGTAAATGTCCTGTTTTCATGGTTTTAAGTTTAAAAGAAGTTAAAAATGAAGTTGTTACTTTTGCGCCGGTTACCAGTGTAAATTTAAGTATTAATCTCTGTCATTAATACGTTTGATTTTTGGAAACGCTGTTAAATAATAGCTAAGAAAAGACGAAATATTTTTAGAATAAATATTAATAAGATTCAAAATTTTACAAAATACAATGAGTAAAGAAATTACAAGCAGGGAAAAGGATTATTCGCAATGGTATAACGACATTATTTTAAAAGCAGGTCTTGCAGATTACAGCGCCGTAAGAGGTTGCATGGTTGTAAAGCCTTATGGATTTGCACTTTGGGAAAACATGCGTGACCAGCTTGATAAAAGGTTTAAAGAAACCGGTCATCAAAATGCATATTTTCCCTTATTTATTCCCAAGAGTTTTTTAAGCAGGGAAGCAGCCCATGTAGAGGGTTTCGCCAAGGAATGTGCTGTAGTAACCCATTACAGGCTTATGAAAGACCAGGATAGCGGAGGAATTATTGTCGATCCGGATGCGAAGCTTGAGGAAGAATTGATTGTAAGGCCCACTTCTGAGACAATTATATGGAATACTTATAAAACATGGATACAATCCTACAGGGATTTGCCCTTACTTGTAAATCAATGGTCCAACGTCGTCAGATGGGAAATGCGTACCCGCCTTTTTTTACGTACAACAGAATTTTTATGGCAGGAAGGGCATACTGCGCATGCTACATCGCAGGAAGCCATTGACGAAACTATTCAAATTCTGAATGTATATGCCGAATTTGCAGAAGATTGGATGGCCATGCCGGTGATAAAAGGAGTTAAAAGTATTAACGAGCGCTTTGCAGGAGCCGTGGACACTTATTGCATTGAAGCGTTAATGCAGGACGGGAAGGCTTTACAGGCTGGCACTTCGCATTTCCTCGGACAAAACTTTGCGAAAGCTTTTGAGGTACAGTTTACCGACCGGGAAAATAAACTTGATTATGTATGGGCAACAAGCTGGGGGGTAAGCTGGAGATTAATTGGTGCATTGGTAATGGCACACAGCGACGATGATGGGCTCGTGCTTCCACCTAAACTGGCCCCTATTCAGGTTGTAATTATTCCTATTTACAAAGGAGATGAACAAAAACAAATGATTGATGAAAAAGTGAAATTGCTCATGGAAGATTTTAAAGCATTGGGTATCCGTGTTAAGTACGATAGTGATGAGAATAGCCGGCCGGGGTGGAAATTTGCGGAGTATGAATTGAAAGGAGTACCCGTACGCATCGCACTGGGGGAAAGAGATATGAAAAATAATGTTGTTGAAATTGCCCGGAGAGATACCAAAGAAAAAATATCAATTTCAATGGATGGGCTTGCCAATACTGTTGCTGTTTTACTGAATGAAATCCAGCAAAATATTTATGATAAAGCAAAAGTTTACCGGGATTCAAATATTACAAAGGCAGATACCTGGAAAGATTTTGAGAGCTTCCTTGATAATAAAGGTGGATTTATCTCGGCCCACTGGGATGGAACTGCTGAAACAGAAAATAAAATAAAGGACCTTACTAAAGCTACGATTCGATGCATTCCTCTCAACAATATAAAGGAAGAAGGGAGTTGTATTTTAACCGGGAAGCCAAGCAGCGAGCGGGTTTTGTTTGCCAGAGCCTATTAAAATCAGGATTAGGTAATTCATAGCTTCATTTAAAATAAAAACCAACAACATTGGAAAATCTTGATCTACTCAGCAATGATTTGCAGGTTTCTCCGCAGGCACAAAGTTATTTAACTGAATCAGCAAGATGGGGAAAATTTTTGGCAATAATGGGCTTTATCGTTTGTGGCTTTATGATGATATTAAGTTTTTTTATGCCGGTTTTTCTCACGCAACTGCCGCCATATAATAGTGTGTCTACGGAATTTAGTTCAGGTATGAAAGTCGGAATGACTATCGTGTATTTGTTACTTGCACTACTTTCCTTTTTCCCCTGTTTTTATTTATATAAATTTTCGGTAAAAATGCAGTCAGCAGTAAAGATGGTAAGCCAGGAAAATTTTGATGAATCATTGATGAACCTGAAGTCTGTGTTTAAATTTTATGGAATTTTTGTTATTATTATTCTTTCTTTTTATGCGCTGGCATTCATCATTGGGATTATAGCCGCTGCAATGCGTTAGGAAATTTTTTACCGCTATCACTTTGTAGCGAGATAATTATAATCGGCGAGCAGCTTTTCTAAAAAATCAATTGCATTTAGTTCCGTATGAATCTTCAGGACTTCCTGAACTTTAAAAGCTACACGCACACAGGTTTGGGTATTATGATTTTTGTAAAACTGGTTAATAACATTTTTGATGGTGTTAATGTCCCGGTCAGAAAGTTTCAAAACCTCTGGAAATTTTACCACATAGTCGTCCTGTTTGATTTCCATAAAAACGGTGTCCTGGACCGAAAATACGGATTTGGTATTTACGACAACAGTATTTGCGGCAAGATCTCCCAGGCGTTGATTTCTTTTTGTGACGGCAATGATAATTACTACGATAATACCCAGGAAACCGGTAATTAAAATGTAAACGACAATGCTCTCCCGGGTAAGAATCGTATATCCAAAGAAAAATGGCCATTCATAAGCCTTGAACATCCATCTCGTTATAAACTGGCTTAATTCCGGCTCGCCGCCATCAAGGCTTATCACTCTTATATTCATCAGTTTTTTACCGATAGTTTGCCCATGCATCATCACTTCTGTTACCAATGAATACAAAAGCATCGGCATTGAAATGGTCAAAATATCAATGCCCACATGGTTTTGCAGTACCTCATTGCTTACCATGTTAAACCCTCCGTAATAGAAATATTTCATACTTACGAAGTACAAAAGCAACAATGTAAAATCAACCAGGTACGCAAAAAGCCTTTTATGAAATTCAGCTATTTCAAATTCCAGGTCAATATTAAAAGGAGTAGCAATATGGATAACGCCCATACGGCAAATTATTATTTTTTAAAACAGGACTGCATTTTTTTTTGCTGACTAAATTATCTCAGTTTGAAGTCGGCTATATTTGTGCCCGGCTCTCCCTTCCCCTGATGACTAGCCGGAGTGGAATTGTCGGTCTTAATTTTATGAAATGCGTGAAGCAAGGTTTATAAAAAAAAATGTTGATAAATGGAATCAATATCAGCATGAAGAATCAAAGGATCCTGATGAAATGGCCGACAGGTTTGTAACCCTGCTTGACGATCTTTCTTATGCAAAAACCTTTTATCCTAAAAGTAAAGTTACCCGTTGGATTAATGGAATTGCTGCCGGAATTTACCAAAGTATCTACCAGAATAAAAAACAAAAATATTCGAGGGTCCTGCTCTTCTGGAAATATGAGCTTCCATTACTGTTTCGTCGTTACCACAAAACTTTTCTCTTTACATTTATTTTGTTTGTAATGTTTGTAGCGATTGGCGTTGTTTCTTCCTCAACAGATCCCAATTATGCTGCAGATTTTTTCAACCACAAGATACAGCCTGGTTACTATGATGAGACAATTGCACGTATTCAAAAAGGAGATCCGTTTGGTGTGTATAAGGATGCCAACCCATTTTCAATGTTTGTTCATATTGCATATAATAATATCAGTGTTGCTTTTAAAAGTGTGGTATTCGGCGTTTTATTTGGGATAGGAACGATACTATTAATGTGGAGTAATGGACTCATGCTAGGCTGCTTTCAGTATCTTTTCTTTTCGCAGGGACTTGGATGGCAATCGGTAATGGTTATCTGGATACATGGCACCCTTGAAATATCGTCAGTTGTAATTGCAAGTTGCGCCGGACTTATATTGGGTTTTGGGTGGCTGTTTCCCGGCACTTACACCCGCAGACAGTCATTTCTAAAATCTGCAAAAGATGCTATGAAAATTTGTGTAAGCCTGGTACCCTTTTTTATAGTTGCTGCATTTTTTGAAAGTTATATAACGCACCTTATGAGCAATACCTTTCAAAAAGATTCGCGTGATATCGGGCTTCCTGTTCCCGTGAGCGTTATTATTCTTACCGGTTCATTCTTTTTTGTTTTGTGGTATTTTGTACTGTACCCAATACAATTACATAAAAAAGGTGTTCTGCTGGCAGACGGAAAAATCATAAAGAATGGAGTAATCTATGAACTGTAAGCTTTTCAAATTTTATTGGATTTCCATCCTGTTGGTTTTTTTAATTGGCTATTCCTTTGCTCAAAAAAACAACCAGGTTTCAATGGATTCTTCTGCTAATACTGAAGAAGAAGATTCAATAAACAATGATTACGAAAATGTTGCTGACACTCAAATTAGTAAAGTAGTTGTTGAAAATACCAGTGATTCTATAATAAAATGGAGACGCAGCCGGGAGTTTGGTTATATGATTTACCTGGATAGCATGTTGAGAAAGAAAACCGATCTCAGGATAGATACGGTTAGCCTTGATAAGGGCGTTCTGAATAAAACCCGGGGAACAACCAATTTAACAACCGGTAATTCAAACAGGTTTCTTAATAGCTTTGGCGTAAAGGTTTTTTTCTGGACAATTGCTATCTTCTTTGTTGGCTTTATTTTGTATAAATTATTTTTTACCGGCGGCCTGTTTGCCAAAGGAAATACAAAAGTCGTTGATGAGTCTGTGCATAAAGAAACGGAGATCCTGGATGACTATTCAGCGTATAGTCTGTTTATTCACGAAGCCGAATCGAAAAATGATTTCAATTTGTCGATAAGATATTTGTACCTGCAATCTCTTAAGAAACTTGCCGATAATGAATTGATTAGTTTTTCTGCTGATAAAACAAACAATCTGTATGTGCGGGAATTATCAGGTCTTACTTATCAGCAGGAATTCGCTTTCTTAACCCGCAATTATGAATATGTGTGGTATGGGAAGTTTGTGATTGACAAGACCCAATATCAAAAATTAAAAGAGGAATTCATTTTATTCAATAAAAAAGTATAGTTCTCCTTGAAAATTTCAGCATTTATATTTTTCTTTCTTTTTCTTTCACAATTATTGATTAGCTGCAAACAGGGAGGACGTAGGCTGCCATCACTAAATGAAAGCTACCGTAAATCAGATAAACAACCCTTCGGATCATTTGTGGCTTACAGGGAGTTCAGGCATCTTTTTAATGACCGTTATGTGGAAACTGTTACCGATCCTTTCGATGAAGAATGGAACAACATAAAAGATTACTCTGATGATAAAAAATATTCTCTTTATGTTCTTATTACTAAGAACCTTTTTCTTACTTATACCGAAGTGAATGCATTTATGGATTATGTAAAAGCAGGAAATGATCTTTTCATTTCTGCCGATTATATAGATAGCAGGTTGCTGGAGAATATAAATTGTAATACAGAGAGACTGGGTGAAATTGCAGATGAAACCAGGGGCATTATGCACGAAACAAAAGTGAGCATGTATTTTGGTGATAATTTTAATTCACCCACCTATGGGTATTATTATTATCCGTTCCTCAATGCCTTGTCTGGCTACGATACTTCATTCGCAAGAGTTTTGGGTGTAAATGAAATCAATACGCCCAATTATGTTATTTTGTTTGCCGGTAAAGGCCGAATTTATCTTCATGTTGCGCCGCGTATTTTCGGCAATTATTTCTTACTTACCGGCGATAATTATAAATATTTTGAAAATGTAATTTCTTATCTCCGTTCTGACCCCAAAAATATTTACTGGGATGAATATTATAAAAACACCAATTCCAGCCGGAGGAAAAATAACAACGGCCGCAATTCTGAAGATAACTTTTCATCACTGAGTGTTATCAATCAACATGCGCCCTTACTCTGGGCTTTCTGGCTTGCAATTACCGGGTTACTGCTGTACATAATTTTTAATGTGAAAAGAAAACAAAGAGTTATCAATATTGTAAAGCCCAATGCCAATACAACCCTTACTTTTACTGAAACGGTGGGGCGGCTTTACCTTCAGAAAAAAAATAACAGCCATATTGCTGAGAAAATGATTACCTATTTTTATGAACATATCCGCAAGAAATATTTCATTAGTACTGCAATCATAAATGATGAATTTATAAATTCCCTTTCGGGTAAAAGCGGGGTTTCAAAGGAAAAAACGCAACAATTATTTTCTCTCATAGAACGGATACAATCGGATGAAAATGTGGATGATACTGAATTGCTGCTGCTCAATACAGAAATAGAAAATTTTTATAAAAATCAAAGATGATGGAAGAAAATTTATTTGAACAGAGAATTGATTTGAATCCTTTGCAAATGGCGGTTGTTGCAATAAGAAATGAACTAAGTAAAGTTATCGTTGGCCAGCATGAAATGGTTAACATGCTTATGATAGGCTTACTATGTGATGGCCATATTCTTATTGAAGGAGTACCGGGGGTTGCAAAGACATTAACTGCCAAGCTTATGGCAAAAATTATTAATGCAGATTTTTCCCGTATTCAGTTCACCCCCGATCTAATGCCAAGTGATGTTTTAGGAACATCTGTTTTTAATCCAAAAGAAGCTGATTTCCAGTTTAAAAGAGGCCCCATCTTCAGTAATATAATTTTAATTGATGAAATAAACCGTGCCCCTGCTAAAACCCAGGC
>Ga0068860_100003369_pt1 | contig 16442 bp, 5 predicted proteins | sample KBSSwiS32_FD_66597 | JGI IMG/M metagenome (GOLD analysis project Ga0068860, IMG submission 66597) | Switchgrass rhizosphere microbial communities from Kellogg Biological Station, Michigan, USA - KBS Switchgrass S3-2 | ecosystem: Host-associated > Plants > Roots > Rhizosphere > Soil ... | reverse complement strand
TAGCTTTGGTAACGCCCATAGCGATTCTCCGTAGGGTAGATCTCGGCCCCGAAGAGCTTGTCGGTTAAGCCGCGCATGGGAACTGTCCAGCCATTCTTACGGAACACACCCAGCTGCGCATAGTTGAAGGCATAGTAACCGTCCATATCGGCCGCGGACACGTCGGTGTAGTAATTGGTATTATAGAAATAGTTGTAGGCGGAGGCCAGGGCCTGGTCTTCGTTTGTACCGGACAGCTTGCCGCCTATCGTCACCAACTTGCGAAATTCTCCTGTATCCACCGGGATGGAACTCTGGAAGGGGGTGCGTCCGCAATCTGAATTGGCGAAGATGGTTCCCTTGGAAGTTTCCAGGAAGAGGGTCTTGATGGCGCCGCACATATTTGTATAAGCCGTCGGGCTGATGTGGAAGGGTGTCTCCTTTACATTAAAGGCGCAGTCTATCCAGCTATTGAACGCGTGCATGTAGGTAACATTATGGGCGTTGTGATGGAAGCCCGTACCGTCCGGCTTGATGCCGTCCCTGCCGCCCTGTCCTGCCAGCGTATTTTGTTCCAGCCAGCGGCTAAGAGATTTCAGATCACGGACGGCGTCGTTGTTGGAGCTGTCGGCGCAGGCCAGCTCGTAGAGACAGGGTGTCTTCAGATAGAGATAATCCACGTTGAGACCGGGTGTTACTGTGGGCTGATAGATCTTGTTGTATTCATGGGACCAGCGTAACATGCGGATGATGTTCTGTCGCATGGCGCCCGTATATACCGGCAAGGCCTGGAGGAAGCCTATGGCGAAGCTGCCGGTGTTGGGATAGTCATTGGTCAGCAGCACATTTCTTCCTCCTTCTGCAACGCCCTGGTCGAGCAGGTATTCGGTGAACAGCAGCAATTGGGATCTGGCTGTAGAGTCGTTGTTGCTGAGCCAGGCGTTGGCAAGGATACCGCAATAGTTTGAGAGCTGTACCAGGGTGTCGGGGTAGTAGATGGTAATGTAATTCTGTGGCCGGCCGGTAATGGTACTATCTGCATTGCGGGTGATATTACATGCTGCCACGTAGTTCTTTGCGGCGGTGACGTCGGCGGGAGATGGGGTGATAGGGGTATGGGCATAGGTGGTGCGTACAAGTGTCAGGCCGGCCAACTCCGCCGCGGTAGCGGCGGTGTCCGGAATATCTGGCGTATTTAGCCAACTTTCCAGTCCATTGCCTGCGGGACCGTCTTCCGGATTGAGGGCAAAATGCTGATGATCCAATGCCATATGCGGACCCGGGGTACGTGCCTGTCCATAGCCCGTGAAGAGCATTTCGTCCAGCCATATACGCGTGGAGGCGCCGGTGGTCGCGGGTCTGTAAATGATCCTGAATCCCTGGAGGTTAAAAGCGGACAGGGAGCTGCCGTAGTTATAGTCGTCCAGAAGGTTGCGATGGTATTCACGCCATCCGTAAAAGTTGAGAAGCACGTGACCTTCACGTTGTACCGTGTTGTTATTATCGAGGAACTGGACGATCAGGGTATCCTGGCCGGCGGAAGGACTATAGATGAAGAAATGGGAGGAAGAGGATAGTCCAGAGGCGCCGATGCCAAGCGTCGTAGCTTTTAGGGTGTCGTCGGGTCCTGCCTGCCATTTTAGTGCATGAGATCCGCCTTTGAGGTGCTCAGTGCTAAGAGAAAGCGCTGAAGTGGGGGAAACGGTCCAGTTGGAGGGGATGCTGTCGTCGAACGGAACATAATTGGATTGAGCGTGGATGGCAAACCAGGACAGGGCGGCACAGACGGCCGTCAATAGGATATGCTTCATGGTTAAGGTCAATTAAGGATAAGTATTTTTTGGTACTACAATGATAGCTTATTTCAGGATATAAAAAAACAGGTGTTTTCACGCTGTCCGATGCTGCCGGGATGCTCCTATTTTATAAATCGCGTGAGCTCTATTTTACCATATTCGTTGAGATATTGAAGGATATAAGCGCCCTGGGCTGCGTCTGCGAGTGTAATATCCACTGTATTGACGCCCTTGTTCAGGATCATAGCCTGTCTTGTCAGGACCCTTCCGGACATATCGATGACAACCATGGTGGTATTGAATGATCTTGTTGCGGAGATCGATGCGGACACATGATCTCCCGCGGAGCCTGAGACATAGATGAAGCCAGTAGCGGGGTTATCGCCGACAGTGATGGTTATAACTTTCGAATAAGAGCTGCGGCCGTCCAGGTCTACCTGTTTTATGCGGTAAAATGCCGTGGGCAGGGTAACATTCTTGTGAATAAAGCTGTAGTTGTGGGCGTCGGACGAGGATGACTGGGCCGGCACGAAGCCGATGGATGTAAAGGTGGTTGCATCTGAGGAAACTTCAACGGAGAAGTAGCTGTTGTCAACTTCAGCTGTCGTCGACCAATAGATGTAGTTATCGGAGCCTATGTTCCTTCCGCCGACGTTCAGCCAGGTGAGGGGCAGCGCGCCGAAAGAACCGACTACAAAGGGAGAAAAGCTGGTGAATCCCGAGCGTGACACTGTATATGGGTTGGATCCCGTCGCGGCGATATCCGAAGAGCCATAATCCCAGTTGGAGGAAACATAATGCGCCAGCCGGCATGAAGAGCGTGTAAATCCAGTAAGCTCCAATGATGCCGGCCATTGCAAGGTCACCGTGCCGTCCGATCCGCCGGGTGTACCTTCACCTATGAGCCAGGTAGCATTTACGACTCCTGAAGAAATAGCGGTCCCGGTGGTGCCGGATGTGTAGACCGTATTCAGCACACTGACTGAAAAGTTGTCGGTAGTAGAAGCCGGGGTCAGCGTAACGGTGGCAGGGATATAATTGGCTGTCGTGCCAATGGGGAAAGGTTTTGATGTGCCGTTCGTGACGGATTGCGTGAGCGTGCCGGTGCTTTCCGCAATAATATAGTTGGTGGCTGAAGCTCCGGAGATCGTGCCGGCAGCTCCAATGGTGAGATTGTTCGTCAGCAGGGATATTTTTCCGGAGGTGAGGGTCAGCGTACCATTCACCGGGACATTGCTGCCTAAGGTAGTCAGACCGGTGGTTTTATTAATAGTGAGATTGTTGAACGCACCCGTGGAAGAAATGGATTGGTCGCCTGTGCCGTTGAGCTGTATGGTCGTCCCGGTGTTGGTAAAGGTTCCGCTCGTCATGTTCCAGTTCCCGCCAATGAGATGGGTAAGGCTGCCACCTGCAAAAGTTCCGTTGCTCAACGTGAAATTATTCAGGACGGTGAGCGCGGCGGAGGGTGTCTTGGTCCCGCTAGCAGAGATCGTAAGATTGCCATAGACGACCGCAGCGGGGATGGCTTGCGTAGTACCAGCGTATTCTACTGTGCTCAATGTATCGAACGTGTAGGTGTTGAAAGCGGGCAGGCTATTGGCGGCTCCGATCTTTAGCACTGCATTGTCGTCGATGACGAGCTCCCCGCCATTGGTAGCGTCCTGGGCAAGTGTAAAACTGCCAGCGTCCAGGATGCCTCCCGCGATATGCAGGCTGGTCAGGGTGCTCAGGTTTTTGCTGAGGCTGACGGCCACTCCACTATTTTTATTAATGGTCAATTGGGCGATGGGAACAGGGGTGGCTGATCCTCCGACAGAGGCGGCTGAACCTCCTGTCATGATCGGTGTTCCGATGGAGGCATCCAGTGTTCCATTGTCTGTGAGATTACCTGCTACCTGGAAGTCGGAATTGGCTGTTATGGAGCCTGTAATCGTCAGGTTGTTGAAAGTGGTGCTGGCGCTGCCGGATAAATTTCCTGCGGCTGAGCTCATGGTAAATGTAGAGGAGCCCCCGTTCAATGTTCCGTCGCTTTCTATATCCCCCGCGACGGAGTAAGAGTAAGACCCGGCATTAAATATGGCGTTGCTATTGATGGTGAAGTCATCGTTGATGGTCCATCCCGAAGTAGGGGTCAGGCCTGCGGCATTGCTATTGGCGATGACCACGTCCTGCAAGGCGGAAGGAGTGCCTGACAGGGTTATGGCTCCTGTCCCTCCGAAGATGACCGTACCCGTGCTGGAGAACCCTGCGCCCAGGTTGATCGTTGTGGCTGTGGCAGGTGCGAAGCTCACCGTCCCGGAGCTCGTAATCGTCCCATTGTTGGTAACAGTGCCTGTGATGATATGCGTGGAAGGGCCTCCATTGAAGATGGCTCCGCTGTTCACGGTAAAAGAGACCAGCACCGTCCAGCCGACGCTGGGGTTAATGCCGGCCGTATTGTTGATGTTGAGGTTGGCGTAGGTGGGTGTGCTGGTGGAATTCAGCACCGGAGAGACATTCCCGTTGAAATTGATGATACCGGAAGAATTGGACACGACGGCATTCAGCAGACGAATGGTCTGCAGGGCGGCGCCGCTGAAAGTGGTGGTACCGTTGCTCGTGAGCGATCCGCTGTTTGTCAGGTCTCCATTTACCACGGCGGTGCCGCTGCCCGCAGCAAATGACCCCGTACTGGTGATATTCAGGAACCCATTGTACGTAATGTCGCTGCCCGCCACTGTGTAGCTGCCGTATACTGTGACCCTGTTAAAGGTAGTATTGCCCGTGATGGTCTTGTTGGCGCCGTTCAATAGCATGGCGCCGGTGGAAGGGGTAAAGCTGCCGTTATTGGTCCAGCTGCCATTTAAAGATATAGTGTTCGATCCCGCGTTGAGACTGGCTCCCGTGCCGATGGTTATATCTCCTCCAATAGTAGTAGGTCCTGTCAGGGATTTCGCTCCATTATTGCTAAGCGACAGGTTCCCGTACGTAATAGCTGCTATGGATTGTGAGGATGTTCCATTGTAATTCACTGTACTTCCGGACGATAGGTTGTAGCTTGTGTAATTGGCAGGGAAATTAGCGGCTCCTCCTACAAGCATCGTTGCGGGGTCCGACAGGATCAGGTTCCCTCCGGAAGAGCTTCTTGACGCCGTAAAGCTGCCGATGTCCAGTGTTCCTGCTGATAAGGTAAGATCGCCATTGACGGATACATTGCCTGAAAGGGTAGCAGTGCCCGAAGCTTTATTGATAATTAGGTTGTTGAAATTGGATGCGGATATCGTTTGGCTGCCCGAGCCATTGAGCTGGACAGTGCCGGACCCGGGTGCAAAGCTGCCATTGATGGTCCAGCTGCCTCCGACGGTGGTAGTGGTATTATTGCCATTGAGCATGCACCCAGCGCTAATGGCGACATCTCCTGATACCGTGAGACCGGCATTGAGGTTCAATGTTCCGCTGGTGACCGCCAGATTGCCTGTTGCTGTCGTGACGGCATTGGAGCTGACTCCTCCGCTGCTGTTGTTTATGGTGAGATTGTTATAGGCGACATTGCCAATGGCCTGGGCGACAGCGCCGTTATAGGTGACCGTTCCGGAGCCTGCCGTGAAGGCGCCGCTGCTATAGTTGAAGTCCTGTGCTATGGAGAGTGTGCCGGCGCCGGAGACGCTGATATTGGCGCCGCCTGATTCGGTGAGGGATCCTCCCACCGAGATACTACCGGATGAGACAGCTATGTTGATAGCATGGCCTGCCGTGCCGTCGCTCAACTTCAGGTCGCCGCCAACGGTGAGTGATTGCGCATTTACGTTGATCGTATGCATGACATTGCTGCTCCAGCTACCGCTGATGTTGCCGGTGGTGGTGAGTGATCCGCCGCCGCCTAGTGTCAGGGTTGCGGCCTGTGCGCTTCCGAACTGAATGTTCCTTGCATTGGCAGCAGTAGTGATGGTCGGCTGGTTTGTAAAGGCTGCGGAACCGAGCTGTACTATATCGTTGGCGGTGGGCGTTGATCCGGGGCTGCCCTGTACTGCCGTCCAATTGCCAGGGGTGTTCCAATCGGTGCTTACGGCTCCCGTCCATCGGGTGATATTGGCATTGTCGGAGAGTGTCCATGGCAGGGCAATGTTTGTCAGCCCGTTGAGGTCTACATAATTACTGGAAGTATTGTTGCCGGATGTACCTGCGTTGACCCAACTGCTCCCATTATAGTCCCAAAGTGCGATGGATGCCTCGGCATTGCCATTCACCTCATTGTCCTCGTAGTGGAGGCGTAAGGAGGCCGTATAGGTTCCTGAAGGAACGGTGATGGTATAAGTCCTGTTGACCGAACTGCCGAATGGGAAGCCGGCGACAGCGCTTTTTACAACCGATACGGTGATGCTTGTGACAGAGGACACGCTGGAAAAGGTGATGGTGTTTTGGGGACTTTCGAATGCGTAGGCCGTGCCGGTGGTAAAGCTATGGGTACGTTGGATGTTTCCCAGAATGATGCCATTGCCCGTGCGGGTGCTGGTAATGGTCATGGTATTGGTGCCTGTCTGTATCAATCCTGTCGTCATGTTGAGTGTTGGGACACTGATATTGCTATTGAGCTGGACGATGATCGATGAGGATGTCTTGTTAAGCGTGAGTATATTAAAGGTGGTGACTCCTGTAATGGATGATGCGTTGCTGCCCGTGAGCGTAACAGTGCTTGTACCGGCGGTAAATGTTCCCGAATTGGTCCAATTGCCGTTTAACGTGTGGCTGAAACTCCCTGCGCTGAAAGTGGTGCCTGTGGAGATGGTAATATCGCCATTGGTCGTAATGGCTCCTGTTGCGGTTTTGGTATTTCCATTGGACACTGTGAGGTGATGGTAGGTGCCGCTATTGACATTTTGAGCGCCGCTGCCATTGAAGTTGACCGTGTTGGGGATAGTGCTGGTGACATTCAGCGTGCCGGCAGTGACTGTGTAAGTACCGGCGATGCCGAGGACCGCATTAGTGGACAATTGAAAGGAGGTGCCATTGAGCGTGACGTTGAATAAGTTGGCCGTCCCATTGAGCGAGGAGGTCCCTGTGAAAGTCGTTGTCCCTGCCGAGGCGGTGAAGCTGCCGCTGACGCTAAGGGCGGTGCCGATGGAAAGGCTGACGGCTGTCGTGATAGCGCCTGTTATATTCAAAGATGAAAAGGTTATTGTTCCTGCTCCGCTGATGGTTTTGTTGGCGCCGCTCATGGTGATGGTACCTGCAGTATTGTTGAAGGTGCCGGTGACCGACAGACTGCCGGTAATGGTCAGTGAGCTGGTATTGCTTAGTGTGCCGGATACAGTGAGGTTGTCGAAGGTTAGCCCTGTACCGCTGATGGTTTTAGAAGTGCCGGAGAGAGTAGTAGTACCACCGGAAGAGTGGGTAAAAGATCCGGGTCCTGTGGTGGTGATATTACCAGCAATATTCAGGTTGGTCGTTCCGGCGGCGGTGATATTGGAGGCGTTAAAAGTGAGGTCATTGAAATTATTGGCGCCCGACCCGCTGATAGATGATCCTCCTGCAACGAATGTTATAATGCTGGTGCTGCCCGTGAAGGTGCCGTTATTTATCCAGTTGCCGGCTACTGTATGTGAAAAGCTGCCCGCGATGAAGGTGGTGGATGCCCCGATGGAGATATTGCCGCTGATGGTAAGGGCTGCTGCTGCCGTAAAAGAAACGGAAGTGCCCGCGCCTAATGTGCTGGTAAGGTTGCCTGCGATGGTGAAGGCTGTAGCAGGAAATGTTTTTACAGCAGCGCCGGAAGAGCTGCTGAGGGTCAGGTTGCCATAGGTCTGGGCTGATACCGTTTGATTGGTACCTGAATATTCGACCGTGCCGGTAAGGCTCAGCGTGATAGTGGCATAATTAGCGGGTAAGGTGTTGGTACCTCCGATCTTCAGCGTAGCGCCGTTGAGCACGGTGAGGATCCCTCCTGCGTTATTGGTGCCTCTATTAGCGGTGAAGGTGGAAAGGTCCAGCGTGCCCGCGGCCACATAGATATTTCCCGCTGTCGAAGAGGAGGAGGCCAGCGACGGAAGGTTGCCGCCTAGCGTTTTTGTTCCTGAGCCGCTGATCTTCAGTGTGCCGTAGGTTGGGGTATTGCTGACCGTTTGGCTGACAGCAGTGGCGGAATATTCTACTGTGCTGGCGGCGTTCAGGCTCAGTGTACCGCTGACATTGTAATTTCCTGCAAAAGTGGCGGCATTTACTTTCAGGACTGCACCGGCATTTACGGTGAGGGACGTCGCGGTGACTGTATAAGTGGGTGATTCATTTGGGTTCAGGGCGCCTTTTACCGTGAGCTGACTGCTGGACCCGCTGATGGTGACATTGCTATTCAGGGTCAGCGTACTTCCTATGTTGATCGTAAGCTTGCGAAAGGTTGTTACAGCGCTGCCGCCGAGGGATTGTGACACTCCCGCGAATATCACGTTGCTGCTGCCGCTGGTGGCTGTATAGCTGCCGGCATTGTTCCAGTTGCCCGACAGGGTGATGGTAGTCTTACCCTGGGAAATGGTTCCGTTGGAGTTGATGGTAATATTCCCCGAAACGGTAAGGGTCCTGGTCATCGAGAGCGTGGCTGCATGTGCTCCTCCAAGGGTCAGTGATTTACAGACTGCGGAGGCGTTGATCGACGGCTGGAAGCTACCCGTAAAGCTGGCATCACCGATAATGGCATCGGTGGACGAGGTGGGAACTCCGGCTGTCCAGTTGGCGACTTCCTTCCAGGAAGTGCTGGATGTCCCTTTCCAACTCGTTTGCGCAATGACGGGTTGAACGGAATGGCACAAAAGAGTAACCACTACTGCAATAGTCGAGTAGAATCGCATCATAGGATGACATTTAAAGACTTGTATTAAGGATCGACGTTAGGGAGAAAGGGGCGACGAGGTTAGTTGCGACTGAGAATTAAGGGGAGGTTATTGAGGGTATTCAAAGCTAATAAAAATTCGAAAAAAAAGAAAACAATTTTATCTATCGCCGGTGTGGCAAGGAGCGTTTCAGGAGGGAGACTGCTTCTTCCAGCTCCTTTTCGTTCATGGAGGCAAAACCTATACGCAGGGCATTGAAATGATAGCCGTCTACATCGTACATGCGGCCATCGCTGATCATCAATCCATTGGCGGCTGCCCGTTCGGATATGGCTGGCAGTGGGTATTCTTTTTTAAACCTGGTCCATAGGGCGAGCCCTCCCTGTGGTTTTGTAAAAGTGACGATGTCTTTTAATTCCTGTTCGAGGAGCCCACAGAGGATGTTTCTTCGCTGGTGGTAGAGCTTGACCGACTTTTTCAGGTGTTTCTGCATGTCGCCTGCTTTAAAGAGGTAGGCCAGGGCTTCTTCCAGGAGGCTGTCGCCGCGAATGTCGATCATCCTTCTCAGTTGTGCCGCCTGTTGGATGAAATTGGCGGGGGCGATCATATAGCCTACGCGTATGGCAGGGGCCAGGGATTTTGTGAGCGACCCGATGTAGATGACCTTGCCGTTGTGTGCGGCGCTGGCCAGCGGGAGGATGGGCCCTCCGGAGTAGTGGAAGTCGTAATCATAGTCATCTTCTATGACGGGGAACTGGTACTGGTCGATGAGCTGCAGGAGGCGCATCCGTCTGTCGGCGCTGAGGGTGACCGTGGTGGGGTGGTGGTGATGGGGGATGATGTACAGCAGGTCGGGTCTTTGCTTTTTGCAAAACTTTTCGATGAATTCGATGTCCATGCCGTGGTCGTCAACGGGAACCCTCATGAGATTTGCTCCAAACTGCCGGAATATGGCATCCGCCATAAAGTAATTTGGATTGCCTACGAGGACCGTAGATCCCGGCTGGATGATCATCCTTGCCGCCATGAAGATGGCCATCTGCGCGCCTCGGGTGATGACGATGTTATCGAGGTTGAAGGTCATTCCTCTTGTGTCCGAGAGGAAGTCGATGATGGCTGTGCGGAGGCTGACGGAGCCTGCCTGGTCGCCCATCATGATAAAGCGTTTGTAGGAGGACTGGTTGAACAGTCGTCTGTATTCTCTGAGGAGCAGGTCGATGGGGGCGATCCTGGGATCGGGGAATCCGTCGTTGATGACCGGGCGTAATTTTTTCCCTCCGCCCGGAAGGGGGGTAGGGGGACCGAAATTATAAAAAGGGAAGCTGGCTTCGTTGCTGTAGGGGAAAAGGGGGCTGGGCTGGTTATGACCAGGGGAGGGTTGCTGCTGGGTGTCGATGAAATGGTGCGGTCTGACCTCCGGAAGGTCCTGGGATACCTGGGGACCTTTGCGGGGGACCACTTTTATCCAGTCCTGTATAAAGAGCTCTTCATAGGCCGATTCTACCGTCTTGCGGTGGACGTCCAGCAGGGAAGCCAATTGCCGGCTGCCAGGCAGGGAGGCGCCAGGCCGGAGAATGCCATCGCGTATGAGCCTGATCAATGCATTGGCGATCTGCTGATATACCGGGGCGGCAGATCTGCGATCTATGACGATGAGTGTTTGGAACGGCAACATGCGGCCAAAGGTAAAAAATCCCCTGTTAGATGCGTCCTTGCAGTGAAGAGCGGCTATTTCTTAGAACTATCGGTTAGCGCCTGGAGGAAAACTATACGCCTTCCTCCAAGCGTACTATTTAATATTCATCCCCTCTTGCAAAATCATTCTTCCTGTACATCCACTGTCCGCTGGTGAAGTCGGGGAAGTCTACCCGTTCGTTGCCCATTTCGATGGAGGATTCGCTGAGCGGGGTGATGGCGCTCCAGGCGGCTGCGTCGTAGACGTCCATGGGAGTGGGAGCATTCCGCTTGATAGCTTCCACGAAAGCATGGAGCACGAAGAAGTCCATACCGCCATGACCTGCACCCTGGGTGTCCTTGCTCCAGCGGCGCCAGAGGGGGTGATCATATTTATCATACCATTCCTGTGCGTTGTCCCATTCATCATTTTGTTTGCTGGCGCCCTCTACGTAAATACCATTGTTGACATCCATCCAGAGTCCTTTGGTTCCTTGCACCCGAAAGCCGAGCGAATAGGGGCGGGGCAGGTTGGTGTCGTGCTGCAGGAGGATGGTCTCGCCGTTGGCGCATTTGATGCTGGTGGTAACGACATCGCCGAGGGCGAAGTTGACTTTTGCGCTGGATGCGTTAGCGCCTCCTTTGGAAAGGATATATTCATGCAGACCGCGGGTCTTGCTCGAGAAGGAGCAAAGAGACTTAAAGCGATTGCCACGATTGATGTCTATCATCATAGCCACGGGGCCGATGCCATGGGTGGGATACAGGTCTCCGTTGCGATGCACGGAATGTTCCGTACGCCAGTGGGCTTCGGAGAAGGCTTTTGCGCCGAACTCTACGCCGACGCCGGGAGGGTTATTGCCATCGTTGAATTTGATACCGCGGAGATCATGCTGGTAGCCGCCCTGTACGTGCACTATCTCACCGAAGACATTCTGACGCACCATATTCAGGACTGCCATCACATCCCGGCGGTAGCAGACATTTTCCAGCATCATAACGTGGGCCTTGTGCTGTTCGGCCGCCTTGACCACGTCCCAGTGATCCTGGAGGGTGATGCCCAAAATAACTTCTGTGCCTACATATTTAATGCCCGCTGCCAGGGCATCCAGTATCATGGGGGCGTGCCATTCCCAGGGGGTGGCGATGATGACCCCATCGAGGTCCTTTATTTCCAGGAGCTGACGGTATGCGTAATTGTCGCCTGTAATGATCTTTGGCATGGGTTTGCCGGACTTTTTCAGGAAATTGGTGGTCATCTGCAGCATCCTGTCGTCCACATCGCAGATGGCTACGACCTCTACGTCGGGGCGTCTCAGGGCCAGCGCTACGTGGCCTTGCCCGCGGAAGCCTGTGCCAATAAATCCCAGGCGTACTTTACGGTCGGCGGGGGCGGCGGCAAACAACTGGTCGGGTCGGAGCATAGCTATTCCCGCGCCGGCGAGTGTTACGTTCTTAAGGAATTCTCTTCTTGAAGCAGTCATGATAATAATCCAGGTTTTAGATGATACTATAAGTGAAAAGTGAATATCATACTATTTTTCAGGATATAAGTATATCAAACGATTGCGTGATTTTGGTAAAAAGATAATGTTTATTTTCCAATTTATGGGTACTAACCGACACTGGTCTGACTGTTGGAATGATTTCAGAAAAGGGGATGAAAAGGCATTCAGGCTGCTGCATGACGAGTTCTTCCATTCCCTGCATGATTATGCCCTGCGCCTTTTGCAGGACAATGATCTGGCTTATGATGCCATCCAGGACCTTTTTATGAAGCTATGGATAAAACACGAGGTATTGCCCGAGGTGCAATTTGTAAAGGCCTACCTGATCCGCAGTCTTCATACCACTATACTGAATAAATTGCGCTCCCTGAAATTATATGAGCTGAACATCTCTCTTCAATCTTCCATCCCTGATTTCGAGTTCTCCCCAGAAGAAATAAAAATAAAGGAAGAATCTGAATTGTTGAGCATCCGGCAATTGACCAGCATGATCAACGAGTTACCTCCCATCCAAAAGCACATCATATATCTCCGATTTTACGAAGGGCTGTCTTACAAGGAGATCAGTGAGGTGGTAGATATGAATTACCAGTCCCTGGTAAATACCACTAACAGGATCCTGAGCAAAGTCAAGGCCGCATTAAAGAGTCACCCTGAGTTTCTGTTGATTTTCCTGTTCTTATTGCCTTGTATGTAAGAGAAAAAAATTTCCCAAAAAATGAGTTGGAACACCATTTGGGGTGTCTAAAAGATATACAGGATAACCTTTAAACCATGAAGGACGATAACGAAAATTTTCCGGAAGATCTTCCCTTTGGATTCATCAAGCCTGAGAGGGATGAAAGCCTGAAGGAAAAAAGTTGGGATGACCTGCTTCAAAAGAGGGTCCCCGGGTCCCCTATAAGGAGAAGACGTTTTGGCAGGCTTTGGCCGGCCTTGCTGGCCGGCGGCTGTATTGCCCTGTTGATCATCCTTTTTTCGAGAGAGAGATTTGGAGGCGCAGGGCATGTCGAATGGGAGACCATTCGGACGGGCGATTGGCAAAAGAAGCTCCTGCTGCCGGACAGTTCGGAGATATTCCTGAACAGGTTTTCAACGATAAAGGCGGATCTCCACCACTGGTCCAATACAAAAAGGGAGGTCTGGCTTGATGGAGAAGCTTTTTTCGAGGTCAGGAAGCATGGGTCCGCCGGGAATAATTTTTCAAATTTTGTTGTTCATACTTCTCGCGGCGATATAGAGGTGCTGGCGACGTCTTTCAATGTAATGACGGACAGCGCGGGGTTCACTGCTGCGCTAAGCACCGGCAAGATACGTGCGCACATCGGCAAGGAAGAAACAGTGACCTTATCTCCGGGCCAGGTGCTCCAGGTGGCCCACGACACGATCAGCCGGAAGGAGATGAATGTGCAGCTATACAGCGCCTGGAAAGACGGGCAGTTCCATTTCGACCACACCAGCCTTTCCGATATTGTAGACCTTTTAAAGAGATATTACCATCTGAAGGTAAGGGTAGATGAGGGAGGGTGGTTATCATCCAAGAAGTTATCCGGAGACATCGATGCTGCAGATCCCGGCGAACTGTTCGGAAGCCTGGAAGGGGTCATGGGGCTGCATATAAGAAGGGTAGGAGATTCGCTCATCATACAAAAATAGACCAAATTCACTGCTTATGCGTACAATGTACTCCCTCTCCCAATGGGGTAAAGGTATCTTATTGCTGTTTATCTTGGCTGGATTTGCCTATCCGGCCGGCGCTCAGACAAACAATTCCGGAAAAAATAGTATTGAATTGTCCAGGTTCATCGACAGGCTATCGAAGGAAAAGAACTGGAAACTGCTGTATAATCCGGATGACCTTGACAATAAATATGTGGATGCATCTTCTATTACATCCACCCGGGACTGGGATATTGATAAATTATCCGCTTTTTTACGGAAATACAACCTTCAATTGCAGCGGAGCGGCAAAAATTCCTATTATCTGAAGGCCTTTGTTCCCACGCCGGTCGAGGCGCCCGGTAAGACCACAGGGCATGAAAAGCGCCTGTTGAGGGGGAGGGTAATGAACACGAAAGAGCCTTCCGGCCCGATAGCGGGAGTATCCGTCTCCATAAAGGGAGCTGCTGCGGGCGCTACAACGGACGGGGAAGGATATTTTGAGATGAATGTGCGTGACGGCGATCAGTTGGAGTTCTCTTCTATAGGATATAAGACGAAAGAGTCTGTGGTAACGGGCGAACAGGTCAACCTGATCATTTCGCTGGAGGAAAGCGTCAATGCCATGAATACTGTAGTCGTTACCGGCTATTCCCAGCAGAAGGCTAAATATCTGGCCAGCTCGGTTAGCACCATCAGCACCGACAATGCCAATAATAAGCCAGTGACTCAATTGTCGCAAGCTTTACAGGGAGGCGCCACCGGTGTATTTGTCAATCAAAGCTCGGGCCTTCCAGGCAGTGATGTAGCTTCCATCACCATCAGAGGGGTTGGCTCTTTTCAGGGTACCAACCCACTGGTGCTCGTGGACGGGGTGCCCATGGATATGAATCTGGTTGATTATTCCACGGTGGAGAGCATCACGGTGCTGAAGGATGCGGCGGCAGCGAGCGTATATGGGGCCCGGGCTGGCAATGGGGTCATCCTGATCACCACCAAAAGGGGAGTAGCGGGTAAGCCGGTGGTGCAATATAATTCGTGGACAGGCGAACAGGTGCCCACATACAAGCCGCATTTTGTAAGTGCGCCTGTCTATATGCGGCTGCTGAATGAAGCCCAGCAAAATGTAGGAGGGGATGCTATATATAGCCCCAGCTCGATTGCTATTACCGCATCGCATCTGGATCCCATCAACTATCCGGATACCCGCTGGAGCGATGTCATCCGCGACTATACACCTATCCAGCAGCAATCCTTATCCGTGTCCGGCGGCAACAGCACTGCAAGGTTTGCCCTCACCGCCAATTATACTTCCCAGGATGGCATGATTGCCCGCACTACCTTCAACCGGGCCTCTATAAGGGCCAATACGAGTGTAGATCTGCGGAAGAACATCGTCGTGTTTATGGATATGATGGTGACCCGGACACAGCAAACGGATCCCTATTCGGCCGGGCTGACGGGGTCTTCGGGGGCCGTCTCAGGTGTGGGTCAGGTACTGGGATGGATCTATACGGCGCCGCCTACTGTCATTACTAAATATCCTAATAAGCCCGCGCGACCGGGATATACTTATTACGGCACTTATGGTGAAAGCTGGAATCCAGTTGCGCAACTGGAGCGGGGAGGGATAGCACAGTCCATCAACGATCAGTCCCTGTTGAATCTTCGTCCCAAATGGACCATAATCCCCGGCCTGGACCTGAAAGGACAGTTCAGCTACCAGGTGACCTCGGGTGTAAGCAAGCAAAACAGGGATGCCTATATTTTTTACGATTACTTCACTGACCAGCCTACCGGCCGGGCCTATACGGATGTCAAGTCGGCGGGCCCCAGCAACCGTGCCGGCTATTACTATCTGGGCGCCAATATGGACTATACCAGGAGTTTCGGATTTCACAGGATCAACGCTATCGGGGGATATTCACAGGAACTGACTAATTCTGATGCCTGGACCGAGCTGGCCCTGCGTTCGGTGTTCGGTAAGATATATTACAGCTATCGTAACAAGTACCTGATGGAGCTGGGTATCCGGGGAGACGGATCGTCCCTCTTTGCCCAAGGGAAGAGGTGGGGGACCTTCCCTTCGATGGCTGTGGGATGGAATCTTGCCGGAGAGAATTTCATGCAGTCGCTGACCTTTGTAAACCAGTTGAAGCTGAGGGCATCTTATGGCATGCTGGGCAATAACACTATAGGCCCTTATCTCTATCAATCCACCATCAGTACCAGCGATGGCTCCGAAACCAGTAATGCAAATCCGGACATCACCTGGGAGCACGTGGGTATAATGGATATTGGCGCCAACATTACGGTATTGAAAAAACTGGACATCACCCTGGATTACTATTATAAGAAAACGACGCACATGATCCTGTATCCGCAGCCCAGCCTGGAATCCGCGCTCCTTTCCGGACCTGCTAATGTAGGCAGCATGCAGAACAAGGGAGTAGAGATGGCTGTCAGCTACGGAGGTACGATCACAAAGCATTTCATGTTCAATATCAGCGGCGGGGTGTCCTATAACAGGACAAGGATACTTAAGCTGGCTGCCAATCCACTGGTCTCCGGCGACTACATCTACCGTGAAGGTGGGGAAATGGCAGAGTTCTATGGCTATCAAAGCCGGGGATTGCTCCAGCAAAAAGATATAACGGCGGGTGTGCCCATCCTGGCCGGACAGGTGGCAGGTGATATTGGATATGTGGACAGAAATGGGGATCAGAAGATATCCGACTCTGACAGGGCGCCGCTGGGCAATAGTATTCCCCGCCTGAATTATTTTACCAATCTGACGCTCTATATAGGCAACTTCGATATTTCCACTCTTGTCAATGGGATTGGGAAGGTAGGCCTGGAATATACCAGCCGTACCGCCAACCCGCTGAATACGGCAGGCAATGGCGGGACGCCCCAGGAGTTTCAGCTGGATTACTGGACGCCGCAACATACCAACGCCAGCCGCCCCCGGCTTACGCCTACCCCTGGCAACAACGGGCTTACTTCCAGCTTCTGGATCACCAACG
>Ga0068860_100003366_pt1 | contig 16457 bp, 17 predicted proteins | sample KBSSwiS32_FD_66597 | JGI IMG/M metagenome (GOLD analysis project Ga0068860, IMG submission 66597) | Switchgrass rhizosphere microbial communities from Kellogg Biological Station, Michigan, USA - KBS Switchgrass S3-2 | ecosystem: Host-associated > Plants > Roots > Rhizosphere > Soil ... | reverse complement strand
CGGATCAGTCGCCCAGAAAACCGCCACACTGGCTCTCGTCCGGGCCGGCGCGCACAGGTACTTACCACGCGCACCTGGGCTCAAGCGCTCTTGCCGGAACCACACGGAGTTTCAACCGCGAAATCACCGCTCCCGTGGCCGCCGGAGCCGGTGGCCAGGGTGGGGGAATTTGCCACCGCCGGGGCCGCCATCTCCTGTCCCAATCGGCGGGATCGTCTTGCGCGATCCACGCCCGTCAGGCGCTCGATCTCCCGGTGGCTTCTGCCCGCGGACAAGAGCGTTCGGACCGTAATTCGTAGGTGCGGCTTCAAGACGTTCACTCCTCGCCCCCGAAGAAAAAGGGACCAGCGTAACGTCCGGCCGCAAATCGACCCTCGGCGCCGACCGGCGCTCGATCAGTTCAGGGGTGGAGGAATTTCAAGTGGACTTGGGCGGAGGAAGATGGGCGGCCGCCGGGGGGGCCGGACCTTCTGTTGCAACAAAACGGCTCCGAGTTGACTCAAAGTGTCCCGCCAGAATATCCGCCTCGCTGACACGATCGTTGGAGAAAAAAAGATAGGCAGCTTTCGTATTCGCCCAATCTTGGCAAGCGAACGGGATACCTTCGCCCAAGCCGGCCGAGAGCTTCTCGAGCAATACTCGAAATCTCTTGTGAAGACGCTCGTCTTCGAAGTCCCAGCCTGCGAGCTCACGGTCGATCCATCCGCTCAGCGGGTTTGAATCGGCGACAACGTCCCCTCGAACCAGTTTGTTCGACATACACCACCGTGTTGACTCCACACACGGAATAGTCGTACGTCACATACTATAATTTCTTGCAACAAGGACATGCAACTTATTAATCAGCAATGAAAAGATGTGGGTAATTGAAAGCTTCCCAAGGCGCTTACGACAATATTGTCCCGCTTAAGAGAAATCGCGCCCAGATTTCCATACGGGCCATTGATCATACGTATTCCGTATTTGTTGGGGATTAAATGTAAGTGTCCAACTTTCAAGGGATAACCGGAATGTTCGCTCATGGGCGCAATATGCGTCGTAAATCTCATCCAAAGTGCTTTGATCGATATCTCCACCACAAGCGGCTGCATAGAGTATTTCGTAAACTCGAGAAATCCAGGAGTCGCCGAAAGTCTTTGTTATTGGTCCAGAAGCGTTTTGATGTCGGAGGTTAGTTGTTAGGAATTGATCAATAAGCGAAGCATCAGGCGTCAAGGTAATTCCAAGCTCTGTCGCTATTCGCCGGACTTCCGCTTTCCAGTTCTGCAGTAAGTTGGTGTATTCGACTACCACCCGCGGCCGGCCCCGGGAACGTCGCTCAGATAACAGATTGTATTTCAGCCAAATGGCGTCTGCCAGTTCGATTGGTATAGATCCGATCGCGCCAAGTGAAGCAGATACTTCTCGCGGATGGCGAAGAGGAATGATGACCTTCACGGAAAAACCAGACCGTTGTGCAGCATTAAGCCAAGAGTTCATCAGCAGTGTGATATGCTGGTCTTTTAGAATAAGAAAAGGCCCGCGCGGACACTCGGTTAGAAATGCTTCAATTCTCTGAGAGATCTCACGTTGTTCGCTCTCCTTTAAGCCGCAGTCTTCATTAAAGCGCAGAGTTGGATCGCTGAACCAAGTTCCATGTTTCAGTAGAAAATCCAAGTTCAACTTCACAGCGTCGACCGGATCCCAAAATCCGCGTGGATTCTCTTCTTGGGCCCCAAGAACCTTGTCGGGTAGAGTACAGCCTGACAATGAAAGAACTCGGGTCAGAGCCGAAGTTCCAGACCTTACCATTCCAAGGACAAAGATGGCGTCTGCGCTGTTCACGGTGTACACCTCCATATGATGGTTCGACAGCCAATCCATCGTAGCGAAGTTCCAATGGTAGGCTATAGTACATTTTAAAGAAGGCAGCGTGAAAACCGCGCATTGAGGTCGTCCGGGGAGGGGCGAAATAGCCTCAGTTCCCTGTTGTCTAGCAGAATAGATGAATTGCTGGATTCAAAGATAATGTCTCTCGGTGTCCCCGCCGTGGATCGAGTTGGACTAGTTGGATATCGAGGTATACAGCTTCTGTCCGCCTAATGAGATGGTTCGTTTATATCAACTAGTTCGCCACTAAACGAAAGCCTAAGTGAGACATGCTGGTAAACGGATCATTCCCGCGTCGGGCACTTGGCCGAAAACTCATGCAGTAGCTTTGACTGCATAGAAAAGAGCCTCCACGGATGACTTTCTTCGGGGCATTTGCCGGCGCATCGAGATGTTCGGCATCGAAACTTCGGTCGGGGCCCTGTGGGTCTATGATTAAACGACCAGGGGGGATCAATGAATAGGCATCGGATCGGTACCAGTCAGAGGTCCACTGCCAAGTGTTCCCCGCCATATCGCAAAGTCCAAAACCGTTGCGAGGATACGTACAGATCGCAGTTGTGTGATGAACGCTCGGTGTGTTTGAATCTGTCAGCGGAAACGGTTGAGCAGATTCATCCCAGATGTTTGCCATCTTTGTACCTGCGGGCTCCAAGTCGTTGCCCCACGTATATCTGGCCTGCTGAAGCCCACCACGTGCAGCGTATTCCCATTCCGCCTCAGTCGGTAGACGTTTGCCGATCCAGGCAGCATACGCAATGACATCGTCGTACGAGACCTGTACGACGGGGTGATCCTCTTTGCCAACTATGGAGCTATCAGGGCCCTGTGGATGCAGCCAATTTGCCCCAGGAACATAACGCCACCATCGTGTGTAGTCGTTGAAATTGCCGCGTCCTCTCGCTCCGACAAACACCATTGCTCCCGGCACTAAGAGTTTCGATGGCGGGCGCGGAGTGCCGGTCGGCAGTTGCACGCGGAGCGAGCTCCAGTCGGGTTTTCGTTCGGCTGTTGTTTTGTAGCCTGTCGAGGCGACAAATAATGCGAATTCCCGGTTTGTCACCGGCGCACGATCCATCCAAAATCCCCGAGTCCTTACGAGATGCGGCGGTTGTTCGTTGCGTGGAGCGCCGTCCTCTGAATTCCCCATGATGAACTCACCGCCGGGAATCCATTCCATTCCGTCGTGTTCTCGACGTTGATGTATTTCGGAAGGTTTCACTGCGCGAATTGCAAGCGCGTAGTCTGTGTGAGACCTCTTCCAACCTACTCCCGCGCCCAGAGTCGTGCTCGCAACCAGGAGCGCGATAGTTCGCACTTTAAAACTCTGATTAGGCCTCACTTGCATTTGGTCGACTCGTCTTCTTGCTACTTTCCGGCGATCGCTGCCGAATCGTGTAGATCTACCGTCAGTCTTTCAAGTTCTCCAGTAAATGTAAAAGGACTTTCATAGGCAGAACTCACCGGAGATCCAAAGACTCGACCTACGCTGAATGTCCCCCAAAAGGCCGACACATAATCTATCTCGATAGGACTCTCCCCGACGAGTTTGTGATTGACGTACAACCGCCCGATACCTGTCACGACTTCGTCTTCTCGAGATTTACCATTTGGATTAAACGCAAAATCGACGCGAATCCTTCCTGCAGGAATTGAAGTTTCCGATCGTATTGTGCGTTGGCGCCCCTGATACGTGTGACTTTCGAAAATGATGTGCCCATCCTTCACATACAACACGAAGCCAGACCAGCGATTGCCATAAGATGCAATAATTCCTTCCGCACCATTAGCTGGGATAACAAGATCTGCCGCGATTCGGTGAGACCTTTGGAAAGTCGGCGCCGCTAATCCGATTATCCGCGGGAATCCACTAGAATAGGCAAAAGTGCCGTTTGTGAACGGATCTGCGTAGGATTGGCCTTCTCCGAGAGGATACACACCGTTGTCCCTAGCTTCGATGTTGAACAGGGCCTTCAGTGCCTCAAGTCGGTGTGGATATGTCTTAGCAAGATCGATAGCCTCACTGAAGTCTTCTGCAACGTGGTACAGTTCCCATTGATCTTTGGAGAAGTCCTCGCGAAGAGAGGTATGTGCAGTACTCGTATGACGGGCAGCAGCGACCCATCCATCATCGTAAATGGCACGGTTTCCGAAGATCTCAAAGTATTGGATATGGTGCTGCGATGGTACGGTGGAGCTGTTGAAGGTCGGCGCGAAACTTACCCCGTCGAGCGGCAGTTGCTTTTTGCCGTTCACCACAGTTGGCGGACTCACTTCGGCAACGTCATATATTGTGGCGGCGATGTCACTTACATGAACGAACTGGCTTCGTATTCCGCCTGTATCGGTGACATGCAATGGCCAAACGACAATTAAGGGATTGCGGACGGCACCGAAGTGCGAGGCAATTGACTTGTACCATTGAAATGGGGTGCTTCCCGCCCACCCCCATCCTTCTTCGATTCCGTTTATTTGCTCCGGTCCCCCGAGTTCGTTCGAGTGTCGCAGCTGCTCTGAAATGCTACGTGAGTCAGGGATGTACCCCGGGCTTCCGCCGTTGTCTCCAACAATAAAAAGAATTAGCGTATCCTCCGGCCGACTTGGAGGTGCTTGTATCGCGTTTATCAGCCGAGTTAATTCATGATCTGTGTGTTCGATGAAGGCTGCGTACACTTCCATCTGATGCGCAAACAACGCCTTCTGGTTAGGTTGCAGTGAATCCCAGGCAGGGATCTCTTTTGGACGGGGCGTCAACTTTGAATTGGGTGGTATCACGCCGAGTATTTTCTGTCTTGTGAAGATCTCCTCTCGCAAACGGTCCCAGCCTTGATCGAATTTCCCACGATACTTTTCGATCCATTGTTTTGGTACGTGATGCGGAAAATGAACGGCGCCAGGGGCGAAATAGAGAAAATACGGCTTTTCTGGTGTTAGAGACCGGTGACTCTGTATCCAGCGGATAGCATCGCTGGTGAGGTCTACTGTGAGATGATAACCTTGCTCCCACTTACCACTAGGTTCTACAGGAATCGTATCGCGGTAGAGGGATGATGGTTCCCACTCGCTCTGGGCTCCGGGCTCCATAAAACCATAGAAATAGTCGAATCCTAGGTGAGTTGGCCAGCGATCAAAAGGCCCGACCGGCGAAATGTCACTCCAAGGTGTATTATGCCATTTGCCGACGGCCGCGGTGCTGTATCCATGTTCCTTGAGAACCTCAGCCACAGATGAGGTCTGCGTGTTCCAGCTCGTGCTGTGGGAAGGAGTGGGGCCGGGATCGTCCGCTAACCCTCCGAACCCGACACGATGATGATTCCTTCCTGTCAGGAGAGCGGCGCGCGTGGCTGAGCAAATTCCCGCTGTATTGAAGTTAATATACTTCAACCCTTGGGCGGATAGTTGATCAAGTAGTGGCGTATTAGCCAGCCCTCCAAATGTACTTGAGTCCGCGAAGCCTATGTCGTCGAGCAGCACCACGACAATGTTAGGCGGCCTAGAGGTAAGGGTCGCTGCTGATTCACGGGATTTCGCCGGATTCGTCAACAGCACCAACGTCGCCATCACGAATGCTTCGATCCAGGCAACGGTCCGGATGCTTGCTGTTTTTCCCATGACGTTCCCGTAAGACCACTTCTGTGTGGCTAGACGGATGATGTGTCCGAATCCGTTACCCCTCGTCCCTGTGAGTGCGGGATGAGGAAGAATTTAGACTCTAGCTACTGAGCGGCGGGACAGTATGTTGCCTGGTTCAGCTGCGTTGCACGGGAGGAGCGGACACTATGGGCGGGGCGTGCACACGCGCGGAAGCGTCCTTGAAAATTGATCCAATGAAACAGCCCTCCGACAGGAACGCATTGTAAGAACGCTGCGAACTCACCGTGTGTTGCGTGAGAAAGTCCCATATCTCTCCCCCGACACGACCGAGGCAGATCTCGGTAACCATGCGCTCGCAGCCACTGCGTGTCTGGGTACCCGCGCCAATCCTTCCGGGTCTTCGTCAATCCAGATCGCGCAGCCTTGTTTGCATCGCGTACTGGAGCCTCTGGCTTTCCACGTGTGTACGACCTGAAACGCCGATAACTGGCGCCCGTACAGGACAGACTTACGCAACAGGTGCTGTCTGTGGCTGGATCTTCTCACTCATGGCGCCACGTGCTGCGCAGACTGCTCGGGCATGCTGGCGCAACATCCGCGCCAGGAGTGCTGCTGTCCGGGCACGCGCCTCCACCGACATCTCGTTCAAACTCAGAGCGGCTGTGGGATGAAACAGCTGAAGTTGATCGCTGCCGCGTCCCGCGGGCGTTGGTACCTTTCGTAATTTGCGCTCCGTCCCCGGCGGTGCGCGAGCTGCTTGAGTCGTGTGGATTTTGGCAACACCTATATTGCAGCCCGAGCATCCCATTCCCCATCAGGAAGCCGCTCATGCGATCCAGGAACTGCCCGGGTCCGGCAGCATGTGGCCGCATCGAACATCCACGCTGGCACTTCAATCGAGCGACAACTATCCTCATCTACTCGACATCGGAGGGTGACTGCCCCGGCTTTGCCGTGAGGCTGCTGATTGACAGGTCCCGACCGTGCCCGGGATGCCAGCGGCATAGCATCACTCGCTGTTCAGTATGTTTACTATGATCGTGCGCAGTACAGGCTCGCAGCATGAGCGGGCTCAATAGCCTTGGCCCCAACAGAGCTTCTGCCACTTCACGTCAGGCTGCGCGGCGTGGGAACGATTGACGAACCACGACAGTCACCCAGGCCAAAAAGCCACGCCGACGCTCGGGCCGGCGCGCCTTGCCGGCCCATCTGCCGCGCGAGACGATCGTGCATACTCACCCGGCGGTGGCGAAGGGTTGCCAGTGTCCTGACTGTGGCGGCCGGTTGCGCTACCTGGACAAAGACCAGGCAGAGATGCTCGAGTTCGTACCCGGCTACTTCAAGGTCATCTGCCACGTGCGCGACAAGCACTCTTGTGTGCGCTGCGCGCGGATCGTGCAGGCCGGAGCGCCTTCGCGCCCGATACAGCGCGGACTGCCGGGACCGGCCCTGCCCGGGCCGTGGTGGGGAGCATCCGAGCGAGCACTTGAAGGATTTTCACGGAGTCGTGCACTGCGATGGATACGCGGGGATGAACGAGTTGTTCGGTTTGTTTCCTCAACCTAAAAGTCGGGCGGGACCTGCGCGCATGAAGCGCTCGTTGTGTTGGAGTCACGCACGGCGCAAGCTGTTCGAGATGTTTGTGGCGCTCAACTCGCCGATCGCCGCCGAGGCGGTCGATCGGATCGATGCGCTGTATGAGATTGAACGAGAGATCCGCGGGCTCGACCCCGAGGCGCGACTCGCGGAGCGCAAAGCGCGTGCGGTTCCATTGCTGGATGAGTTATATCGATGGCTGAAGAGCAAGCTTGCGCGGCTACCGAAGAGTTCACCGCTCGCCAAGGCGATCCGCTACACCGTGAAGCCCCAACACTGGCCCGCCCTCACGTACTATTGTACCGATGGCCGCGCCGAGATCAGCAACAACGCCGCCGAGCGATCGCTATGTGATGTGGCTCTCGGCCGACGCAGTTATTTGTTCGCAGGATCCGATGCTGGAGGCGAACGCGCGGCAGCCATGTACAGTCTGATTGGGTGTTGCAAACTCGTTGGAATAGACCCGGAGGCGTATCTGCGCCATGTGTTTGAACGGGTCGCGGATCACCCCATCAATCGCATCCAGGAGTTTCTTCCCTGGAATGTTCAATTGCCCGCGCCACAGCAATCCGCAGTCAAGAAGGTCGCCTGAGCAGCTATGCCGCACACGCCACAAACAGATACATGGCCTAACATCGCTGAACTGTTGGATAAGCCCGGCGGCCACATCAGCATCGGGCGCATGCCACCGATCGAAGGCGCGGCCATCGCCATTCGCGATCAGACGCTACTGGCCAGCCTGGTGCGACGCGAGGGTGAAAGCTTCCCGGACCTACTGAAGCGGCTCGATACCGCTCTCGGCAAAGCCGTTCACGAGGGAACGGTGACCAACGAAATCAACGGCGGTCGCTTCCAGCTGGCCCCTTCCAGCATCCGCAAAAAACGCTAGCCCCCTCGGCTTCATTCAGGCGTACCCGTACGCAGTATCGCCCGGCCTCCGTGCGTGCGCCATGCGTCCGGGACTACACGGTTACACCCGATCTGTACGAGCCGCAGTTGAATCCGGTGTATGCCGCCATGTTGGCCCACTACTCGGCCTTCGCCGATGTTGCCCGGGTCGGGGATCCCAACCGAAAGGGCGTCGTCGAGAGAGCGATCCAACATACGCAGGATACGGCACTGAAGGGTCGTCAGTTCGAGACGATCGAGGCGCAGAACAACTATCTATCATACTGGGAGGAACGCTGGGCCGCTCCGCGTATCCACGGACGGAAGAAGCGACGGGTGTCGGCTCTGTTCGAGGAAGAAAAGCCCCATCTGAAGACGCTGCCGCTCGAGGCGTTCCGATACTTCCGTCAGGAGACGCGCACCGTCGATGACGCCGGGCTCGTCGTCATCGAGCAGAAGTACTACCCAGCGCTGCCGGCCCCGCTGTACTCCGAGGTCACCGTACGCATCTACGAGCGCGAGGTGGAGATCCTGGATGAACACGGGCGATTGCTGCGACGGCACGAGAAGAAAACAGCCCGCGGCAAGTACGAGTTGCCACCGGAAGACCGGCTGCTCAATCCCTCGCGCGAGACCGCGCGCCTGTTGGGCAAAGCGATGAAGATCGGTCCTCACAGCGCACAGCTCGCCCACCAGATCTTCGCCCACCTGGGCCGCCCCGGCCAGAAAGCCATCTACGGCCTGACCAACCTCCCGCGACACCACGGTCGTGAAGAAATCGAGAAAGCGTGCGAGCAGGTTCTGAAGCTCTCTCAGCCGTCCTACCAAGCCCTCAAACGCATCCTCGAACGTAGTACCGCTGCAAAAGAGGCGCGCGCTGCCGCCGACAATAGTCGACTCCAGCAGCACGGCGATCACATCCGCGCGCTCGATGAATACCAACGCTTCTTCGACCAACAGACCGCTGACATCGCGGATCTCGAAAACCCCAACCTCCCACCACAGGAGTCCACACGATGAGTATGACGATGCCGGAATTACAACGTGCTCTGCGAGCCTTGCGCCTCTCGGGCATGATCTCAACCCTCAAGGCGCGCGCATTGCAGGTTCAGAGCCACCAGATGAACTTCCTCGAGGCCTTCTCCTGGCTCGTGCAGGATGAGCTCGACCGGCGACACTCGCGGCTGCTGGAGCGGCGCTTCTCGCTCTCCGGATTGCCGGAGCGCAAGGATTTGAAGGACTTCGACTGGGCGTACAATCCCAAAGTCCCCAAGCGCGAGGTTCTCGATCTTGCCACGCTGAAGTTCATCGAAGCAAAAGAAGGGGCGCTGATGATCGGCCAACCCGGGACGGGCAAGAGTCATTGCGCCAAGGCCATCGCTCAGTTGGCTGTGCAACACGGTTACAAGGTGTTCTACCGCGAGGCACACGTGTTGATCGAGGAGATAAACGAAGCGCGCGAGCTTACCGAGCTGCGCAAGTACCGCGCGCAAATCAACACGGCCGATCTCTTGTTGATTGATGATCTCTTCCTGCGCCGCCTGCCGTCCAACGCCGGTGACGAGCTCGCCGATGTGTTGATGAGCCGATACGAAAAATCCTCGGTCGTGATCACTTCCAACAGAGGTGTAGACGACTAGGGGAAACTCCTGGGAGATGTAGTCGTCGTCGCGCCCTTGCTCGACCGCATCATGCATCACGGCCGTCTGTTGAAATTTGAAGGCAAGAGCTATCGGCTCAAAGAAGCCGCCGAAAAAGTTGCCAAACGCGCTCCCCGCGCGTAATCATCACCCCGTCCCGCCGCTGTCAAGTGGGGGAATTTGACCTGGCCACAGGTGGGGGATTTTGAAGTGGCCGCCGGGGGGGGCCCTGGCTCTCCAGGATACAACCGAATTCAACTACCATAGGGAAAGTCCGGCGCTGATCGGATCCACCACAAAGACCAACAGCGGGCGAGCTAAACGTGGGGGCGCCGCTGCCGTCGTCCACCGGGGCATCGACAACGATGCTTGGAGAAGCGCGTGACCAACTCCAGTGTTACCTCGGTTCCATCCCGGTGTTGAGTTTGATTAATCCATTGAGCAAAGTGGCATACCGATCCAGCGTAGCTGCTCACGGTGTGCCATGAGTAACCGCGGTTCTCGAGATCCTGAAGAAACGAGCCCAGATGTGAGCGCAAGAATCCAGGTTTCATGAACCGTCGGGGCGTATCGAGCGAATACTGGCGCTTGACCATAAAGCCTCCTTTATCGCAGAGAACTTGGATAACCGAGGAGGGTTATAGTTATGCGCAGCGACAGCGCCAACACTCGACTAATAACAGATTGATTTCGTTCGACAGTAATGCTCAGGTCGAGGTCATGAGTTCATAACTATGTTCTGTGCATAGCGCCGCATTATCAGTCGCAACCGGCTGATCGAGCAATCTGCGAGCCCTAATGCGCATACCTCCTATCTCAACGAACTCCTGCGGAGTACAACGATCTTCTGAGTATGGGGCGGCATCCAGTTTTCATATTTGTATTCTTTCAGGATGGTGTAGTCTGGTATTGGCCCGAGTCCGATCAGGTAGGTGTCTCGCCGTACCCACCACAGGTTTTTCCCGCTGCTTTCCCAATCCAAACTCACCTCGTGCTTCGGGTCGTATAGATACCACCCGTTGAACTCGTATCCACCATCAACGTCCTCAGGGCCGACGTGAAGATCGCGCTGCAGATTCTCCAGCGCCACCCAACGAACTCGGTTCAGCATCAGATAGTCTCGCGTTCCGCATATGGAGAACACCGCAAGCCCTAGGGTTAGCAGGACTGAGAAGATTCGTGGAAGAACGGCGCATTTGAAAAAGCTCGGCGACAGGTCCTTAGTAGCCAGCGCGCCAGCTAGGAGCGGAGTCAGTGGAACAAGGTACTCATCGAACAGGGCCGTGAAGATAACCGGAGCTAGATACAGTAAACACAAAAGCAGAAGGAAAGCCCGAATATGGTTTCCGGTTCCTGTTAGGTGCTCCGTAAAACGGGCACGCGGCATTTCTGCCGAAACCTTGCAGAGTCTGAGCGTGAACAGGACTGCGCCGTATACTGTAATCGTCGTTACGGCTACCCAAAACCAAGCAGGCAAGGATGGAGGTACGTTCACGTTCAACATGGACACATCGCGTAGAACAATCGGTCCAATACCGAACGAAGAGAGAATGTTCCAGCCTACAGGCATAAATGGAGCGCCACTTCCCACGCGGACGTAATGAAGATGTATGACAAATCCGGCGATAACGAGAACAAAGCCACACGCCGCAAGCATCCGCGACGATGCATTCGAGGGCCGTAGCATGTTTCTACTGGAAAACAGCAAGAATGGGCAACAAAACAGACCGAGGTACAGAACCGCAATGAAAATATGGTGCAGAACAAGGGCTGCGAGTTCATGAGTATTACGCAATACCCGAAGTACCCCAACGGTGACAAGATCCGTATAACCGGGTGTTCGTCCCGTGCTAACCAGCCACCATTTGAATATGGCCAGCGAGGCGGTGCCGAGGACGAAGGGAATCAGTGCGCGCAACACCTCCGACTTGTACTACGGCGGGACAACAGATGTACCGCGAGAAAAGCCACAGGGATGCAGAGCGCGATTTGTCGCGAGAGTGCGGCTCCAACCGCCAATGCAGCGCCGACTAGCATTTCGAAACTTCGACCGTTTCGGTAACTACGCGCAAAAAACACGGTTGCCCAAACGACAAGGGCAACGAACAATACATCGGTCATGAAGGTATATGAAAGAGCATAGTAAATTGGGTTGAACGCCATACAGAAAGTAGCAACCAGTGCATACCACCGTGGAAGAAGCATCTCTCGAATGAGGATGTAGCAGCCTAGAATAGCGAACAAAGATGCAACAAGCGTCGAGACGCGGAGCGCGGTGAATGTAAATCCACTCGGTAGGCAGAAGAGCGCACCCCACAACGTGTTGGTCAGCAGTTGCGCCGCCGCAAACCACCCTGGCTGGAAATCGCCTGTCTCTACGAAGCGTCTTACGACGAGGGCGTAGACCCAGTCGTCGTTAAGTGGGAATTCACCGACTGGGTTGACGATCAGGATGCTCGCGATCCAAACACTTGTTAAGATGACTACATCGGTCGCAGTTCCTGTCCCCGATGATGCATCCACGTAACGGACTGAGATGTTCATAGGAGAATGCATGACTGGGGTGGCTGCCCGGATTCCTTGGGCCAACCACTATTTGGCTCAGCCTCCTGGACCAGGCAGCTGTCACATGTTCTGTTCATGACATTTTAAGGGACCTTAAAGGGAACAGTCATCCACTCTTTGGGGAATTCGCACGACGTATCATCGAGCTGTGCCAGCCGCTAAGTGCCGACCCACAACCAGGGATGTAAGCAGCGGCGCCGCGCTGAAGTTGGGGACAACAGTAAACCCCGACAGCAACCCGCTGGGAATCAGGATGTTCCGTGCCGTGGAACACACGTGGCGGGGGGTAGACAATGTGCGCACGGATACATCCATGTTCCCGAGCATGATCAACGCCGTCGATGAGTGTCTGCCGAAGACTGATACAGGCGAACTAAGCATGTCAATTACTATTTTCACCCATACCGAAATGCAACGAGGGCCATTTACATTCTCAGGATGATGACGACAAGGAGGTGGATGAGTTTCCAGCAGCACGAACTTCAATGCGAGCCACTCGCCGCGCATCAAGCTACCTGTCTCCTAATGGCATGCGGCGGAGCGCTTTTCTCCTCTTGAATTGAACGGCAGCCTGGACGACCGAGTCTCGGTAGGGCGTAAGCGTGATGGCCGCGATCGGTGCCCGGTTGCGCGCATGGCGTGACCACCGACGCCGGTTGGCAACATTCATTTGTGTGCAGAGCTCGTGGCGAGCGGATTCCGCTGTCACCATGATCGTGGTTGTACCAACTCGTAAAGTGCCGCACCTACTGATGCGCTTGGTCGACGATCACAAAGCCTGTGACTGAGAACTCGGGTCGATATTTGAAGGTGTGAAATAGCGATTCAACAATTGTCGTCAATGACTCGCGGTGGAAATTAGGGGATGCAGATAACCCACCATGTCAGCACCGTCGGCACTGTCCCTGTGCAGCATTGGCTTCGCCGGCAGGGAATGGATTTCTCTGCCAACGACGTTCAGCTACCAGATCCACCGCATGATCCCAGCTGTCTGGCTCAGGGACCTTCCCTCCGATTGATCTTACGGCCATACAGTTCCAACGTCAGGTACAAGTAAAGAACCAGCCCAACAACTTGGCTGGCAAAAAGGGTTATTTTCAGGTCCAAACTTGGCGGATGGCGTTGGCAACGTGCCTACTCGCAGGCGCATCTTCTGACGCATGAGCTCGTCCGTGGTAATGCAACTTATCTTGTGCGCGCGATCCGCGCCGGTGGCCCCTGCTCAGCCACGTGGACGATCTTCTCACGCTCGGCTTGCGTCAGCGAGGGCCTGGCAGCGGACGTACCGGATTCGCTTTTTCGCTGTCCAAGCGCAGAGCCCGCCTTCCACAGTTGAATCGTGATTTCGGATTCCCATCATCGAAGGCTGCGCCCAGAGCTATCCATGCTGGACAGTCAATGCTATAGCGCCATCTGGCCCTGCTGGAGGCATCGTCTAGTCTTTGAGTAACAGCCCGGCTAGCAGCCCGATCCCTGCGCCGATTGCGACCGCGGTCCAAGGCTTTTCTGTCACGAACTCGTTCACTTGCGACATGGTGTCGCGGGCCTGGGAAATTTTTTCCCGGGCGCTGGCGACGAATGAAGGTCCCAGCTGCCTTTTGACGTCCGAAATCGTGGTCGTCAGGCGGGCGCGCAACTCATCGATGGCTTCGCCACTTTGATCGCCGAGGGCGGCCAGCAATGCTTCGGTGCTGGCGAGTACGTCCCGCAGCTCTTGCTGGGCTATGTCCTTGGCTCGAGGATTTTCGGTTTGCATGGAAAGGCCCTGCCTCGCAAATGGGTATGCGACTAACGCAAGTAGCTCAACTGTGTTCCATTGATCAGTCGAGGCTCAGTTCCCGGTGTACCGCTGGGTGCAGAGCGCCATTGGTCGCCAGCACCGTGGTCGTATCCAGCCCCACTGGGCCGCCCCGTAGGTCCGTGAACATGCCGCCGGCCTCGCTAACGATGACCGTGAGAGCCGCGATGTCGAGGATATGCACGTCCGACTCGACCACGATGTCGAGGGCCCCTCTTGCCAGCAGGTGGTAATGCACGAAGTCGCCGTAGCCACGGCCGCGGCTGACCTTTTGGATCAAGCTGCCGTAGCGGGCCCACATTGGTGAGCGGGTGAGCGTTTTGAGGTTGCCGCCGGATAAGATGCTTCCCGCCAAGTCACCGACGCGGCTGACGCTTATCGGCTGGTCATTCATGAAGGCGCCGCCGCCCTCTTCTGCCCAAGCGATCTCGCCGTAGGCTGGGGCGCTGGAAACGCCCAGTACGAAGCGGCCTCCCCGCATCAGCGCAATCTGGGTCGAGAAGAAAGGGGTCTCACGCACGAAGGATTTCGTGCCGTCAATTGGGTCGACCAGCCAGACGCTTTCGGCATCGAGCGCGTGCTTGCCCGTTTCCTCGCCGTAGAAGCCGTAGCTGGGGAAACGCTTCGTCAGCACGGCCTTGATGGCCTCCTCGGCCTGGACGTCTGCCTCTGTCACCGGTGTGGCGTCCGCTTTGGTCGTGATCTGGAGGTTCTTTTGGTACATCGAACGGATCACGACCGCGGCCGCTTCTGCCGCATCACGGGCCGCCTGGAGCTCTTTGGAGGGCATTGTCTGGCAATATCCGAAAATCTTTGAGGGGAGACGGATGATGGGCAACCGCCTGAGCAAAATCTATACGCGTACCGGAGATGACGGCACCACGGGGCTCGGGGATGGCACGCGCGTGCCCAAGGATGGCGAGCGCGTCGAAGCGTATGGGACGGTTGATGAGCTCAATAGCTCGATTGGGGTGCTGCTGGCGGTGCCCGGGATACCGGCGAATGTCACCAGCTGCCTGGTTGAGATTCAACACGAGTTGTTTGATATGGGTGGGGAATTGTGCATTCCAGGGCACACGGTCATCAAGGCTGAGCATGCTTCACGCCTGGAGACAGTGCTTGATGAGTTCAATGACACGTTGCCACCCCTGAAGGAATTCATCCTACCAGGGGGTGGCCCGGCGGCGGCGGCGTGCCACGTATCGCGGACTATCGCGCGGCGCGCGGAGCGGCGTGTGTTGATGCTGTCGCGGGTGGAGTCAGTAAGCCCGGAGGTGGTGAAGTACTTGAACCGGCTGTCGGATTTGCTGTTTGTGCTGGCGCGGGTGTTGGCGCGGCACGAACAGGGTACTGAGGTGCTTTGGCGGCACGATCGGGGGAAGACGGTCTGAAATCAATTAATAATTGATCGCTCACTTAATGACTTCAGTATCTGCCGCGTAGCAGCTTCTGCGCTTCCTAAACGCGTAGAGATGACGATCTCCGCATTTTCGGGAATCTCGTAGGGTGAGTCGATGCCGGTGAAGTTCTTGATCTTCCCTTCTTTGGCACGTGCGTAAAGCCCCTTCGGGTCGCGTCGCATGCACTCTTCCAAGGGCGTGTCGATGAAAATCTCCACGAACTCATCGGTGCTGACGAGCTCACGCACTATCCGGCGCTCGGCACGGAAGGGTGAGATGAAGGAGCACAGGACGACCATGCCTGCGTCGACGAACAACTTCGCGACTTCACCAACACGCCGGATGTTCTCCACGCGATCGGCGTCGGTAAATCCAAGATCGCGGTTTAGGCCGTGGCGGACATTATCGCCATCAAGCATGTAGGTGTGCGCACCCCGTGCGTGCAACTCACGCTCGAGGATGCTGGCAATGGTGCTCTTACCCGATCCGGACAGGCCTGTGAACCAAAGAATCGCTGGCCGATGGCCATTCATGCGCTGGCGAGATGCCTTATCGACCAGCACGTTCTGCCGATGAATATTGGTCGCGCGGCGGAGACCGAACATGATCATGCCCGCACCAACGAGTGCATTCGTGAAGCGATCGATGAGGATGAATGACCCTGTTGCTCGATTCTCCGAGTACGGATCTAGAGCAACCGGGATCGGCGAGGACAAATCGCACAAGCCGATTTCGTTTTGACTCAGCGTTTTGGCCGCCTTTTTCTCAAGGGTGTTAGTGTCAATTTTGTGCTTGAGAAACATCACCCGCGCCGGGACGTACTTCGTCCCGATACGCATCAGGTAGGAACGCCCGGGGAGCATCTCGTCTTCAGCCATCCACAGCACGTGTGCGGCGAACTGATCGACGACTTCCGGTCGACTGTCCGACGGCGCGATGACATCGCCACGCGCGACATCAACCTCGTCAGCAAACGTCAGGGTTACTGCATCCCCCGCCCTCGCTTCAGGCAGGTCGCCGTCCGCCGTGACAATGCGCGTTACAGTGGACTCTTTGCCCGAGGATGCGACGACGACGCGGTCGCCCGGGTGCACCGTGCCAGAGGCC
>Ga0068860_100003363_pt1 | contig 16465 bp, 15 predicted proteins | sample KBSSwiS32_FD_66597 | JGI IMG/M metagenome (GOLD analysis project Ga0068860, IMG submission 66597) | Switchgrass rhizosphere microbial communities from Kellogg Biological Station, Michigan, USA - KBS Switchgrass S3-2 | ecosystem: Host-associated > Plants > Roots > Rhizosphere > Soil ... | reverse complement strand
TCGCCGTACTCCCAGAAGATCTTGGCCAATTCTTCCTCCGAGCTCTCGTTCACGATGTCCGCGGCGGAGAGGCCGCCACGGCCCATCCGCATGTCGAGCGGTCCGCCGAAACGGAAGCTGAAGCCCCGTTCGGGCGAGTCGATTTGTAAAGACGAAACGCCGAGGTCGGCGAGAATCCCCGCCACCCGGCCGATCCCCGCCGCCCCGAGCAGCTCGCCGAGGTCGGCAAAATTCCCCTCGAGCAGCCGCGCCCGAGGCCCAAAACGCGCCAGCCGCTCGCGCGCGAGCTCAAGCGCCTGCGGGTCGCGATCGATCCCCACCAGCTCGGCCTCCGGGCCGGCTTCGAGGATCGCCTCCGCATGTCCGCCCAGGCCGAGCGTCGCGTCGACGAACACGCCGCCCCGTTCCGGGGCGAGCAGCTCGACCACCTCTCGAAGCAGGACGGGGACATGTCGGGCGGCCACGGGCTGTCGATCTCGTCGCGCGGCCGTCGCACGGCATCAAATCCCGCCGCGCTCCGCCAGGGCGCGTGAGTCGTCCTCGGTGAACGGCTGCTCGGCCAAGCGCGCGACCAGGCGCTCGTGGTTCCAGACGATCAAATGGTCGATCTGCGCCATCACCACCACGTCGCCGTTCATCCCGGCGCTCTCCCGCAGGATCTGCGGAATCACCAGCCGCCCCTGATCGTCCAGCCGCACCTGCTGGCCGTAGTAGCTCGCCCGCTCCAAGAACCGCTGCTTCGAGGGATCGGCCGAGGGCATCGCCTGAAGTTTTCCCTCGATCTCTTCCCAGACCGGCAGCGGATAGAGCCGCGCGCAATCGCCGTGAACCGAGGTCACGAAAAGCTCGCGGCCATACCTCTCCTCAACGAACCGGCGGAAATCCGTCGGCACCTTGAGGCGCCCTTTCTCATCGATCTTCGCTGGTGAGCTACCCCGAAACATGACCCCCACCTTTTGGGTCCGGCTATTTGGACGCCGATTCTAGTCTCGTTGCTCCACTTCTGTCCAATTTTGTCCACTGGAGGCCACCAGAACGCCCGCCGGGGCCACCGGGACCCACTCGCGCGGTCGCCAGACCAAGATTTGGGCTCGCGTTGCAGGCGCGGTGATAAGGCGGAAGGCCGCGGGCCTCTGCTCCGAATCCGATCGTCTCGGCCCAGAATTCGCAGGCGATTTGCGCAGGGGTTGACGGTAGCCCAAGGGGGCCACGAAACCGTCAATGTCTTCGCGAACCACGGCCGGCGTCGTCGCGTTTGTCTCGCATTGACGGGTGAAAGCACGTAAGATTAAGGAGACCTACAATAGATCGACCGAGGAGAACCTCCGTGTCGCAGAAACCCGTGCCGCTACTCGCCGTGGTGCTGCGCAACCTTCGGGTGCGTGCCGGCTGGACACAAGTCCGGCTCGAACGAGAGGCCTGCCTCAGCAAGGGGTCGGTCTGCCGTCTGGAGAAAGGCGACCAGGCCGTCGATCGATTCCAGCTTGGCCGGTTGGCGATGGCGATGGGGATCGCCGAAGGGGATGTGGAACGGGCGATCGCGGCTCTGGAACAGCTTCCGATCGAGCCGGCGGTCGAGGCGCTTGCGGATCTGCCCTCCCGCGACCGGCAGACGATCGAAACGGTCAGCTCGCGTTTTTCCCGCAACGTCCGCGAGAAGGCGCGGCAGCGGATCGAGTCAAAGGTCAGCGCGCGCCGATGGCGTCTCGATCGCGCGGCGGCCGCTACGGCTTGGCAGCGGCTGCGAAAGATGCCCGACGAAGACCGTAGGCGGCTCGTCGAAGAGATCGAGGCCTTTCATACCTGGGCGGTGGTCGAACGGCTCTGCGAGGAAAGCACTCGCGCGGCGTCTAACGATGTGGACGAGGCGCGGAATCTGGCGCAGATCGCGCGGCTGGCTGCTGCGCGGATGGGCGGAGCCGAGAACGGGCGCCGTTGGCTTGAGGGCTTTGCGGCGGCCTTCGAGGGGAATGCCTGGCGCGTTGCCGGCGACCATCAACGTGCCCATCAGGTGTTCTCGGAAGCGGCGATACTTATGGGCAGCGGGTCGCCAGCAATACGGGTGCCCGTGGATCGGACCCGCCCGCTGAGCCTCCATGCCGCGTTGCTGACGGACCAAAACGAACTCGATTCCGCGCTTGTCTTACTCGACGAGGCCCTTTCGCTTGCCCGAACCCAAGTAGGCAGGGCGCGAGTGCTCATTTATCGCGCCGATGTCCTGAGGCGCCGGCTTGAGTATTCGGCGGCACTTGAAGCGCTCGCCGAAGCCCGGCTACTGGCCCAACTTGCAGGCCAGGATCGCCTTCTCTGGGCGATTGCTTTCAACGAGGCGACCTATTTGTGCGAGGCGGGCGACGCCAAAGGCGCCTCTGCGAGACTCGCGGCTCTTCAGGCTGCGGCGCTTGCGCAGGGCGGAGCGCTTGACCAAATCAGGCTCCTTTGGCTCAAGGCCAGAATTGCCGCAGCCTCGGGGTACCTCGACGAGGCCTCGTCGGTGCTCCGAGAGGTATGGGAGGCGTTCGCCGAGCGGCGCGTCTGGATTGACGCCGGGCTTGCCATTCTCGAATTCGCGGGCATCGAGCTCGAGAGAGGACAGAGTCGCGAGGTCAAGCAGGTCGCAACTGCCGCGGCGAGTATCTTTGCCGCGCAGATTCTCCCCTCCGAGCTCTTGGCTTCGATCCGGCTTTTCTGGGACGCCGCGCGCCGAGAAGAAGCGTCCGCCCAATCCGCCCGCGCACTGCTCCAGAAATTGCGTCAATCGGCCGAGCGAACGCCCAAGCTACCTGATCTTCGGATGTAGCCTCCTACGCTCCGCAGCGGCCGTCCGGCAGGATCACGCAGCCGGTATTGGCGAGCAAGTGTTTACCGTTGTCGCCCCCTCGCGTCGGCCGTGGGTTGGGCACATATTCGGCCGGAGGCCAAAGAGCCGAAAGATATTCCCTGGCCTTCGCGAACAGATTCCCAAAATCCCAGGAGGCCGCGGAAGCGTGGCTAGGAAAAGCCAAACCCACGACGAGAAGCACGAAAAGCAAACGGCGGGGAGAAGCAGAAGAAAACATGACCGACTCCTTCCCGAAGGGGTCTTCCGTCGCCGCCTTCCTGGCCGCTCGGGCACCCTTCGATCGGCTTCAAAGCTGCGCGGGGTTGCGCAGAATGCAAAATTTCGTCCTGCCAGATACTCGGTGGGGGTATCTTAGGGGCAACTTGGTTCCGTTGACACCGTTTTCGGGTAGAATTTCTCCAAGACAAAGGACAGAAGATGAACGACGTCTTGGAGCGCCGGGCGGCCGGCCTGGTCGTGCAGTTGTTTCGTTTCATGGCCGGCCGGCACCAGCACGAGCTGAGCGAACGGACCGGGATCGATACCAAGCGAATATCTCGGTACGAGCTGGGAAAGATCCGACCCCACCGATCGACCCTCGAACGCCTCGCCGCGGGTGTCGGGGTCTCCTCGAATCGGCTCGATCAGCTCCTCGCGCTCTTCCAGACCATCTGCGCCGAAAGCGCCGCCGCCGAAAACGCCCCGGCCAGACGCATCGCGGCAGACCCCGACGAGTCCGATTGGCCGGAGGACCTTGCCGAGCTGGCTGCGGAGATCGCCGAAGATCTCCAGCCCGAGATCTACCAAACCCTGAAGGAGTTGGACGCCGAGCTGAACGCCCCGCCGCCGCCGCTCGCCCCCGAAGCGGCGCGCAGCCAAGCACGAGACCTATGGCGAAGATTCGAGCCCCTACCGGACCGCATTCGGCACCTGGTTATCGAGCATGGCGAGGAGTACCAGACCTGGGCTTTCTGTGAGCGGCTTTGCGAAGAGAGCTTGGTCGCCGGGGCGCGCGCCTCGGAGGAGGGTCAGGCCCTTGCGGACTTGGCGCTCTCGGTCGCCGAAGCCGCCCAAGGCTCGGACGTATTGCGCCAGCGCCTGACCGCCTTCGCCCTCGCCTGCGCCGCCCGCACCGACGATTTGGCTGGAGAAAAAGAAGAGGCCGCCGAGAAACTCGACCGGGCGAGAGCCCTCTGGAGGGTTGGGGACGGCACCGACGATCTCGACATCGCCCAGATCGCCGATCTGGTGCCCGCCGACGCGTAGCTCTTGACGCAATCGGAAGATTGGCGATTACGCTACAATGACTGATCATGCGATTCTCGAAGATCAGGTCTTGCCCGTTCGCCCTCGCTCCAGCTGCGGTCCTCCTTCTGCTCGCCATCGGCTTTCAAGCCCAAGGCCTTCCCGCCCAGACCGATCCTCCGGAAGAAGAGGACGAAGTGTCCTACGGCCCCGCTCCGCGTGAAGATCCGGGGGTGGACAGCGATCCCACCCCGGCAGAAGACCTCGCGGTTTTCGGCCTGCCGCTGGTCGAGGAGACCCTCGATCCAGAGATCGCGGTTGAAGAGCTCGCTTTGCCCGAGGGCATAGCCCCGCTCGGCCCATCGCAGACCGTGACGCCCACGAGTTGCGAAGGGTGGACGAACCCGGTGACCCCGCTTGGCATCCGCGCGTCGGATGGCCACTACTTCACCTACGCCCAGCAACCGATCCTGATGGTCGGCGTCTCGGCCGACGCCGGCTGCCATCTCGACCTTGAAGACGGCAACAAATGCCGCTACGGCAGCCTGCCCGGCGCAACGCCCTCGTTTCCGCAGAACTATCCACAGATCTTCGCCGATTTGAAGGCGAAGGGGCTGAACAAGATCCGCCTCTGGGTGGCTCTCGGCGCCGATCCGAACAGGCCGAGCACCTCGAACGTCCTGGCGAAAAGAGCGCGCAACCAGCCGTTTGCCCTCGAAGGTACCTATTACCGGCTCGATGTGCGCTACGACGACTATTTCAACCGCCTACGCGAGGTGGTGATCGCGGCGAAAAAGCTCGACCTGTTCGTAGAAGTGACTCTCTTTGCACCGTTCGAAGGCGAACCGCCCAGCCTTTGGTTGGCCCAAAGCAACCTGGCCAAAGCCTTCAAACCGGGAACCACGACGCTCGAATCGGTCGGATTCACCGATTCGCGCTGGTTCGCGCTCAAGACGGACGCCGGTCATTCGGCGGACTTGCGAATGCGGGACTTTCAAAAGAACGTGATCGACTGGACGGTCAAGTGGCTCTGGTGCTACGACAACGTCTATTGGGAGGTCGCCAACGAACCCGAACGGGCGGACGCCGACCCGGTGCTTGCGGCGAAATGGCAGCAGGAGATGATCGCCTATATCCGCCTCGCTGAAGATACTTACCGCGCCACCAATCAGTTCCCCGGCCGGCCGCTCAAGGCCCGGCATCCGGTGGCGGTGCAGCCGTTTACGACGGCGGCTGCCGCCGTTTGGCGAACCTTACCGCCGGCATCGGCCGTTTGCAGTGTAGGAACCCCGGACAACTGCAGGCCGGACGTGATCAACGGGCACTACACCCAGGTGAAGACGAATCCGGCGGCCCCGTTCCCAGCCACCAGTGGCAAAAATAGGCTCGACCTCGGCGCGATCCGTCTGGTCCGCGAGAACCACGACCTCAAGAAGGTGTTCGGTATGAACGAGGACAACATCACGCCGTTTGACGGCGCGAAAGGGACCCGCACGCTCAAAACGGACGTGCTACCGATTCCGTTCGAAGCGCGCCAGTTCGGCTTGCCCGACCCGGTCCGGGCTGAGGCCTGGGAGTTTCTCCTCCACGGAGGTGGCGCCTTCGACCATTTCGGCTACATTTATGACTCCGATAGCGGCCAGAAGGTACGCACGCAGCTCGGAAAGATCTCAGCGTTTCTGGCAGCCGGCTCTCTCGTGTTTTCGCTCGCACCCTCCCCGGCCCTCTCCAGGCCGATTTCCACCATCGACGGAACAGCTTGGGTGGAGGTTGGGGCCTACCCGACCGACACGAGTTGGGATGCAGCGACGCTGTCCCGCAAGCATTGGGCGGCGATGGAATCGCCGGGCTGGCAAACGACGGATACCGGGAGGAAGTTTCTGCTCTACGTCCACCACAGCACGCCGCGGTGCAAGCTAAACAATGACGATTTCGACCGGAGAGAGAACCCGACGACACACGTCGTCACATACACCTGTGCGGGCGTAAACCTGGCCCTGAATGCCTACGACGGCCGACGTCGGCCAATGGTTCGCTACCAGGAGGTGAACCTGAAGCTCCACCTCGGCTCGAAGGCCGGGATTTTCACCGTCGCCTGGCTCGATCCAACCCAACCCTCGGCGGCTCCGCTGGCGCAGGAAATGATCGACTGGAAGCCCTCTCCCGAGTCGTGCAGCGGTCGCACCCCTTGCACCATCACATCGCCGAAATATGGGTATGACATCGTGCTTCGCATCGTGCGGTGAGAGGATCCCAGAAAAATGAGACCGAGCACTCGAACGCTTCTGCCCCTGATCGCCTTTTGCATGATGGCACCTCTGGATCCTCTCTCCGCCCGTACCCCGGCGGAGGTGGCTTGCGAAGAAGCCAAACTGGGGCGGATGGTCCATCGCTTCAGCTCCCCGGGCAGCGGCGACAACTTGTTCCTCTGGTCCACCGGTGGGAACCGCATTTCGGGCCTTTCCGTGTTGAGCCCGTTCGGGGGTCCACTGGGGCGCGACGAGCTCCAACTGGCCTTCGACCTCACCCTCGTTCCAGCCGGAGGGCTGCTGAACCCGCGGCGTGCTCCGTTGCCTCAGTTGACCCTGGCGCGTCGAGATCCGGCATCTAATATTTCGGCGACTGAAGTCGTGACGAGTGCAACGTTTGAGCTGGCTCCCGAGGTGATCGATCCTTCGATGCCGCAACAGGGCCTCACGATCACCGGTCGCCTGGGGTCTCCCACCGGTTCGGCGAGCGGTGCGGGGCGAGCGCTGGTGGCCGACGGCCTATTCGAGCGCTGCCCGGGTGGGGAACCTTCGGCGTTCGATCTGCAGGTGTTCGAGATTTTGTCGCGGACGGTGAGGGTTTCGGAGGCGCTGCTGCGGCCCTTCCCGGGGCCGGGCGGTGACAACTTCAAGGCGATCTTGTTTCGGGATGTCGAGCCCTTGAGCTACCGGGTAAAGGTCTTCCTCTACTACACCGTCGAGGGCGAATATTCCGAGTCCCCTCTTCAGTTCCGCGTTCGTTTCGCCCTCGACGGCAGCGGTGGGTGGGCTGCAGGTGGCATTGAGAGCTTGCCATGGTGCCACGGCGGCGCCGCGCCTCCTTGCACGGATCTGCTCAACCCAGGTATCGGACTGGTCGTCGCACCGCCGATCTTTGCGGGCCATGAGGTCCAGACCGTGGCGCAGTACCTCAGCGGAGCGTTCCTCAACGTCCCATTCGAGACCAGCCCCGACAACATCCTCACCGACGATGTGCCCTGGCCGGACCTGCTACGTGGGACGGCTTGGGAGCGGCCAGTCGGGGTGGCAGAGGGGAAAGGCGGTGGGGCGTAGCGCACTACCGAGCTGGGTCCGCACACTTCTGAACTGGGCGAGCTGAACGCCGGGCCGGTCCAGCCCACCTCCGAGCCGGGCCAGTTCACCTCCGGCCTGGGGCCGCTCACCATTGGTCCAGGTCAGCTCGCCTTTAGGCTGCGCCAGGCCGTCACTTGGACGGGGCAGCCCACCTCCGATTCGGGCCAGCTCACTACCGAGCTCGGCCAGACCACCTCTGAGTCGGGCCAGCTCACCATCGAGATCGGCAAGCCCACCTCTGTGCCGGGTCGGGTTACAACTGAGCTCGGCAAGCCCACCACCGAGCCGGGCAGGCTCCCTACCGGCCGGCGCAATCTCACTTCTGGACTGGGCCGGTTCACCTCTGAGCTGGGCCGACCCGCCGCTGGCCTGGACCAGCTTACTTCCGGCCTCGGCCAACTCACCACCGAGCTGGGCCGAACCGCAGCTGAGCCCGATCGTTCGACGGGTGGTGGGAGCCGTTCAACCCGTGGGCGCGGGCGCCCGACTCGTTGTGTCAGCCACCCCAAAGCTCAGCGCGACGGCCTGCACGGCGGTGGGAGTCATCCCACCGCTGGGCGCGCAGTTTCAGACCGTGGCGCGAGCCGCAAGTGTTCGCCAGGAAGGCCACAGAAAACGACGTCCGCGGCTCTCCGCGGAGGGCGGCGGACGCGGCGCTCCCTCTGGCGAAGCGGTCTGGGGCGAATCAATAACCGTACCTGACCAACCCCCGAGAATCCAAAGGCCCTGAGGGACGAGGCCGATTTTGTACGGTCTGCCGCGTCATGAACGCCGCCGACCCGAGCCTCGAAGTTGCCGCCGATTCCTACGCGGCCCCAGCGCGTATCGCGCACCGCCGGCTCTCGTCGTGCCGCGCCGGACATGCCCGGCCGGAATTCTCCGTCCAGGCGTCATCACCGGAGGTACACCCGATGAGCATCAACGTCTCGTCCCCGTCCACTTCGACCCCGTCCGCCGCCCCGACCCGCCTGAAGGCGGAGCGGATCCAGCTTCGGCTCCGAACCATGGGCTGGAACATCTCCACCAGCCGGCGGCTGCTCTCGCGCCGGTTCCAGTTCTCGACGCAGAAAGAGGCGATGGCCTTCTTGAACCTCGCGATCGCGGTCGCCGAGAGCGCTCAGTCGGCGGCCTGCCGGTGCCCGGCGTTCCTGCTTCGCGGTGCGCAGGTCCGGATGACCATTTCGGCACAGGGCACGGCGCTCGCCAAAGCCGAGCTGGCGCTCGCCCGGTCGGTCAGCTTGCTCGGCTGATCGCTCGCCGATTTCAACGATTTTGCGGGCCGCATTCCGCGTCCCGACACGCAAGGAGAAAGCGATGCAAGACACCTCGTATGCGGACAAGATCAACAACTGGCAGATCACCGCGCAGAACCTTCTGGAGGTTCAGCCCATCATCCCCGGGTTCGATCCGCCGTTCAACGACTTCACGCAGAAGGTCGAAGACCTGCGGGCGACGCACGACAAGGTCCAGATGCTGCGCGGCGCCCTCCATGAAGCGGTGGTCCTTCGCCGCAAACTGGACCAGGACACCCGCCGTTCCGCTCGGCGCCTGGCGGCCGTCACCCGCGGCCACCTGGGTTTCGACAACCCGAAGCTCGTGAGCTTCAACTTCCGGTCGGAAAGTTCTCTCCGCCGGGGGCGGAAAGCGAAGCCCCAGTCGTCGGCCGAGCCCACGGCCGACGCGAAGCCGGTGACGCAGTCCTAGGTTCGTAGGCGCCGTACGTGCGCTGAAGGTCCCCGGGGAGCGACCGAACGGTGTGCCGGCAATTCGCGGTTCGAGAGGCAAGGAAGGGTGGGGCGGCGCCGCCTCATCCTTCCACCCTCAGAGCAAGAAAAATTTGCAGCGCAACTTTTCTTGACATATCCCCATTAGGTATAGGAATATCCTGAACATGATTCAAAGTAGCCACATATGGACATGAACTTCGGCTAGCTAGTTCTCCCGAAAAATGCCGTCCGATTCGGCGCAACGGAGTTGCGCCCAGGGGAGGTGTGTCTTGGCGAAGACTTTCAAGGTTTCACTCAGTGGCCCGCTCTTGGACCAAGTCAACGGGACGGCGGCCAACGAAGGAGTGGAGGTCGTCGAGTTGGTCCGCCGAATTCTCTGGATCTGGTACATGGTGGGCTCGAAGGGGCCGTCGCCCTCCGGAACCGAGGTTCGAGAAGACGGCCTGACCCTGGCTCTGGACGAATGTCTTCGCACCTACAAGCGGTCGCTCGACGTCTACGTTCGAATCCGGGAGGAGCTGCTGGATCTTCGGATCGTCGCCGGGCAGGGCTGTAGGGTCATGTTCATCCTGGACCAGTTGGAGATTGTCGGCGATGCCCTTTCCTGCGTCCCCGGCTTGGTCGAAGACCTCAAGAACGGACGGCGGGTGGTCACACAACTCCGCCGTCAGGCGGCGGAGCATGGGATTCCGATTCGCTACGATCTGGAAAGCTCGATCGCCGAGCCTCTGAACGATCCATAGGCTTCAAGAGGACGGCTCAGGCGGCCCGAGCGCCTGCGGTTCCGAAGACCCGGCGCGGGAGTGGTTCGCTTTCGGCTGGGTCGTCCCACTTGGCTAAATCTGTGCCGATCGGAACGGCAGGCTCTTGAGGTCTCGTCTTAGAAAACACCAGATTGAGGTCCTGCAGGCCGGTTTCCATGGTCTGGGCGACCTTGATCGCCATGAGCAAGCGCTCGACGGCTTTCCGTGCGGCGGCCAGGACGGACGGTAAATCCTCGTTGGCCTCGATGTCGCGCAATCGCTTGATTTCCGGCAAGTCCTCGCTGACCTGCTCTCGAAGCTGCCGGACGCTGAAGCCGCGGACGTTCTGGACAACCCTGGAAAAGTCTTGCTCCGGCATCGCAGCCTCGGGCGCTTCGGTCTGCTTCATGCGCTCGGCCTTGACCGCCGCCTTCAAATCCGGAAGGGCCACCCCGAACAACATTGCCACGTGCGCCTGGCTCCGGCAATGGCTCTCCAACGCCTGCCGGTTGGCCGTCGATGGGCGGATGGCAACGCAGCAGGCCCGCAGCTCCCGGGGAGAGGGCTGCCAGAGGCCCTCCTCCCACCCGCCCTCCGGATTCGATCTCCGGGCGACCCGGGCAAAAAACTCGTCGAGCGCGAGCCGCAGGCGCCCGTTCGGAACCTCCTGCTCCCGCGATCCTCTAGGCTTCGTACGCATCGTCTTCCTCGGATATTTCTTGAAGTCCCCTACATACGAGTGCATAGGATAGGCGAAAAGGGGACGTAATATGACCTCCAAAGGCAACAAGTAGCTTCATTCTAGGACGAGTGGGCGAAAACGGGAACGGCTGGGGTTTGACCAAGATAGACTGGATTTGATGAAGACGGTCGTTGAAACTCCGAAGCCGGAATCGAAAATGAGCCTGGAGCGGTGCCTCGAAATGATTGCCGCGCATCCCCTGCGGACCAAGATGTCCTGGGAGGATACGAAGGCAATGACCCGGGAGCCCTGATTCTTTCTCGGGACGCGGTCTACCCGACCAACCCCTGCAACAGCTCCCACAGCGCGGCCACATCCGCCCGCTCGGTTGCCTCCGCGCCGATCGAAACCCGCACCATCCAGCGACCTTCGAGCAGCGCGGGCGTGAGGTAGGTCTTCCCTGAAGAGTTGGCCTTTTCCGCCCATGCGAGCGTATGGCGGTCGAGCTCTTCGCCTTCGAGGCCGGGGGGCTCGTGGCGAATGCAGATGGTTTGCAATGCCACCGGGGCGAGGACGCACCAGTTGGGAGTTGATCGGACCTGCTCGGCGAGCCATTGGGCGTTTGCCAGATCCCGGCGGAGGCGGGTGCGGAGATTTTCGAGGCCCTGATCGCGGATCAGAAACCAGAGTTTGAGGGCGCGGAAGCGGCGGCCGAGGGGGAGGCCCCAATCGCGGAGGTTCTTTACTTGGTCGTCCACCGCGGAACGGAGATAGCTGGGCCTAGTGGACATCACGCGGATCAGGTGGTCGGCGTCCCGCACGTAGTAGAGCGAGCAGTCGAACGCGACGCCGAGCCATTTGTGCGCGTTCCAGACCAGCGAATCCGCGCCCTCGATGCCCTGCCACATCGAGCGGCATTCGGGCAGGATCATCGCCGAGCCGGCCATCGCCGCGTCGACGTGCAGCCAGAGGCCGTAAGCGTGGGCGATCTCGGCGATTTCGGCCAAGGGATCGAACGCGGTGGTGGTCGTGGAACCGGTCGTCGCGACCACCGCGCAGGGTAGATGGCCGGCCGCCAAGTCGGCGTCAATAGCTGCGGCCAGCGCCTCCGGCCGCATGGCGAAACGTTCGTCGGTGGCCACCGGGCGGACGTTGTCTCTACCGAAACCGGCGAGCAGGGCGGCTTTTTCGACCGAGCTGTGGCTGTGCTCCGAGACGTAGACCCGTAGCGCCTTCGGCTCCGCCTGAAGGCCGCCGCGCGCGAGACCGAAGTCCGTCGTGCGCTCCCGGGCGCAGAGCAGCGCAAGCAGCGTGCTGGTCGACGCCGTGTCCTGGATCACGCCGCTCCAGGCGTCGGAGAGGCCGACCGCTTGGCGCATCCAGTCGGTCGTTACCTCTTCGAGCTCGGTGAGCGCCGGGCTCGATTGCCATGACAGGCCCAGCACGCCGAGCCCTGTGCTCAAGAAGTCTCCGAGCACGCTCGCCAGCGAGCCGTTCGAGGGGAAGTAGCCGTAAAAGCTCGGGTGCTGCCAGAGGGAAAGCCCGGGCACCAGCAGCCGGTCGACGTCGGAAAGGATGGCGGCGAACGGTTCCGCCGCCTCGGGCGGCGACGCGGGGAGGCTCGCTTTGATCTCGCCCGGCGCGCTTCGCGCCATCACCGGCCGCTCGCTCAATCCCGCGCGATAGTCGGCGATCCAATCGACCAACTCGTGGCCGAAGCGGCGAAACTCTTCCGGGGTCATGGCGCCGGGTGGATTTATCGGCCCGGCGGATTTTCCGGCGCCTGGGGCGCGGGCGGCGTCACCTCGGGGGTCTTCAGCGGGGAGGTCGCCGGGTTCGCCGGAGTGGCCGGATTGCGGGCCGGCGCGTCGGCGGCTTCCAGCGGATCTTCCGGCGGCACGCCGATCAGGCGCCGATATTCGGCGGCCTCGGCCGGCGGCCGGGCGACGATCAGCGAGTCCTTCTCCAACTCCTGCTCGTATTGCGCGAAGCGGTCCTTGAACAGCCGGTTGCGCTCGCGGGCTTCGATCTCGGTCTGTACCTCGGGGAACGGCCGGACGTACGAGGGGCGCCGCTCGACCATCTGCAACAGGTGGGTGCCGCCCCGCCCTTCGGTCGGCTCGCTCGACGCGCCGGGCGCCAAGTTCCAGGCGGCCTGCACGATGTCGGGATCGAGGTCGCTTTGCGACAACCAGCCGAGGTCGACGACGGTGCTGCCGAGACCCTTCTCCTCGAACGGCTTCGCGGCATCGGCCAGCGACTGGCCCCCTGCCACGGCGGAGCGAACCTGGTCGGCGATCTTTCTTCGCTCGGCGGCGCTCGGCGTCTTCTCGGAGAGGATCACGGCTTCGCGCAGATGGATCTGCTCCGGCACGCGGAAGAGATCGACGTTCTTCTGGTAGTAGCGCCGCAGGTCGTCTTCCTCGAGCTTGATCTTGCCCTGCACCTCGCGGCCGACCAGCTCGCGGACCCGCAGGTTTTTCCTCAGGTTGTCGCGCAGGTCTTGCTCGGTCATGCCGCTCTGGGCGAGCGCGCCCCGGAACTGCTCGTCCGACGTGATGTTGAAATTCTCCCGCATCTGTTGCACCGAGGCGTCGACCTCCTGCTCGGAGGCCGTGATGTTCAGCTGGTCGGCGCGCGACTGGAGCAGCAGGTCCTCGTAGAGGTTTTTGAACACCACCTCGCCCGCGCTCGCGAGCGCCTGGTCGCGTTCTTGCGGATCGAGGTTTTTCCGGCTGATCTCGCGTCGCAGATCCTCGCGCGCGATGTCGTAATCGTGCTGGGTGGCGATGCGGTCGTTGATCCGCAGCACGATCTTGCCGACCACCTCGGCGGCGACCGGCCGCGCGGAGGCGAGCGCTAGGAGCGCCAGCACGGCGGCCGACACGACTCGCTTCGGGAGGGTTCGGAGCTTCAAGTCAACGGCGAGCGGTTTTTGGGTCACGGTAGACGCCTCGGTATTCGAACGGGAGATTTCGCGCATAGATCTCGACATTGTAGCGGTGCCGGGCCTCGCTCACCAGCTCGCCGATCCGCAGATCCGCCCGACTGCGGCGCAGCCGGCGGCGGATCTCCGGCCGGGCGCGTTCGAGCGGGATGATCTCGGCCGGAAAGTGCTCGGTGACCTGGAAGATGTGGAAGCCGTAATCGGCCGGCACCACCGGGCTCACCTGCCCCGGTTGGAGGCGGAAGATCACCTCGGCGAAAGCGGCGGGCAGGTCGCTCGCGGCGAGCTCCCCCTGATCGCCGCCGCGCTCGGCGCTTGGATCGCGCGAGTACTTGCGGGCAATCTGCGCAAAGTCGGCTCCCGCTGCGAGATCTCCCAGCGCGCGCTCCGCTTCGCTTCGCCGCTCGACCAGCACCTGGCGCAACCGCACCCGCTCGGGGCGGGCGAACTCGGCGCTGTGATCGCGGTAATAGGCGACGACCTCCGGATCGGTCGGCTCGGCGACCTCCGCGGCGAGCAGGGCGTCGATCCCCCGGCGCCCGCGGCTCCCGGCAGATTCCGCCGTCGAGGTACTCGGGTCGGGCTCCGGCGGCGCGAGCTTGCGCTCGGTCGCGAGGTGCTCGAGCAGCCGCTCGTCGAGGAACTGATCGAACAGGGCGGACAGCACGTCGCTTGCGAGCAAGCCGGCGGATTCGCCCACCGTCTCCGCCACGTAGCCCCGGAACTGAGGATAGCGAACCTCCTCCCGGTCGATCCGCGCCACCGCGTCCGGTGCCGGCGGGGGAGTGCGCCGGCAGGCGTTCAGCTCCACCAGGCCGAGGCAGGCGGCAAGAACGAGGGTGGAAGACACGGCGCGGGGCATGGGCGGGTTCAAAAGGTTGGAGGAGGTCGGGAAGACCGGTTTAGTTGGCGAGGCTCTCGAGCGTCGCGGTGGCGGTCGCCAGGGCCTCCGCGCCGGAGCTGACGGGCAAAGTCAGCACGCCGGTCGGGCTGAAGCTCGCGCCCTGCAAAGTCGACACCAGATCGATCAGGCGGGCGACGTCGACCCGGGCGTCGCGGCGCAGGCGGATGGTCAGCTCGCGGCCGCGGCTGGCGATCGACTGGACCCGCAGCGATTCCGCCGCCCGTTTGAGCGCCGCGACCTCGACCAGGGTCAGCACCGCGGCGGGCGGCGGGCCGAAGCGATCGGCGAGCTCGGCGAGCACCTCTTCGCGCGACTGCTCGGCGGCCGCGATTTTGCGGTAGATCTCCATGCGCAGGTTCGCGTCGGCCACGTACCCTTCCGGGATCGACATCGCGATCGGCAGATCGATCTGCGCCGAAGGCGCCTCTTCGACCGTTTCGCCGCGTAGCTCGCGGACGGCTTCTTCGAGCAGCTTCAGGTAGGTTTCGATGCCCACCGCGGCGATCTGACCGCTCTGCTCGGAGCCGAGGAGATTGCCGGCGCCGCGGATTTCGAGGTCGCGCGCAGCGATCCGGAACCCGGCGCCCAGGTCGGTGAATTCCCGGATCGCCGCGAGCCGCTTGCGCGCCGACTCGGAGAGGATGCGATCGGACGGCACCAACAGGTAGCAGTAGGCGAGCTGGTTGCTGCGGCCGACCCGCCCGCGCAGCTGGTAGAGCTGCGCCAGGCCGAAGCGCTCGGCGCGGTGGACGATCATCGTGTTGACGTTCGGGATGTCGATGCCGTTTTCGATGATCGTGGTCGCGAGCAGGACGTCGAACTTGCCTTCGGTGAAGGCGTGCATCCGGCGCGACAGCTCCGCCTCTTCGAGCTGGCCGTGGCCGACCGTCACGCGCACCCCGGGCACCAGGTCGCGCAGATAGGTGAGCATCTTCTCGATCGTCTCGACCCGGTTGTAGACGTAATAGACCTGGCCGCCGCGCTCGATCTCGTGCTCGATCGCTTCGCGGATCACCTCCGGGTTGAACGGCAGGATCGCTGTCTCGACCGCCATCCGGTCTTTGGGCGGCGTCTCGATCACCGACAGATCGCGCACCCCGGCGAGCGACAGCTGGAGCGTGCGCGGCACCGGAGTGGCCGACATGGCGAGCACGTGGACGTTCTTCTTCGCCTGTTTCAATCGTTCCTTCTGCGCCACGCCGAAACGCTGCTCCTCGTCGACGATCATCAGGCCCAGCTTCGGCATCTCGATGTCTTTCGACAGCAGCCGGTGGGTGCCGATCAAAATGTCGACCGTTCCCTCTCTTAGGCGCTTCTGGAGCGTTTTCGTTTCCGGTCCCGTGCGGAAGCGGGAGATCATCTCGATCCCGACGGGAAATCCGGCGAAGCGCTTGCGGAAGGTCTCCAGGTGCTGGTCGGCGAGGATCGTGGTGGGAGCGAGCACCGCCACCTGGAATCCTGCGTCGACCGCCTGAAACGCCGCGCGCATCGCGACTTCGGTCTTGCCGTAGCCGACGTCGCCGCACAGCAGGCGGTCCATCGGCCGTTCGCTGCGCAGGTCCTGACGGATCGCCGCGATCGCTTCGTGCTGATCGGCGGTCTCTTCATAGGCGAACGCCGCGGCGAACTGGCGCACCCAGTCGGAATCCTCGGCGCCGCCCATCGCCGGAGCCTTCGCCAGCTGGCGCTCGGCGTAAAGCTTCAGCAGCTCGTCCGCCATGTCGCGCAGGCTCGACTTGACCTTGTTTTTCGCCTTGTTCCACGAGGTGCCGCCGAGCTGGTCGAGGCGCGGCGCCACCCCTTCGATGCCGCTGTATTTCTGCACCTGATCGAGGCGCGAGAGCGGCAGCAGAAGACGCTTGCCGCTGGTGTACTCGATCTCCATCACCTCGGATTCGATCGCCGAGGGCGTGCTCAGATCGCGCAGGGCGGGCGGCAGGTTCGCCTGATCCTCGACCCCGCCGCGCACCGAGCGCAAGGCGATGAACCGGCCGATGCCGTGGTCGGAATGGACCACGTAGTCGCCCACCTTCAAATCGCGCAAGCCGGACAGGA